>Ga0308025_1000038_pt1 | contig 69174 bp, 65 predicted proteins | sample Neamet422_FD_201298 | JGI IMG/M metagenome (GOLD analysis project Ga0308025, IMG submission 201298) | Marine microbial communities from water near the shore, Antarctic Ocean - #422 | ecosystem: Environmental > Aquatic > Marine > Unclassified | place: Southern Ocean | collected 2014-10-03
GCTTGGTCATTAGATTAGCGTCAAACTTTCTCTTTGTTCTATTCAAAGCGTGAGAAACATTGTTCCCAACCATTGCTTTTTTTCCTGTTAATTCACAAACTCTAGACATCTTTTCGACAGTATTTAATTTTGTTATCTCTAAACGAGGTGCAAATCTACATATAATTCTAATTCTGAACAAAACAATTTCACAAATTTTTAAAGAATTTCTCTTTGTAAAATTTCTAATGATTTGCTTACCGTTCTATTGATTACCTTTTCTCTAGGCTGACCGAAATTAAATTCTTCTACAACTTCCTTAGAATCACTAACTAATGCAATAAAAATAGTACCCAAACTCTTATCGTTCTTGTCTACAGTAGGCCCTGCATTTCCGGTAACCGCAATTGCATAATTTGTTTGCAACTTATCTTTTGCGCCTCTTGCCATCTCTAAAGCCACCTCTTTACTAACTACAGAATACTTTTCTATGGTCTTTTTAGACACATTAAGCATGCTTATTTTAGTCGCGGCGTCATAAGCTACAAAACTTCCTTTGTAATAGTCAGATGCGCCAGCTATAGAGACTAAAGTAGCTGCAATTTTACCGCCTGTTAAACTCTCTGCTGTACAAAGGGTTTTATTTTTTTCTTTTAACAATGCGCCTACTCTTTTTTCTAAAGAAGCATCATCATCTAAACCTGTAATAATTTCTGGAATTAATTGGTACACCTCAGCAACGGCTGCATGTAACAATGCATCTAATATTATTTTATCTTCTCCTTTTCCAGACAAACGCAAACGAACTCTACCAAAAGAGGGCAAGTAAGCTAATTTTATAGCCGATGGTAAATTATTTTCAAAGTCTTCTATCCTCTCCGCAATTGTACTTTCTCCTTGTCCGTAAGTCATAATTGTCTTATGAATTATGAATGGTAATTTAAATTGTTGCTGAATTCTAGGCAATACTTCATTGGTCACTAATCCTTTCATCTCATAAGGAACCCCAGGAAGAGACACAAAAACAGTTTCATTCTCATAAAACCACATACCAGGTGCAGTGCCAAAATTATTTTTTAAAAGTGTTGCTTTTGAAGGCAAATGTGCTTGCGTCTTCTGAATTTCTCGAAACGGATGATTCATTTTTGCAAACAGCCCTTTAATGTGCGCTATAACTTCTTGATAGATTACAACCTCTGTATCATTAAAGAATTCTGCAATTGTTTTTTTAGTAATATCATCTTTTGTGGGCCCTAAACCACCCGTAATAATTACAATATCTACACGTTCTTGTGCTTCTTTAAAAGCGTTTAAAATATGCTGTTTATCGTCTTGTATAGAGGTTATCTGATACACAGAAACACCTATTTTATTTAACTCTTGACCAATCCATTGCGAATTAGTATCTATAATTTGTCCAATAAGAATCTCATCTCCTATCGTTATAATTTCTGCTTTCATATGTGTTTCTTCGAATTTCAGACTTCATAAATTTTTTAATTTTATGAAGTTTCTAAATCTTACTTTACTCTGATATTAAATGCTTCTTTGCCCTCAATAATTCCTTTTAAAGTGTCATTTTCAATAACTTTACCAACGCCTGCTGGTGTTCCTGTAAAAATAATATCTCCTTTTTTTAAGGTGAAATATTGTGAAACATATGAAATTAATTCATCTATTTTCCACAGCATTGCATGGGTGTTTCCGTCTTGTACAAGTTCTTCATTCTTTAGCAATTGAAACTTTAAATTATCTAAATCGAATTGTTCTTTCGCATAAAACTCGCCAATTACAGCACTGCCATCAAAAGCTTTTGCCTTCTCCCAAGGCAAGCCTTTTTCTTTACATTTTTGCTGCACATCTCTTGCTGTAAAATCGATTCCTAAACCAATTTCGTCATAATATTTATGTGCGAATTTTGTATCTATATGTTTCCCTACTTTATTTATCTTTATTAAAACTTCTACTTCATAATGCACATCATCTGAAAAAGGAGGAATAAAAAATGGATTTTTTCTTGGTAAAATAGCCGAATCTGGTTTTAAAAAAACAACAGGGCTTTCTGGTTTCTCGTTTGCTAATTCTTCTATGTGCTTTGCGTAGTTGCGCCCAATACAGATTATTTTCATCCTTCGTAATTCATAATTTGTAATTCTTTTACTCCCCAGCTTCTGGAAAAACAATTGCTCTGTTACCCGCAACTATAATTTGATTGTTTAAATGATTTTTAACAGCCCTAGCCAAAACCAATCTCTCAATGTCTGCACCAATTCTCTTTAACGTTGTGGGTGTACTTTCATGTGTTACAGGCTCTACGTCTTGTTCTATAATTGGTCCTTCATCTAAATCTTCTGTTGCATAGTGTGCCGTTGCTCCAATTAACTTCACTCCCCTTTCGTAGGCTTTTTTGTAAGGATTAGCTCCTTGAAAAGCGGGTAAAAAAGAATGATGAATATTAATAATTCTTTCTGGATAATGATTGATAAAGTCTGAAGATAAAATTTGCATATATCTTGCCATTACTACTAAATCTACCTGATTAGTATCTAACAATTCGATAACTTGTGCCTCTTGGGCTATTTTAGTTTCTTTTGTTACAGGCAAATAATAAAAAGGAACCTGAAACATTTCTGCAACATGTCTTAATTTCTCATGATTGCTAATAACCATTGTAATATTACAATCTAACAAACCTTCTTTTTGTCTTTCTAATAGGTCATATAGATTATGACTTGTATGTGAAACCATAATGGCAACATTTTGTTTCTTATCGCCATAATTTACAGACCAATCTAAATTTAAAGGGTTTGCCAATTCTAAAAAGTTATTTTCTAATGTTTCTTTAGAAATATTGGTGCCTGCTGCATTTAAACGAATTCTCATAAAATAAGTATCTTCAATAGCATTTGCATATTGCTGACAACTTAAGATATTGAATCCTTTTTCATAAAAGAAGGTAGTAATTTTAGCTACCAAGCCTTTTTGATCTGGACATTTAATAAGAAACGTTACTATTTGTGATTTCATAATTTAAATAATTAGCATTTACTCTCAAAACAAATTTATTTGTACTTCATAAATTTAGTAGCGTAAACAAACTGATAATAGTTAATTAACTATGGTATCCATTTCTTTGGAAAATTAGGCTTCCTCTTCTCTAAAAAGGCATCTCGCCCCTCTTTTGCTTCATCTGTCATATATGCTAATCGGGTTGCTTCCCCAGCAAAAACTTGCTGGCCTACCATACCATCATCTGTTAAATTCATGGCAAATTTTAGCATTCTTATAGATGTTGGAGATTTTTCTAAAATCTCTTGTGCCCATTCATAAGCGGTATCTTCTAATTCTTCGTGCGGAATTACAGCATTTACCATGCCCATATCATACGCTTCTTGTGCAGAATAATTTCTACCTAAAAAGAAAATTTCTCTTGCTTTTTTTTGCCCTACCATTTTTGCTAAATATGCAGAACCATAACCACCGTCAAAAGAAGTTACATCTGCATCTGTTTGTTTAAAAATAGCATTTTCTTTAGAAGCCAAGGTCAAATCGCAAACAACATGTAAACTATGTCCGCCACCTACTGCCCAACCTGGCACCACTGCAATAACTGCTTTTGGCATAAATCTTATTAAACGCTGTACCTCTAAAATATTTAGTCTATGATAGCCGTCATCACCAACATATCCTTGATGTCCTCTTGCTTTTTGATCTCCTCCAGAACAGAAAGAGTACACACCATCTTTTGTGCTTGGGCCTTCTGCAGAGAGCAATACAACGCCAATATTTACATCTTCGCCAGCATCATAAAATGCTTCATACAATTCTTTGGTTGTTTTGGGTCTAAATGCATTTCTAACGTTTGGTCTATTAAAGGCTATTCTTGCTACTCCGTTAGATTTTGTGTACGTAATATCCTCGTAAACCTTAGCAGTTTTCCAATCAGCTTTTATCATAATTTACTCTTTAATTAAAACGATTCTGTCCTCTTCAATAACAATTAGCTTTTGTTTGTATAAATTACCAACTGCTTTTTTAAATGCTTTTTTACTCATTTTCATATGAAAACGTATCGAATCTGGCGAACTCTTATCTGTAATTAAGATGAAGCCCTCTTTACTATCTTTTAATCTAGTAAGTACTTTATCAACGTCAGAATCTATTACATTTCTAAAACCTTGTGGTCTTAAAGAAACATCTATTTTACCGTCTTCACGAATATTTTTCACATATCCAGTAACTTCCATATTCTCTTCTAATGCCTGAAAAACTTCACTTTTAAAAAGCAAACCATCAAATTCTTCATTGATTAAAACAGTGTAACCCAAACCAGTTTCAGTCTCAATTACTAAGCTTACTTTATCACCTTCTTGCAAATTCATTTCTCCTTCTTGTAAATCTTCTTGTAAATCCATTATTGTATATATTTAAAATAATCTTTTAAAACTAAGTCATTTTCTGCACTTGGCGTAAAAATCTCTACTATTTTTGGTTTTTCAGATGTTTCGAAAAATCCATTTAATGCTGCTGCTACCGTTTCTTTAGAGAATGCTTTTTTGTATTCTAACTGGTGCATTTTACATAAATGCTCTGCTGTTAGACAGTGTGGGGTTTCAAAATACTTAGCAGCATTTGTGCCTTTTGGCCCTGGAATAATTCTAAAAATACCACCACCAGAATTATTAATAATTATAATTCTAAAGCTTTTAGGAATATTACTATTCCATAACCCATTACTATCATAAAAGAAACTTAAATCTCCTGTAATAAAAACAGTTTGTTTTTTACTTGCGTGCGCTGCTCCAATGGCTGTGCTTGTACTACCGTCAATACCGCTTGTGCCTCTATTACAAAAAATAGTAACACTTTTTTTGATAGAAAACAACTGTGCATATCTTATAATAGAACTGTTGCTAATTTGCAACTGACAAGCAGCTGGTATGCCCTTTAAGGCCTGTTCGAAAACAGAAAAATCTGAATACTTTATTTCTTTAAAGTAATCTGTATGCTTTTTTCTCCTTTCATCTCTAAAAGCCAACCATTTTGGCTGGTAATCGCTTTTTAAAGGCGTTATAAACTGATTGAAATGAGAGAAAAAATCTACTGGTTTTGTTTGTATAAATTCAGAGAGACACAAAAAAGTATTAGTTGCTTTTCTTGCATCAATATCCCAATGTTGTTTTGGCTGGTAATCTCTTAAAAATTTTTTAATTCTTTTAGAAATAATCATACCACCAAACGTAATTAAAATATCTGGTTTTAATTCTTGAAATTCAGCATCTGATAAAGAAAAAATCAATTGATCTATAGAATCTATCGCTTTAGCATGATGTAAATTAGAGGTGGTTTCTGTTAAAATTAAAACAGAAGCGTCTTCCGCATACAAATCCATTAATGCATGTAATTCCTCATCCGGATAATTTACCCCTACCAGAATCATTTTCTTTTCGGCAAGGTTCCATGTCTTCGATAATTTTTGATAATTAATATGAGAATTATCTAAAGAACTTAGAGAGATATGCGGAAAATTATATTCATTTAATACTGGCACTGTCTCATACAAAGGCTCATCAAAAGGAACATTTATGTGCACAGGACCCTGTTGCGAAATAGAAATTTGCAAAGCCTCGCCAATTAACTGAGAATTGCGAGTTTTGTATTTTGGGTTTTCAATTAAGTTTGCGGAAAATAAAATATGGTTTGCAAACACATTTTCTTGACGTATGGTTTGTCCGTCTCCAATATCAATTAAATGTTTTGGTCTATCTGCAGAGATAACAACCAAAGGTATATTGCTATAAAAAGCCTCTGCAATTGCAGGATAATAATTTAATATAGCAGAGCCCGATGTACATAAAATTGCAACAGGCTTTTGCGTTTGCTGTGCAATACCTAAAGCAAAAAACGCAGCACAACGCTCATCTACAACACTTAAAGTCTCTATTTCTGTATGATTAGAAAAACCAATGGTAAGTGGTGCATTGCGTGAGCCTGGAGAAATAACAACCGTCTCAATATGAAATTGAGCGCAAGCTGATATAACAATTTGTGCGAGTTCTTTTTTTGGATACATTATTTTAAATCTTTTAAAGATTTAAAAAGTTACAAGCTATGAGTTTTAAGTTTTAAGTGCAATACCCAAACTTAAAACTCATAACTAAAAACTAATTTTAATTTCTAATTCCCTTTTTGGTAATCTGCCAAAAACGTAGCCAAACCACTATCTGTTAATGGGTGCTTTAACAACCCTTCAATAGCACTTAGTGGCCCTGTCATTACATCAGATCCTAATTTTGCACAATTTATAATATGCATTGTATTACGCACAGAAGCTGCTAAAATTTGAGTTTCAAATCCGTAATTATCATAAATTAAACGAATTTCTGAAATCAAATTCATACCATCCGTAGAAATATCATCTAAACGACCAATAAATGGCGATACATAAGTTGCACCTGCCTTTGCAGCTAATAATGCTTGTCCTGCAGAGAATACTAAAGTTACGTTTGTTTTAATTCCTTTAGAAGAAAAATATTTACAAGCCTTTACCCCATCCTTTATCATTGGTAACTTTACCACAATTTGCGGATTCAATGCAGCCAAAGCTTCACCTTCACTTACCATTCCTTCAAAGTCTGTAGAAATTACCTCTGCAGAAACATCACCCTCTACCAATTCACAAATTTCTTTGTAATGGTTTATAATGTTTGCTTCGCCAGTAATTCCTTCTTTAGCCATTAAAGACGGGTTTGTAGTTACACCATCTAAAATTCCTAAAGCTTGCGCTTCTTTAATTTGGGCTAAATTTGCCGTGTCAATAAAAAATTTCATTTGTCTCTATTTAGTTGTAATTATTTCTTTTTTGGGCATTCCCTAAAGGTCGGGCTTTACGCACTCGCTTTTTGCTCATTCTTCACAAAAGAGCTCAAACAAATGCTATAATCCCTAATGCAAAGATAGGTACTTGCAAGTCTATTATAGAATTGAACTAAAAGAATTTCTTTACTATTTATAAACAAAAACTAACCCTCTATTAAATAGTCTTCTGTTCAAAATAAAAAAGTAAGCCAAAAAAAGTGAAAAGTGAATACTAAAAAGGTTAGAAAAGAAAATTCTAAACGAGAATTTAGCGCATAAAAAATGGCAAGCTACCTACATCACACCGCTACAACCTAATACCTTTGCTGCGTTCCCGCCCTGGAGGATTCAAAGGGAGCTAGTTGTGTAGAACTTGCCATGGCAAATTTACAAGCTTTTTTTATTTAAACAATTAAAAAACCACTAATTTTTTGTAACATTTTTAAGGCACTGACTACTAATCTGTTGTTTTGAAGTTTTATAATAATTTATAAAAAATAAAACTATCTCAATGAAAAGAATATATTTGTATCATTAACCAAAAATAAAAAAACATGGAAAATCAAGTAAGTAGTAAAAATTTTATGGTAAACAACGGGGTAATACTAGGTGTTATTTCTGTATTAGTTAGCCTTGTATTATATGCAACTGGGAATCATTTGCCACCTCATTGGTCAGCTACTCTAGCTAGTCTGTTATTTACTATTGGTTGTATTGTGCTTGCCACAAAGCAATTTAAAGCTGCAAATGGCGGGTTTTTATCTTGGGGCCAAGGTGTGAAAATTGGTGTTGGGGTTGCCATTGTAGGTGGTTTAATTGTAGTTGTTTATCAATATCTTTTCGCTAATTTCATCGAACCAGAATATATGGCACAAATGATAGAAATTCAGAATCAAACCTACTTAGACGGAGGAATGACTGAAGAACAAATTGAAGCTGCAAATGCAATGACTGCATCTTTTTCATCTCCCGGAATAATGGCTGGTATAGGTATTATTACTTCGGCTATTTTTGGATTTATAATTTCAGCTATAACAGCTGCAATCATGAAAAAGTCTGAAGAAGAAACCTATTAAAACAATATTTTAAATAGCGTTGGTTCTAATTTAGAGCTTACACTTTTAAACGTCATATCATTATATGGATATTTCAGTAGTAATACCTCTTTTAAACGAAGAAGAGTCTTTACAAGAATTACACAATTGGATTGCAAAAGTTATGCAATCCAATTGTTATGTATATGAAATCATTTTTATTGATGATGGAAGTACAGATACTTCTTGGAATGTTATCCAAAAATTATCAGAATTAAATACCACCGTAAAAGGTATTCGTTTTCAAAAAAACTTTGGTAAATCGCAGGCTTTAGACGCTGGTTTTGAAATGGCAAAAGGTGCCGTAGTCATTACAATGGATGCCGATTTACAAGACAACCCTGACGAAATACCAGAATTATACGACCTCATTATAAAGAAAGATTTCGACCTAATTTCTGGTTGGAAAAAGAAAAGGTATGATAACGTAATCACAAAAAATATTCCTTCAAAATTATTTAATGCCGCTGCTAGAAAAACGTCTGGCTTAAAGCTAAACGACTTTAATTGTGGTTTAAAGGCTTACAAAAATATTGTTATTAAAACGGTAAAAGTAAGTGGAGAAATGCACCGCTATATTCCTGTATTAGCTAAAAACGAGGGTTTTACTAAGATTGGTGAAAAAGTTGTTCAACACCAAGCAAGAAAATACGGCGTTACAAAATTTGGTATGGACCGTTTTATAAACGGATTTCTAGATTTAATTACCATTTCCTTCTTATCAAAATTTGGGAAACGCCCAATGCACTTTTTTGGCCTTTTAGGCTCATTGATGTTTCTCTTTGGAACAACAACGGCATTTTATATTGGCGTTTTAAAACTATACAATGTATTTAATGGTACCAAAGCTATTTTAGTTACTAATAATCCTTGGTTTTTTATTGCCCTTACTTCAATGATTTTGGGAACTTTATTGTTTTTAGCTGGTTTTATTGGCGAATTAATAATTAAGACCAAAAGCAACGAAAAACACTATTCAATAAAAGAAAAACTCAATTCCTAAAATGTATATTTGCATTTTAATACCCTAATTTATATTTAAAAATGAGTGAAATATTAGACAAAGCAAAGCAGTGGTTAAGTGCTACTTTTGATGCAGAGACGCAACAAGAAATTCAACAATTAATTACTTCTAATGCAGCAGATTTAGAAGACAGGTTCTACAAAGACATGGAGTTTGGAACGGGTGGAATGCGTGGAGTTATGGGCGCAGGAACCAATAGAATTAATAAATATACGTTGGGTAGAGCAACACAAGGCTTGTCTAATTACTTAATAGAAAATGTAAAAAAAACACAATTAAAAGTAGTTATTGCTTACGATTGTAGACACAATAGTAAGAAGTTTGCCAAAATTGTTGCAGATGTTTTATCTGCCAATAATATAAAAGTTTATTTGTTTGAAGATTTAAGAGCAACGCCAGAACTGTCTTTTGCAGTGCGTCATTTAGATTGCGATGCTGGTATTGTTTTAACGGCTTCTCACAATCCGCCAGAATATAATGGTTATAAAGTCTATTGGGCAGATGGCGGACAAATTGTGCCTCCGCACGATGGTAAAATTATAGAAAACGTAAATGCTTTAGATTTCTCTGAAATTAAATTCACAGGAAACGAAACTTTAATTGAAACTATAGGAAAAGAAGTTGATGATGTATTTATAGCCGCTGCTGTAAAAAACGGCTCTTTATTTCCGTCTATTGATAGAAAAAATTTAAAAATAGTTTTTACTCCTTTGCACGGTACATCTATTGTATCTGTGCCAGATACATTGGCAAAGGCTGGCTACACAGATGTGCATATTGTTGAAGAACAAAGAATACCAGATGGAGACTTTCCTACTGTAAAATCGCCAAATCCGGAAGAACCAGAAGCACTAAAAATGGCTACTGATTTAGCAAATAAAATTGGTGCTGATATTGTAATTGGTACAGACCCAGATTGCGATAGATTAGGGGTTGCTGTTAGAGATACCGATGGAAATATGAAACTAATGAACGGGAACCAGACTATGGTTGTAATGACCGAGTTCTTGTTAAAAAAATGGAAAGAAGAAGATAGAATAAACGGAAAACAATTTATAGGATCTACCATTGTTACAACAGAATTAGTGGATGCAGTAGCAAAAAATTATGGTGTAGAAACAAAGATTGGTTTAACTGGTTTTAAATGGATTGCCAAAATGGTGAAAGATTTTCCGGAATTAGATTTTATTGGCGGTGGTGAAGAGAGCTTTGGCTTTATGGTTGGCGAATTTGTAAGAGACAAAGATGCAGTAACAGCTACTTTATTAGCTTGCGAAGTTGCAGCATATGCAAAACAAAATGACAGTTCTTTCTATGAAGAATTATTAGCAATTTATCTTAAAAACAATTTTTATAAAGAGCATTTAATTTCAATTACTAAAAAAGGAATGGACGGTGCTGCAGAAATTCAGCAAATGTTAAGCGATATGCGTAACAACCCTTTGACAGAAATTGATGGAGAAAAAGTAGTATCACTTTTTGATTATCAAGCATCTACTATAAAAAACTTAATTAATGGCAAAATAACAAACATCGATTTACCAAAATCTAATGTTTTAATTTATCAAACTGCCAATGGTACTAGAATAGCAGCAAGACCAAGTGGTACAGAACCTAAAATAAAATTCTATTTTAGTGTGAATACTTCTTTAGATAATAAAGAAAACGCACCTAAAATAGAGGCAGATTTAGATGCTAAAATTCAAAGAATTATTAAAGAAATGAAACTGAATTAATGGGCTACTTTAAAGACATTTTAAAATATGAGAAAAAGTATCGGAAATTTACAATCCTAAATATTGTATTTAATATTCTATATGCCATTTTTAATGTCTTATCGGTTTTAGCATTTATACCTGTTTTAGGAATTTTATTTGGAACCGATACTACAATTATAAAAACGCCCGTATATACAGGAATAAAAAGTTTAGGTAATTTTGCCAAAGAAAAATTTTATTACTTTATTTCTCAAAAAATAGAAAACGAAGGAGCGATCGATGTTTTGCTTTTCATTTGTTTATTAACATTTGGACTTTTCTTATTTAAAAATTTATTTCGTTATTTAGCTTCTTATGTATTGGTTTTTTTAAGAAACGGAATTGTAAAAGATTTGCGTGATAAATTGTATAGTAAAATTATAGAATTACCCATTGCTTACTTTTCTGAGAAAAGAAAAGGAGACACTATTGCAAGAATGACGGTAGATGTACAAGAAGTTGAAATTTCTTTTCTAACGTCTTTAGAAGCCATTGTAAGAGAACCTCTAACGGTAGTTATCTCATTAACAATGATGCTAATTCTTAGTATTAAATTAACTTTATTTGTATTTGTATTATTACCAGTTTCGGGTTTAATCATTTCTTCTATTAGTAAAAAACTAAAAGCAAACTCACAAAAAGCCCAGAAAGAAACAGGTACTTTTTTATCTTTTATTGAAGAAACCTTAACCGGTTTAAGAATTATAAAAGGGTTTAATGCAGAAAAGGTAATTGAAGAAAAATTCAACACTTCTACAACAAGATTTAGAAATCTAATGACCAGCGTTTTACACCGAAAAACATTGGCCTCTCCTATGAGTGAGTTTTTAGGTTCTACAACCATTATTGCTATTTTATATTATGGTGGAAAATTAGTTTTAGAAAATAACAGTTTGCTCACAGCACCCGAATTTTTTGGATATATTGTACTTTTTTACACCGTTCTAAATCCGATAAAAGCAATTACAACTGCGTACTATAATATTCAGAAAGGAGAAGCCTCAGCAGAGCGAATTATGGAAGTTTTAAATTCTGAAAATAGTATTAAAGACAAACCAAACGCTGTTATACAAGAGAAGTTTTCAAATAAGATTGAATTTAAGAGCATCTCTTTTAGATATAAAGATGCGTTTGTTTTAAAAGATTTTTCTTTAACCATTAATAAGGGTGAAACTGTTGCTTTGGTTGGACAATCTGGAAGTGGTAAATCTACCTTAGCAAACCTTATTACTCGTTTTTACGATGTAAATAAAGGAGAGATACTGATTGATGATAAAAACATTAAAGACATTACCAAAAAATCTTTAAGAGATTTAATGGGCATTGTTTCTCAAGATTCTATTCTATTTAATGATACTATTGCAAATAATATTAAATTAGGATCACAAGCTGCAACAGCAGAAGCTATCTTAGAAGCAGCTAAAATTGCCAATGCAGACGAGTTTATTCAGAATTTACCAAAAAAATATGAAACAAATATTGGGGATAGTGGAAACACACTTTCTGGAGGACAAAAACAGCGTTTGTCTATTGCAAGAGCAGTTTTGAAGAATCCGCCAATTATGATTTTAGATGAAGCTACTTCTGCTTTAGACACAGAGTCCGAACAATTGGTGCAAACTGCATTAGAAAAAATGATGCAAAATAGAACCTCTTTAGTAATTGCACATAGATTGTCTACCATTCAGAAGGCAGATAAAATTATTGTCATGAAAAAAGGGGAAATTGTAGAGCATGGAAAGCATGAAGAATTATTAGCACAAAAAGGCGAGTATTTTAAATTGGTTACAATGCAAACTTTAGGATAATGAAAAACTTTAATTTTTACGTATCTAATATTTTTATATCATTTATTCCAAAAATAAAGTATCAAAAAAAGCTACTTTATTGGCTTAAAGAAGCTGAAAAATATCCAAAAGAAGAAATTGAAGAAAGAATAAAATACTACATCTCAAAAGAAACAGGTACATTAGGTAATGACGCTGTTTCCATAAAAAACTTTGTAAAGCCAAAAAAACTAAGCACGTATTTTTTTGATTTGGTGCAATACACAAACTACTTTAAAAATTCTTTAAAAATTAACTTCAAATTTGGTGATGTTCAAGAAAATCAAGAATTTTTAACCATTGTAAAAAGTAGACCTATTAACCATACTGGGAATTCTGTTTTAATGAGCCTTAATACATTGAGGCATTTTCGTTTTATTAAAGATGTTATTCCTTTTTCACAGAAAGAAAATAAAATTGTTTGGCGTGGAGTTATCCACAAAGAAAATAGAAGTAGTTTGGTGGCAAAATTTCACAACCATCCGAAATGTAATATTGGCCAAATTAAACATGAAAAAGGAAAACCCGAATGGGAAAGGCCCTTTTTAAGTATTGCAGAACAGCTTCGTTATAAGTTTATTCTATCTATTGAAGGCAACGATGTGGCCACAAATTTAAAATGGATCATGTCTTCAAATTCTTTATGTTTTATGCCAACACCTAAATTTGAAACATGGTATATGGAAGGGAAATTAGTACCTAATTTTCATTACGTACATATCAAAGATGACTATTCTGACATGTTAGAAAAAATGGAATATTATGAAATTCATCAAGATGAAGCAGCACTAATCATTAGAAATGCACAAAAATGGACAACAATTTTTAAAGATAAAAAATTAGAGAAAATACTTTCTCTAAAAATACTAGAAAGTTACTTTATAGCAACTAATCAGTAATAGTTTTTAGTCCTAAACTCTTGCCTTTAGCAATCATAAAATCATAAGAAGCACCATGCTCATTGGGAATTTTACCATCTAAAATAGCTTCTTTAATCGCTTCTTTTATTTGCCCTATTTCTTTACATGGTTTTAGATTAAAAGCGGCAATAATCTCTTCGCCAGAAACTGGTGGCTGAAAATTACGTACACGATCTCTTTCTTCTACTTCCTTAATCTTAGAACGAACCTCATCAAAATTTTGATGATACCGCTTAAATTTCTTAGGATTTTTTGTAGTAATATCTGCTTCGCAAAGCGTCATTAAAGCATTAATATCGTCACCTGCATCAAACACCAAGCGTCTTACAGCGGCATCTGTAACATTAGTAGCTAAAACAATTGGCCTAGAACTTAATAACACCATTTTCTGAACAAACTTCATTTTGTTATTCAATGGCATCTTTAAATTTTTAAATAGCTTGTACACCATTTTAGAACCTACAAATTCATGAGAATGGAAAGTCCAGCCTACTTTTTTACTAAATTTTTTGGTAGGTGCTTTGCCAATATCATGCAATAAAGCTGCCCAACGCAACCAAACATCTTCTGTATTTTCAGAAATATTATCTACCACTTCTAACGTATGGTAAAAATTATCTTTATGCTTTTGTCCTTCTACTTCTTCTACCCCCTTTAAATCAATTAATTCAGGTATAATCTGAGCTAATAATTTGGTTTCCTCTAACAATAAGAATCCTATAGATGGTTTTGCAGAAGACATTATCTTATTTAACTCATCTACGATGCGTTCTTTTGTAATAATTTCTAAGCGTTCTGAGTTTTTAGTTATTGCAGCAAGTGAATGGGCTTCGATCTTAAAATTTAATTGTGTTGCAAAACGAATTGCTCGCATCATTCTTAGAGGATCGTCTGAGTAGGTAATATCAGGATTTAAAGGAGTTCTAAGGATACCATTTTTTAAATCTTCAACTCCATTAAAAGGGTCTAGTAGTTCACCAAAATTAGCCTCATTTAAGCTTAAAGCCAAAGCATTTATGGTAAAGTCGCGTCTATTTTGGTCGTCTTGTAAATTCCCTTCAGAAACTTCCGGATTTCTACTCTCTTCTGAATAAGATTCTTTTCTTGCACCAACAAACTCAATCTCTACATCTTTATAACGCAACATGGCTGTGCCATAAGTTTTAAAGACTTGTACTTTTGGTTTGTTTGGGAGAAGACTGGATACTTTTTCAGCCAGGGCTATCCCACTTCCTATAGCAACAATATCAATATCTTTTGCAGTGCCTCTTTTTAAGAAAAAATCTCGCACAAAACCACCAATTACATAGCTTTCTGTTTGTAACTGTTGCGATGCTTGAGAAATAACTTTAAAAATTTCTGATGAAATGGCTTCTTTGTATTTGCTAGTTTGGAAAATCACTTAAAAGTTTATTTAATGCAAATTTACTACATAATTTGGGTTGAACAAAAAGCTAAAAGCTTTTATAGAGTATAATGTCAAAAAAATCTAAAAAATTGATTTTTAATGTAATGCTTAATTCAATATTTTATTATAAACCTCTAAATGTTTTCTTGAAAAAACTTCTAAAGAATGATGTTTTGTAACATAATTAAATGCATTATCTACAATATATTCTAACATTTTAATATCTTCTAAAATTTTAATAACTTTGTTAGACAAACAAACCTCATCTCCAATACAACATAATAAACCTGTTTCATTCTCTATTATTATTTCTTTTATACCTCCTGAATTAGTTGAAACAACAGGTACTTTTGCTAAGAAAAAATCTAATATAGAAGAGCCTAAACCTTCATTTTTTGAAGTAAATAAGCATAAATCCAAATCTGATAGTAACGTATTTACATTTTTAATAAATCCAGTAAATATTATAGAATCAATTATTTTATTCTGTTTTGAAAAATCAATTAACTTGTCAATATTCTTGCCATCTCCAATTAATAAAAATTTTATTTTTTTATTCTCTTTTAAAATTAATTTAGCAGTTTTAAGAAAGGTATAATGATCTTTTTCATCTGTCATAGATGCAACATAACCAACCAAAACATCATCTTTGTCTAAATTGTATTTATTTCTAAAATAATTTGTTTCCATTTTTACATTTATATTAATACCGTCCATAATAGTTGTGGTATTAGAACTTGGAAATCTATCAACAATAATATCTTTTACGGCTGTTGAAATGCAAATTATATTTTTAACAGTTTTATAATTATACTTAAAAGTAGTCAAAAAACTATTTTTAATTAAAAAAGTAACTTTTCTACTAATAATGATTGGTATTTTATAAGAATATAACACCTGACTAAGAACCGCATAAGTTTGAGCTTTAGAGTCATGAATATGTATAATTTTAATATTCTTTTTTTTACAAGTCTTTAAAATTATTTTTGCAGTCTTAATACTCGAAAAAAAATGATTAGAAATTAAAGTAAAATTAATTTTATTTTCTAAACAATATAAATGTAGTGCACTATCTTTTCTACAAAGTAAATTTTGGTACGTTTCACTTGGCAAGTCATTAATACCTTCTATTAAATTAACTATTTGATTTTCTCCTCCCCGCCAATTTTTTGCAGATGAAATATGTAAAATAGATATCATAAGCCGGTATAAATAACATTATATTTTTCCGCAATAGCCTCATCATTAAATTTCTGAACAAATTTAAAACCCCTTTCAATCATATTATTTCTAATTTCGTTGTCGTTTAAAACCAATTGTATCTTATTATTTAACCCTTCAATATCTTTAGGTGCTACATAAATAGAACCTGGTCCACCAGCTTCAGAAAAACAACTTCCTGTACTTGTAATTACCGGTGTTTTAGAATATAATGCTTCTATAATTGGGATACCAAAACCCTCAAAAATACTCGGATATACAAAAACAGAAGCCATTTGATAAATCGCAGACAGTTCTGGCATTGCCACATTCTCTAAAAACCGGACTTTATCTTCTAAATTATTATTTTTAATATAAGAATTTACAACATTAAAATAAGAAGATTTTCCCCCAATAATTATTAAGGTTGTATCTATTTTTTCTATAGCTTTTATAAGCGATAAAATATTTTTACGTTCATTAATAGCCCCTACATTTAAGATGAATTTCTTTGGAAGGTTGAATTTTAAACTTATCTCTTCTTTAAAATCAAATGATTTTTTTTCTTTAAAAGTTGCATGACATCCTTGATAGATTACGACAATTTTTGCTTCATCAATTTTTAAATAATTTACAATATCTCTTTTTGTTTGTTCGCTAATAGCAATAATTATATTTGAATTTTCTGCTGCAAATTTGACTTTTTTAAGATGTATTTTCCTATCAAAAAAAGAATATAATTTAGGAAATCTAACAAAAATTAAATCGTGAATAGTAACTACTGTTTTTATAGAGGTCTTTTGAATTCCATTTGGAATTTCGCCACTTAAGCCATGAAAAACCTCAACTTCATCATTCTTAAGTTGGTTTACAATTGGTCCCTGTCTCCAGATTGAAGAAAATACTTTCCAAAATTTGTTGTCAGGTAAAACCTCTATAATGTTGTCTTTAGATATAAGTCTTTTTACTTTCTTAACCTTAGGATTATATAGAACATAAGTATTATCTGCATAAAATTGAGATAAAATTCTAACTAAATCTCGCCCATAATTTCCTAAACCCGAAGTATTGTGGTAAATCCGTTTTGCGTCGAAGCCTATTTTCATTTTAAATTCTTTTTAAGTAACCAAAGCTTTAAGTACCTAGACAAAACTGCAAAAGCCTGATTTTTAGCAATCATAAAACCTTCAAAACCGTCTAAAAACCCTAAACGTATGATATAATGAATAAAAAACCTTATCCCAGGTTTTACCATTATATGATAAATATTTACTTTTTTACCTTTTTCATGCAATTCTTTAGCTTTGATAGTTGCGTAATGATTCATCTTCGAAATATATTGATCATAATTTCTATAAGAAAAATGATCAATCTTATTCTTTAAAAAACCAAGTTCTCCTGGAGTAACTATTTTTTCATGAACAAGGCCTACATATCTGCAATGTTTTTTTAAAAACAAACGGATTACTTTATCTCTTTGAAAACCAGAATAATTAACTTTTTTTCCACAGAAATAAAAAGTCCTTCTTACGTAAAAACCCACAAAATCTTTTGGCTTTTTTACTGCAGATAGAATCTCTTCCTTAACTTCTTCAGTAACGCGCTCATCGGCATCTAAAATATAAATCCAATCATGCGTTGCCTGTTCTATAGCAAAATTCTTCTGAGAAGAAAAATCATCAAACGTTCGCTTGATGATTTTTACATTCATTTTTTTTGCTATTTCTAGGGTTTTATCAGTACTGAAAGAGTCTATTACAATAATTTCATCTGCAAAACTTACAGATTTTATTGCGTCAGCAATATGAATTTCTTCATTTAATGTTGGTATTATTGCTGATATTTTAGTCATAAATTATATCGTTTTTAAACGGCTACGTCGTATTCACGCAAAGCATCGTTTAAAGATGTTTTCTTATTGGTACTTTCTTTTCTTTTTCCGATAATTAATGCACAAGGCACATTAAACTCTCCAGCTGCAAATTTCTTGGTATAACTTCCAGGAATTACTACAGAACGTGCAGGAACTCTGCCTTTCATTTCTATAGGCTCGTCTCCTGTTACGTCTATAATTTTAGTACTCATTGTTAATACAACATTAGCACCTAAAACGGCTTCTTTTTCTACTCTAACACCCTCTACAACAATACATCTAGAGCCAATAAAAGCACCGTCTTCTATAATTACGGGTGCCGCTTGTAAAGGCTCTAAAACCCCACCAATACCAACACCACCAGAAAGGTGTACGTTTTTACCAATCTGAGCACAAGAACCTACTGTAGCCCAAGTATCTACCATAGTACCTTCATCTACGTAGGCACCAATATTTACATAACTTGGCATTAAAATAGTTCCTGGTGCAATATAAGCACCATGTCTTGCAACTGCATTTGGTACAACTCTAATTCCTCTTTCTGCAAAGTTTCTTTTTAATGGAATTTTATCATGATATTCAAAAATACCAGCTTCTAAAGTTTCCATTTTCTGTATTGGAAAATATAACACTACTGCTTTTTTAACCCACTCATTCACTTGCCATCCATCTGCAATTGGTTCTGCAACTCTTAAAGTTCCATTATCTAATAAATCAACCACCTTTCTAATGGTGTCAATCGTGTTTTGTTCCTTTAATAACTCACGATTATCCCAAGCTGACTCTATAATTTGTCTAATTTCTTTCATTTTAGTTGTATAATTTCTGCAAATATAAATCTATCTCTAAAAACTCAAGCGAATATACATTTTTTAAACATATTAGGTGTCCTTGTTTAAATTCTAAAGTTGTTATTTCTAACTTTAAAAAAACCACTTCTCTTTAACTAATTGATAATATCTAAGTTATTGCGTCAATATTAATAATTAACCGTTATTTTTGTAGAAAACAATACATTTTGGCAAGAGTTTTAGCAATTGATTTTGGAAAAAAAAGAACTGGCATAGCGGTTACAGACGAATTACAAATAATTGCATCTGGCTTAACAACGGTGAATACAGATAATTTATTGTCTTTCTTAAAAGAATATACCTCTAAAGAAAATGTTGCATTATTTATAATGGGATTGCCAAAACAGATGGACAATTCTGACAGCGAAAGTGAAGCACTCATTCTTCCTTTTCTTAAGAAAATAGAAAAATTATTTCCTAACATTCCATTGAAAAGAATAGATGAGCGTTTTACATCTAAAATGGCTTTTCAAACAATGATTGATAGCGGAATGAAGAAAAAACAGCGAAAAAATAAAGCAATGGTAGACGAAATTAGTGCCACTATCATATTACAATCGTATTTATATAACAAGCCTTAGCGTATTCTTTTAGTTTTTGAAAATTCGCAATTCAAAAATTCGTAATTCTTTATTGTAAATTGTACTTTTGCAGACCTTTTTAAACAAAAATAAATGATTTTACCAATTGTTGCCTACGGAGATCCTGTTTTAAGAAAAGTTGCTGTTGCTATAGATGCAGCATATCCTGATCTAGAAAAGTTGATTGCCAATATGAAAGAAACCATGTACAATGCCTCTGGTGTTGGTTTAGCTGCACCCCAAATTGGTAAGGCTGTTCGTTTGTTTTTAATTGATGCCTCTCCTTTTGCAGAAGATGACGATTTATCTGAAGAAGAAAAAACAGTATTAAAATCTTTTAATCGGGTATTTATCAACCCTAAGATTTTAGAGGAAGAAGGTGAAGAGTGGATTTTTAATGAGGGTTGTTTAAGTATTCCTGATGTAAGAGAAGATGTTTCTCGCCAACCAAAAATTACAATTGAATACCAAGACGAAGACTTTGCAACACACACAGAAACTTTAGACGGTTTAGCCGCTAGAGTTTTTCAGCATGAATATGATCATATTGAAGGTATATTATTTACAGACAAACTTTCAACTTTAAAGAAAAGAATTATTAAAAAGAAATTAGAAAATATTTCTAAAGGGAAAATTAATGCAGACTATAGAATGCGTTTTCCAAATGCAAAAAAAGGTAAATAGTCTTAAAGACACAAAAAATAAAATATATGGAATTTAATAAAATTATAGCTGTTAGTGGTAAACCTGGCTTGTTTAAAGTAATATCTCAATCTAAAAGTGCAATAATTGTTACTGCCTTAGGTGATGAAAAAAAGCTTGCAATTAGCGCAACCCAAAATGTTAGTTTATTAGAAAATATTGCAATTTACACCTATGAAGAGGACATACCTTTATTAAAGGTTTTAAAAGCAATGTTTGAAAAAACAGAAGGTAAAGAAGCTATTTCTCATAAAGAAAGTGGTAAAAAATTAGAAGCTTTTTTTGCTGAAGTTTTACCAGATTATGATGCTGAAAGAGTGTATACTTCTAATATTAAAAAAGTGATTCAATGGTTTAATTTATTAGTAAATGCTGGAATGGATTTTTCTAAAATTGAAGCAAAAACTGAAGAGACTGCAAAAGAGTAAGTAGTATTTATATTTTAGCTTGTTGGCTTTTAACAGTTGAAGTGAAAAAATGAAAGCTACTAAATATTAAATTTTACAACTCAAAAATGAATTCTAGAAAAGAACAATTAGCTGCTTTTAATCGATTGTTAGATATCATGGATGAACTTCGTGAAAAGTGTCCTTGGGATAAAAAACAAACCTTAGAAAGCTTACGCCATCTTACTATAGAGGAAACATATGAGCTTGCAGATGCCATTTTAGATAATGACTTACCAGAAATAAAAAAAGAATTAGGCGATGTACTTTTACACATTGTCTTTTACGCAAAAATTGGAAGTGAGAAAAAAGCTTTTGATATTGGTGATGTTGCCAACGCTATTTCTGATAAATTAATTAGCAGACACCCACATATTTATGGTGATGTAATTGTTGAAAATGAAGCAGATGTTAAACGAAATTGGGAACAATTAAAACTAAAGGAAGGAAAAGAATCTGTTTTAGAAGGCGTTCCTAAAAGTTTGCCTGCGGTTGTAAAAGCAAGCAGAATTCAAGAAAAAGTTGCAGGAGTTGGTTTCGATTGGGAAAAACCAGAACAAGTCTGGGAAAAGGTACAGGAAGAGCTTACAGAATTAAACGAAGAAATTAAAGCAGGAAATAAAGAAAACACCGAGAAAGAATTTGGAGATGTCTTATTTTCTATGATAAATTATGCTCGTTTTATAGACGTAAATCCAGAAAACGCTTTAGAAAGAACAAATAAGAAATTTATAAATAGATTTCAGTTTTTAGAAAAGGCTGCAAAAAATGAAGGTAAAGAACTCTCAGAAATGTCTTTAACAGAGATGGATGTTTACTGGGAAAAGTCTAAAGAGTTTTTTAAATAGATACTTTGTTCTTTTTCCTAAAATTTAAGAGGTACGTAGATAATAAAATATATTAAAGTAAAATATAAAGTTTTCATTAGAATAACAAAAAACGTCTAAAAGTAATATACCAAAAGACAGACAACTTAATGTTATTTTAAAAAAACCAAGAACCTTAATAATTAATAAACAACTACACTTCATCTTATAAAACAAATATTAAAAAAGCCTTCAATTTCTTGAAGGCTTTTTTAATGTAAAAATTTTACTAGTTTTTAGTTTGGCATCACAACACTATCAATAGCATGTATCACTCCGTTTGAAGCTGCAACATCTGCTATAACAACTTTAGACATGTTTCCTTTTTCATCTTTCAATACTACATTTGCACCATCTAAAGACGCAACTAAAGTACCACCTTGTACCGTAGATATTGTAAATGAACCATTGTTTGCTTTAATTGCCGCAACCACTGCCGCTGCATCAAATTTTCCAGCAACTACATGATATGTTAAAATACTAGATAAAGTTGCTTTACTTTCTGGTTTTAATAGCGTAGCAATGGTACCTTCTGGTAATTTTGAAAAAGCATCGTTTGTTGGTGCGAACACAGTAAACGGTCCTGCACTACTTAAAGTTTCTACCAAGTCTGCTGCTTTTACGGCCGCAACTAATGTTGAGAAATTTTCATTTCCAACGGCTACTCCAACAATATTAGGCGTTTGCACTGTTTCTATAACTTTCTCAATTACAGGCGTTGTGTCTTCTTTTACAGCTTCTGTTTTTGCTGTTTTACACATGGCAAATGTAAGAAGCAAGATTGTTGTAAAAGCTGTTAATACGTTTCTTGTTTTCATTATTTTTGAATTTATTTGTTATTACAAAGCAAAGATATAAGATTAAAAGGCTAGGTTATATAAATTTTGTTTAAAGTTTTGTTAAAACACTTAAACAAATAATTTTATTAGTCCAAAAAAAAGCATCCAGTTCATTTTATTGAACTGAATGCTTGATACTATAAATGAAATTAATATTATTTACTCAAATACATTTTTCTTCTTGCATATAAGTTATAGAATTCATCATCCTTTAAACTATCTATAAATAAGATGCTTTCTCCAGTAGATTTCATTTCTGGACCTAATTTCTTGTCTACATTAGGAAACTTATTAAAAGAGAATACAGGTTGCTTAATTGCGTACCCTTCTAATTGCGGATTAAATGTAAAATCTGTTACTTTATTATGACCTAACATTACCTTGGTTGCATAATTTACATAGGGTTCTTTGTATGCTTTTGCAATAAAAGGTACTGTTCTAGATGCTCTTGGGTTTGCTTCAATAATATAAACCAATTCATCTTTAACTGCAAACTGAACGTTAATTAAACCAACAGTTTTTAACTCTCTTGCAATGGTATGTGTGTGATCTTTAATTTGTTGCATTACCAAATCACCTAAGTTAAACACAGGCAGCATGGCATTAGAATCTCCCGAGTGAATTCCACAAGGTTCTATATGCTCCATAATTCCGATAATGTATACATTTCCATCAGCATCACAAATAGCATCTGCTTCTGCCTCTATTGCACCATCTAAATAATGATCTAACAGTAATTTATTACCAGGCATTCTACCTAATAAGTCTACAACATGCTCTACCAACTCTTCTTTATTAATTACAATCTTCATTCCTTGCCCTCCTAAAACATAAGATGGTCTTACTAAGATTGGAAAGTCTAATTCATCTGCTAAAACCAAAGCTTCATCTGCAGTTTCTGCAATTCCGAATTCTGGATATGGAATATTATTGTCTTTTAATAAGGTAGAAAAACTCCCTCTATCTTCTGCTAAATCTAAGGCTTCAAAAGAAGTTCCTATAATTTTAATACCGTATTTAGTTAATTTCTCTGCTAATTTTAAGGCTGTTTGTCCTCCTAATTGTACAATAACTCCTTCTGGCTTTTCATGACGAATAATGTCATAAATATGTTCCCAAAAAACAGGCTCAAAATATAATTTATCTGCAGTATCAAAATCTGTAGAAACCGTTTCAGGATTACAGTTGATCATAATTGTTTCGTAACCACATTCTGCGGCGGCTAAAACACCGTGCACACAACAGTAATCGAATTCAATTCCTTGACCAATTCTGTTTGGTCCAGAACCTAGAACAATAATTTTCTTCTTCTTAGTAACAATACTTTCGTTGGCAATCATAATTTCGCCATCTGCAGTCTCTATTTCATTCTCAAAAGTTGAATAGTAATAAGGTGTTTTTGCTTCGAATTCTGCAGCACACGTGTCTACTAATTTAAAAACACGCTGCACCTTTAACTCTTCTCTCTTCAAATAAACTACGCTTTCTAAACATCCTAGCATGTGTGCTATTTGTCTATCTCCGTATCCTTTTTGTTTTGCTTCTAATAATAAATCTCTCTCAATAGTATCTATTGTATAAGTAGAAATTTCTTTTTGAAGTTGAAATAATTCTTCATATTGCTTTAAATACCACATGTCTATTTTTGTGATATCGTAAATCTTACTTAAAGGAATACCAATTGCAATTGCATCATAAATAGCAAACACACGGTCCCAACTTGCATTGGTTAATTTGTCTATTATTTGATTATAATCTGTGTATCCTTTTCCGTCTGCACCTAAACCATTTCTCTTAATCTCTAAAGATTGTGTTGCTTTATGCAATGCTTCTTGAAAACAACGTCCAATTCCCATTACTTCACCAACAGATTTCATTTGCAATCCTAAAGTTCTGTCTGAACCTTCAAATTTGTCAAAATTCCAACGTGGTATTTTTACAATTACATAATCTAACGTTGGCTCAAATAAAGCAGAGGTAGATTTTGTAATTCCGTTTTCTAATTCATCTAATGTATAACCAATAGCTAATTTTGTTGCTACTTTTGCAATAGGATACCCTGTTGCCTTAGAAGCTAAAGCAGATGAACGCGAAACTCTTGGGTTAATTTCTATAGCAATAATATCTTCTTTTTCGTCTGGTGACACTGCAAATTGTACGTTACAACCACCTTCAAAATCTCCAATAGAACGCATCATATGAATTGCCATATCACGCATTTTCTGGTAAGTCTTATCAGAAAGCGTCATTGCTGGCGCTACCGTTATAGAATCTCCTGTATGAATTCCCATAGGATCCATATTTTCAATAGAACAGATAATTACAACATTGTCGTTCTTATCTCTTAATAATTCTAATTCGTATTCTTTCCAGCCCATCATCGCCTTATCAATCATCACCTCATGTATTGGCGATGCTTCTAAACCGAAACTTAATAACTGATCAAAATCTTCTGCTTTATAAACAATAGAAGCTCCTGCCCCACCTAATGTATATGAAGAACGAATAACTAAAGGATAGCCAAATTCTTGTGCAATTTCTTTACCCTTCAAGAAAGAGGTTGCTGTTGCTTGAGGCGCCATAGGCACACCAATTTTTAACATTAACTCTCTAAACTGCTCTCTATCTTCTGTAACATTAATAGCGTCTATGTCTACACCTATTAATTTTACATCAAAATCTTTCCAAATTCCTTTCGCATCTGCTTCAATACAAAGATTTAATGCAGTTTGCCCACCCATTGTTGGCAAAACAGCATCAATTTGCGGATGTTCTTTTAAAATTTGAATAATTGATTTTGTATTTAAAGGCAGTAAATAAATATGATCGGCCATAGAAGGATCCGTCATAATTGTTGCGGGATTCGAGTTGATTAGAATCGTTTCGATACCGTCTTCTCTTAAAGATCTTAATGATTGTGAACCTGAATAATCGAATTCACATGCTTGCCCAATAACAATTGGTCCAGATCCAATAATTAAAATTGAATTGAGGTCTTTTCTTTTTGGCATTGTTTTTTAGTTGTAAGTTGTTGTGTTGTTTTGTTTTACAAAAATAGTTGGTTGTTGGATATAAAAAAAGGTGTTACTAAAAATAGTAACACCTTAATTATTAACAAATGTTAATCATTATCTTTTTGGTCTAAATTCTGAAGACACAGAAACTTTCTTTCTTCCTTTAGCTCTTCTTCTTGCTAATACTTTTCTTCCATTAGCTGACGCCATTCTTTCTCTGAAACCGTGTTTGTTTCTTCTCTTTCTTTTTGATGGCTGGTAAGTTCTTTTCGGCATTATATGTATTTTTAAATATCTTCTTGATTACTTTTTTTTGCTTTCAGAATTTTACCTCTTTTAAAGCGTGGGCAAATATACAATTGTTTTTATTTTTGACAAACACTATTTGAAAAAAAATGAAATATTTTTATTTTATCCTTTTCAATAGCTTTTTCATTGTTTTTTCTTTTAAGCTTTTAGAACTTTTATATATTGTAAAAGGCTGCTTTGTTTGTCTCGCTTGGTTTTCAGCTTCTAACTCTGACATCATATTATTTGAAATAATAATTGTCGCAGAACAACTCATTTCTAATAAAGTAGTATTTGTTTTAATATCTATAATTTTAATAAAAGATATTCCACCAGAACTTGCTAATTGAAAGCGTCTTTTGTCTACACTATTTAATTTTTCTCTTTTAGTTTGCTCTAAACTTAACGTTTTAGTTAAAATAATATAATCAAGATCTGTGTTTAGTTTTAAAAAAGCAATCTGACTATCAGTTATTTCATAATTAAAATCAAACGGTATTTTTAGCCTTCCTTCAGAATCCCTATACGCTCTATTTTTATAAAGATTGTCGCCCAATTTATTTTTGAAAAATTTGGTGACAATGGGTAAATAAGTACCTTTAGACAACTCATTTGATTTAAAATTAACAGGATTTAACAAATATTTTTTTCCATCATAATCTAAACCTTTATTAAATGTATCATAATTATAATGATAATCTGGTAGTTGAAAACTAGGATAAAAAAAACAGGAACTAAATACGGTACAACATAAAAGCAATAAATGTTTATTTTTCATAATTCTAAAAATTATACCCTATTCTTACATGCAGGTCAATTGCAATTCCGTTATTATCATAAGTTTTAAAATATTTTTGATTAATAAAATGAATGTATCCAATACCTGCCCCTAATTCATAATTAAAACTTTTGCTAATATTTCTTCTTATTCCCCATTTGGGGATAATAGCAAAACTGTTTTCTGCACTTTTTCGGTCATCATCAAAACCAGAAATCTCAAAAAGACTAGATCTAAAACTTGTTTTTAGTGTAAAAAAGTTTGCACTATTGTAAGTGATGTCTTTTTTATTTAATGCACGTTTTTGAATATTATAATACCATCTTGGTTCGAATGTAATTTCTGGCGCCATAAAAAAACCAATTCCCTTATAAATTTCTGTATACAAACCAACTTCTGTTCTTAAGGCTATATTATCTGTTAATCTTGTTTCATTATTTACCCAAACACCAACAGCACCTATTTGAATTGTAAAAAAAGATTTTTCTACACTACTATTCTTTTGAGCAAAGAGTAAAAAAGGGATAAACAGCATATAAATTAAAAGTATTTTCTTCATAATATTTTTTTTAGACTAATTTTTTCTGCAAAATAATTATTTTTGCTCTTATAAAATAATTAAAATGTTTTTCCCTTTTTTATTTGACAGAATTTTTAGAGTTAGTACTTTTACGCAAACCTAAGAATACCATGAGTAATACTAAATACGTTTTTGTAACAGGAGGCGTAACTTCATCCCTGGGAAAAGGAATTATTGCAGCATCTTTAGCAAAACTATTGCAAGAAAGAGGCTTTTCTGTAACCATTCAAAAATTAGACCCGTATATTAATATAGATCCAGGAACGTTAAACCCTTATGAACATGGAGAATGTTATGTAACTGATGATGGTGCAGAAACCGATTTAGATCTTGGCCATTACGAGCGTTTTTTAAACATACCTACTTCTCAAGCAAACAATGTTACAACTGGTAAAATATACCAATCTGTAATAAATAAAGAACGTAAAGGTGAGTTTTTAGGAAAAACGGTGCAAGTAATTCCGCATATTACAGATGAGATTAAACGCAGAATTCAGCTTTTAGGTGAAACAGGCGATTATGATATTGTAATTACAGAAATTGGTGGAACCGTAGGCGATATAGAATCTTTACCTTATGTAGAGTCTGTGCGTCAATTACTATGGGAGAAAGGTTCTGAAAATGCCATTGTTATTCATTTAACATTGGTACCTTATTTAGCTGCTGCTGGAGAATTGAAAACAAAACCTACACAGCATTCCGTAAAAATGTTAATGCAAAGTGGTGTAAGCCCAGATATATTAGTGTGTAGAACAGAACATGAAATATCTGATGATATAAAACGCAAACTAGCTTTGTTTTGTAACGTTAAGAAAGAAGATGTTATACAGTCTATAGATGCAGAAACTATTTACGATGTGCCAAATTTAATGTTAGAGCAAGGTTTAGATACTGTTGTTTTAAATAAATTAAAGCTTTCTTCTAAAGGAGAACCCGCTTTAAAAGTTTGGAATCAGTTTATAAAGAAACATAAAAATCCGAAATCTGAAGTAGAAATTGCTTTAATTGGTAAATATGTAGAATTGCACGATTCTTATAAATCTATTACCGAAGCTTTTATTCATGCAGGCTCTTCTAATGAAACCAAAGTAAAAGTACGTTGGGTACATTCAGAAAGTTTAACACCTAAAAATGCTGCAAAGAAATTAGAAGGGGTAAACGGTATTTTAGTAGCTCCTGGTTTTGGAGATCGAGGTATTGAAGGAAAAATTAGAGCGGTAAGGTATGCAAGAGAAAACAACATTCCTTTTTTCGGAATTTGTCTAGGAATGCAGATGGCCGTTATTGAATATTCTAGAAACGTGTTAGGTTTAGAAAATGCGAGTTCTACAGAAATGAACAAAAGCACAAAACATCCTGTAATTAACCTAATGGAGAGCCAAAAAGGTGTTACTGAAAAAGGTGGAACTATGCGTTTAGGAGCTTGGGATTGTGAGTTGAAAAAAGATTCAAAAATATATAAGGCCTATAAATCTGAATCGATTAGCGAACGCCACAGACATAGATTTGAGTTTAATAATGACTATTTAAAACAAATTGAAGCTGCTGGAATGAAAGCTACAGGGATAAACCCAAAAACTAGCTTAGTAGAAGTGGTAGAAATTTCTTCTCATCCTTGGTTTGTTGGGGTTCAGTATCATCCAGAATATAAGAGTACCGTATTAGCGCCACATCCTTTATTTGTAGATTTTATAAAAGCTGCTTTAAAACAATCTAAAAAATAGATATTAAATATAGCTCAATATAAAAGGGTACACTCTTTGACTTATATAAGGTATAAACAATAATTACATCAAAATAGACTAATAACAATGCTATTTTGCTACATTTGTCGCCTTTTACTTTTTATAACAAGTAGAAAAATGACAAATTGACATTTTAAAAAAACACATGGAACAAAAAAAATTCGACGTAAATTCTTTTATTGGAATGATTTTATTAGGAGGTATTATTTTCTGGTGGATGAGCACACAAGAGCCAGCCATAGATACTACTATAGAAACCAATAATACTGAAATAGTAGCATCTCCAGATTCTAATAACAATACAAGTAACGCCTTTGCTAATACACCTGTTATAGAAAATGATTCTATAAAACAACTAAAATTAGAAAACCAATTAGGTGCCTTTGCTCAAAGTGCAATAAATGCCTCTAAAGGAGTTTCTGTTATAGAAAATGAAGTTGTAAGGTTAACAATAAACAATAAAGGTGGACAAATTATAGAGGCTTTGGTTAAAAACTTTAAGACTTATGACGCTCTTCCCTTATACCTTATAAAAGATAATAATGCGTCTTTTAATATTAATTTTGGCACTACAGATAACCGTATTTTAAATACTAAAGATTTATTCTTTGCGCCAACAATCACTAAAAACGGAGACAATCAAATTGTTTCTATGAAATTAAAAGTATCTGAAACTCAATTTTTAGAGTACAGGTATGAGATGAAGCCAAAAGATTACATGGTTAATTTCTCAGTTCGTTCTCAAGGTTTAAGCAATGTAATTAATGGTGCTAATCCTATTCATTTAGATTGGTCTTTAAAAGCTTACAGAAATGAGAAAAGCATGAAGACAGAAAACACCATGTACACCAATTTCTACTACAAAGCAGAAGATGAAGTTGATTATATAAGTGCTGGTAAATCTGAAATTTTAAACGATGTAGACTGGGTTGCCTATAAACAACACTTTTTTGCAACAAACTTACTATCAGATACACCATTTAATAACGCTACAATTACGTCTACAGACTTAGTTTTAAATGAAGAAATAGATACTGTTTTTACAAAGAGATTTGAGTTAAAAACACCTTTAGAATTATCTAGCGGAGAGTTAAACTATAATATGAAATGGTTCTACGGACCAAATGATTATAATTTATTAACTACCTATGAAGGTACAGATTTAGCAGAATCTGCAGATTTAGGTTGGGGTATTTTTGGGTTTTTGAACAGAACTGTATTTTACCCTGTTTTTAATTTCTTAAAAGGATTCTTATCAAACTTTGGATTGATCATCATCTTAATGACGATTGTAGTGCGTTTAATTATGTCTCCTTTAGTATATAAATCTTATTTATCTAGTGCAAAAATGAAGGTAATTAGACCGGAATTAACTGCATTAAACGAAAAGTATCCTGGTAAAGAAAACGCAATGAAGCGTCAGCAAGAAACCATGGCTGTTCAGCGGAAAGCTGGAGTTAGCATGATGTCTGGTTGTATACCCGCATTACTACAGATGCCTGTATTCTTCGCTTTATTTAAGTTTTTCCCAACAAATTTAGCATTAAGGCAAGAAGGCTTTTTGTGGGCGTCAGATTTATCTTCCTATGATACTATTTTTAAACTTCCTTTTGAAATTCCTTGGTATGGAGACCATGTAAGTTTATTTCCAATATTGGCTTCGATTGCTATTTTCTTTTACATGAAAATGAACCAAAGTCAGCAAGCAAACATGCAAGCACCTGCGCAAGAAGGAATGCCAGACATGAGTAAGATGATGAAGTACATGATTTACTTCTCTCCTATTATGATGTTATTTTTCTTTAACAATTACGCAAGTAGTTTAAGTTTGTATTATTTTGTTTCTAACTTATTAACCATTGCAATTATGTTGGTTATTAAGAACTATGTAATCGATGAAGATAAAATTCACGCGCAGATAGAAGAAAATAAAAAGAAGCCAGAAAAGAAAAAGAGTCAGTTTAGACAAAAAATAGACGACGCTATGAAGCAAGCACAAGAGCAACAAAAAAAGAAATAATTTTATAGTATATATAAAAAGCCGAAACTTAATTGTTTCGGCTTTTTTTTTATCTTTTAATAAAGGGTGCACGCTTTATTTTATCCCTAAACAAGCAAAAGAAAATATTTAAAGCAACTCCTGTAATTTTGAAATTGTAAAATCAATATCCTCCTTTTTTGTGAATTTAGAGAATGAAAAACGAATAGAAGTTTTATCCTCTTCACCATTTTTTAAGATCTCTGTCAATACATGAGAGCCTTTATTACTGCCGGACTGACAAGCACTACCGCCAGAGACCGCAATTCCTGCCATGTCTAAACTAAATAATAACATTTCATTTTGTACAGGAAAACGAACATTTAAAATAGTATAACTACTCTTTTCTAAATTATCAGAAAACCCATTAAATTGAATTTCTTTTGAAATGTTTTTTAACTCTGCAATAAAATATACTTTTAACCTTTCTATATAACTCTTATCATCTGCAAGCGAATTGTGAGCCATTTCTAATGCTTTTTCCATTCCTAAAATTGCATGTACGTTTTCTGTACTAGACCTTGCGCCTTTTTCTTGACCACCACCATGAAGCATTGGTACAATACCAAATCCTTTTCTAAAAAAGGCAAAACCAACCCCATTTGGTCCGTGAAATTTATGTGCACTTGCCACCATAAAGTCAATCATGGTAGTTTGTAAATCTATTTTATAATGTCCAATTACCTGCACAGTATCTGAATGAAATAAGGCATTGTTTACTTTGCACAAATTAGCAATTTCATCTATGGGTAATAAATTACCAATTTCGTTATTAATCATCATTAAGCTAACCAATGTTTTTACTTTAGACGCTTTTAAAAGAGCTTCTAAATGCTGTACATCAATATTACCAAATACATCTACATTTACATATTCTATAGTAATATTTTCACTTTTCTGAAGAAACGCTACTGCATGAGAAACAGCATGATGTTCTATTTTTGAAGTAATAATTTTAGTAACACCTAAATTTAAAACAGCATTATGTAAAATTAAATTATCAGCTTCTGTACCGCTCGAAGTAAAAATAATTTCAGCTGCTGAAACATTAAAATGTTTTGCAATATTTTTTCTTGCTGTTTCTACAGAAGATTTTGCCTTTCTACCAAATTGATGCGTAGATGAAGGATTCCCAAAGTTTTCTGCCATAGAAATTTGCATTATTTCTATAACCTCTGGATACATATTGGTTGTTGCTGCGTTATCTAAATAAATAGCATTCATAGTTTAAAAATACGTTTATTTTATGAGACTGTATTTTGAAAAATATATACTTCTGTGGCACCTAAGCCATATTGTTTGTAAGAGGCATCATAATGCTTTACAGGATACTTATTTAAAAGGGATTGTAGTTCAGACTTTAAGACGCCCTCTCCTACTCCGTGAATAAAAATAATTTTAGAAACTCGTTTCTGAATTGCAAATTCAACCTTTCTTTTAGCAGTATCTAATTGCAGGTTTAGCATATCATAATTATCCAATCCTTTTACAGATTTTGTAAGTTGATTAATATGTAAATCTACTTCCATAATAACTTCTTTATTTTGCTTTTTAAATAGCTTATTTTTCGGTTTAAATTGATTTATTTTTTCTTTTAAGAGATCGTTATTAATATCAGAAAACTTAGTTAAATCGTGCTGTTCTGCTTCAATTTTAACCAATTCTTTCTCATTAAAATTAAAAATCATGCCATCTGAAGTTCTAATAGAAACAAAATCTTTTGAAATTGCAGTGATTTCGCCTTTTAAAACATCATCTAAAACAGCTACTTTATCCCCAATTTCTATACCTTTTCTTAACATTAATTTCTCTAAATTTAAATAAAAGTCCTTATTTTTGTGCAAAAATAAGCATATGCCTAAAACTTCTATCATTTCTTCAGAGAATTTCTTCACACAAGCGTTAAAAAACATAAAACTAGACGAAGAAAGAAAAGAAGTATTGTCTAAAATTTCTAAAAAAATTACCAAAGAATATCTTGAGGAAAAAGTTGTGAATTTAAACTTTATTTGCACTCATAATTCAAGAAGAAGTCAATTAGGACAAGTATGGGCATTTTATGCGGCAAATTATTTTAACTTAAATATACATGCTTTTTCTGGCGGAACTGAAGTAACTGCTTTTTATAAAAACACTGTAAAAACATTGCAATCTGTTGGTTTTGATTTTACAGTAGTAGATTTCTCTCATGAAAACCCTAAATATTTAATTAGTTTTAAGGGCAGTGATAATTCGATTTTTGGTTTTTCTAAAAGGTTTGATGATGAAGTAAATAAAAACCCATTTATAGCAATTACAACCTGTAACAATGCTGATAAAAATTGTCCTTTTATACCAACTGCTTTAGAAAGGTTTCATTTGCCATTTGTAGATCCAAAATTTTCTGATGGAACACCCGAAGAGGAATCCGCTTATTTAAAAACAAGCGAACAAATTGCTGCAGAAGTATTTTTTATTTTTACTGAAATTAAAAAAATGCTACACTAAATTTCTAAATCCTTGTCATAAGGTATACTATTTAAAACGTGGTTAATTACGTTTACCCTAGCTTCTGTTTTTCTATTTGCTCTAATTACCTTCCAAGGAGAAATTTTTGTATTTGTTTTCTGGAACATTGCGTTTTTATACTCTGTGTACTGTTCCCATAAAATTTGTGCTTTCTCGTCTAGTTTGGTCATTTTCCATTGCTTTAACGGGTTGCTTTTTATATCTGCAAATCGTTTTGCCTGTTCTTTCTTGGAAATAGACATGTAAATTTTTACTAAATGAATTCCAGATTCTAGAATCATCTTTTCAAAATTATTTACTTGATTCATGAACACATCATATTCTTCTGGCGTACAAAAACCATTTACAGGTTCTACCACAGCTCTATTATACCAACTTCTATCAAAAAAGACAATTTCACCTGCCTTTGGAAATTGTGCTACATACCTTTGAAAATACCACTGAGATTTCTCATCTTCTGTTGGTTTATTTAAAGCTACAATTCTCATATGACGTGGATTAATACGCTCTGTAAGTCTTCTAATTGCGCCCCCTTTGCCAGCTGCATCTCTTCCTTGAAAAACAATAATTACACGTTCATTATTATTAATAGCCCACGTTTGTAGACGAATAAGTTCTACTTGAAGTTTCTTTAACTTTTTCTCATAATCTACATACCTTAAGCTTCTCTCGATACTCAAGGGAGTTTTAGATAAAAGCGCTAAAAGCCCTTTCTTAGTGGTTAACTTACGCAGTTCTTGCTCTGTTAGTTTTATTTCCATAACCTTAATCTATATTACTGTTAGATCTAAAATAACGCATTACAACGTTAGGATCTGGTGTTAATGTGCTTTTAGCTTCTTCTTTACCATCATAATCAAACTTAGAAATTACATGCCTAATAGACTCTAATCTTGCTACTTGTTTATCATTACTTTTTATAATCATCCAAGGACTATAAGAAGTATGTGTTTTAGAGAACATTTCTGATTTATAATGTGTGTACTTGTCCCAAAGTGTTTGTCCTTGTTTATCTACTGGGCTAAATTTCCATCGTTTAAGAGGGTTTTCTTTACGCTCTTCAAAACGTGTTAATTGTTCATCTTTAGATATTGACAACCAAAATTTAATAATTATCACACCATCTTCGTACATCATATGTTCAAATTCTGGCACCTGCACTAAAAATTCTTTGTATTGTTTTTGACTACAAAAACCCATTACAGGTTCTACCACTGCTCTATTGTACCAACTTCTATCAAAAAAAACAATCTCTCCAGGGTTTGGTAATTCTTTTATATAACGCTGAAAGTACCATTGTCCTTTTTCTACTTCTGTTGGCTTATTTAAGGCAACCAACCTGCTAGAACGTGGATTTAAATGCTCCATAAACCTACGTATATTTCCACCTTTCCCTGCAGCATCTCTGCCTTCAAAAATAATAGCAACACGCTTATTCTCTTTAGAAATCCAACGTTGTAGTTTTACCAACTCTATTTGTAACAGACGTAATTCTTCTGTATATAAAAGTGTCTTTTGCACCTTTTTATACAAACCACTTTTTTCTTTAATTAACCCCAGTAAATCTGTAGTGCTCTCTAAGTTATCAAAATCTTCTGCGGTAATTTTTTTATCTGTACTCATGTATGTTTTTTCGAAACTTAAAAATATTACTTTTTTTTCTAACTAAAGAAAAAAATAGGTGTTTAAGTCAGTTATTTTACCAATATCTTAAATCAAAAAAAAATATTAGAGATTATCAACGTTTACCTCTAGGTCTTATTACAATTCCTTTTGGTATTTTCTAACAAGTATATTTGCTTATTCAATAAAAAAATCATCTTTAAAACCTATTAAATAGAGCTTTTCTTGTGCTCTTGTAATTGCGGTATACAACCATCTAAAATATTCTTTAGAAACGCCATCTGGTAAATACGGCTGTTCTATAAAAACGGTTTTCCATTGCCCTCCTTGAGATTTATGACAAGTCATTGCATAAGAGAATTTTACCTGTAAAGAATTAAAATACACATTCTTTTTAATGGCCATAAACTGTTTATACTTAGACTTTTCATTTGCATAATCTTCTTTAACTGCTTGGTATAATTTATTAGATTCTTCATAAGTTAAAGACGGACTTTTACTAGTTAATGTATCTAATAATAAAACTGTTTCAAAAGGATGCATTTCAGGATAATCTATCATTCTAATTTCTACCTCAGCAAATTTAAAACCATACAATTCTTTAATAGAAAATATCTTTAAAACCTCGCAAATATCACCATTTGCAATAAAACCGGCCGTAGATGATTCTGGTAGCCAAAAATAATTATTTTTAACAACCATAATATAATCTCCTGCAGAAATTTCATTTTCTTGCCCCCTAATATTATATCTTATTTGTTGATTGTATTCATTTGCCCTTTTGTTAGAACGCACAATAAAGGCAGTATCTTCTACACCATCACTTTCATAAGCGGTAACAATTGCATCTTCAATATCATAGCCATCCTCTAATCTTTTAATATCCGGAAAATCAACATCAAATTGAAAAGCATCCCCTTCATTTTTTAACAACATTCTTAAAGCAGTTGCATTTGATAAAATACCAGAATCTGCGTGCTGCCGCATTACTTCATCTAATTCAATTTCTGTTACTTCTTTATGGTAATCATAAGTTAAAGTGTCTTGCTCTAGTGCAGGTGAAACACTTAACTTTACTGGCGGAAGTTGTGCTGTGTCTCCAATAAAAATAAGTTTACAGTTTACTCCAGAATACACATAAGAGATCAAATCATCTAACAGAGAACTAGAATCAAATAATTGCTGGTTTTGTTTGCCATCAGGAATCATAGAGGCCTCATCTACTATAAAAACAGTATTTGTATGTTTGTTAGGTTGCAAAACAAAAGCAACAGAACCATTAGATTGTTTTTTAGGAAAATATATTTTTTTATGAATTGTAAATGCAGGCTTTTTAGAGTACAAAGCAATTACTTTTGCCGCTCTTCCTGTAGGTGCCAAAAGTACTGCTCTTCTTCCTGCCGATGCTAAAGAATTTACAAAGGTACCAATGGTGGTTGTTTTCCCCGTACCTGCATATCCTTTTAAAAGAAATAAAGCATCTTTATTCTCGTTAAAAATAAAATCACTTAACAACGTAAATAATTTTTGTTGCTTAATTGTGGGCTGGTGCGGAAAATTTTGTAATAATTTTTTATTAAAATCTGCTGGTATTTCTATCATATATTAATTAAAGTATCAAAGATACGTTGAATTGTAAATAAAAGTTTTTATCATTAAAAAAAAATTGTAGATTTGCGATAGGACTCTTAACAAAAAAACTTAAAATGGGATTATTAGGAATGATTTTAGCTGCAGTTTTAGCCGCAGTATTTATAGCGATAGTTATAGTTAGATATTTACCTTTAAAATTAAGATGGATACCATCTATACTACTATTATTACTAGCAGTGTTTTTAGGTTTTAAAATTTACAATGGTATAATGGAACCAATTAACTTTAACAAAAATAAAGTTAAAAGGTATGCACAAGTTGTAGATAATCTTAAAATGATTAGAGATGCTGAAGTAAAGTTTTATGAAGCAAATGGTAATTACACAAAAGATAAAACATTATTAATTAAATTTATAGATTCTGCGCAACTTGCATTAACAGTTACTAAAACAATTGTAGAGACTGTAAATAGAGGTGGTGGTATTACAGATGAAATAGAAAAAAGAATAACAGACACTATTGGTTACGAGCCAGTATTAAAATACTTTAAAGGCAGACCTTATAAAAATATGTTTACAGTACCTAGTTTAGATGGTGTACAATACGATCTTGAAATAGGTACCGTAGAAAAAGTACAAGGTTTACTTGTACCAACTTTTATGTCTAAGACACCTAAACTTCCTTTATTAGAAGGCATGAGTGCTTCTTTAGTAAAACAAGAATTAGAAGTGATGGCTTCAGACCAAATTAAAGGAGAGTATATTTCTGTAGGTTCTTTAGACGAAGTTACCACTGCAGGTAACTGGCCTCCTTCTTATGACAAGAAAAGTGATAAACAAGAATAACAATATCTCTTTGAAAACAATAATAGAAAATAAGTTATCCATCCAATTTAATTTGGATGGATTTTCTTTTTCTGTATATAATACAACTTCTAATAAAGAGGTATATTTTCATTCATATGAATTTAAAAATTCGCAAGCAACACCAGAGAATCTTCTATTAAAAATTAAAGACATCTTTAAAACAGATAGTCAGCTTCAAAATGACTTTTTATCGGTTACTGTTATACACCAAAACAATCTTTCTGTGTTAGTGCCTAATCAGTTTTTTAGTGAAAAAGAATTGGCTTCTTATTTAAACTTTAATATAAAAAAACTCGCTATAGATTATATTGCTTTTGATACTTTAGAAATACTAGATTCTAAAAATATTTACGTACCCTACGTAAATATAAATAATTACTTATTTCAGAATTTCGGAGAATTTGAATACAAGCATCATAGCACCGTTTTAATTGAAAAGTTATTAAAAATTAAAAAAACTAAGGAGAAAAAAATGTTTGTAAATGTTTCTAAAAGCTCTTTAGATATTACAGTTATAGAAAGTGGCAAACTAATTCTTTTTAACACCTTTTCTTTTGACACCACAGAAGATTTTATTTATTATATTTTATTTGTAGCAGAGCAATTAAACTTAAATGTGAATGAATTCTCATTATATTTTACAGGTAAAATAGACTTAGAAGACGCTATTTATAAAATAACCTACAAGTACATTAAAAACATTTATTTTCTAGCAAGTAACAACCCAATACTTAACAAACTAAATATTGCTACACATTCTAACTTTATATTATTAGGCTCATGAGAATTATTTCTGGAAAATTAAAATCAAGACGTTTATCTGCGCCTAAAAACTTACCTGTTAGACCCACAACAGATATGGCAAAAGAATCATTGTTTAATATTTTAAACAATACCTATTATTTTGATGCTATTTCTGTAATAGATTTATTTGCTGGCACAGGAAATATTAGTTATGAATTTGCTTCTAGAGGTACAAAAACTATCTGTTCTGTAGATGCGCATAGTGGTTGTATAAAATACATAAATAACACTGCAAAAGAGCTAGATTTAGACATAAACACTTTTAGAAGTGATGTGTATAAATTTCTTGAAAAAACTCCCTTAAAAGCAGATGTAATTTTTGCAGACCCACCGTATGATTTTGAAGAAGAACAATTTTTAAAAATTGTAAATTTAGTTTTTGATAGAGAAATCTTAAATGAAGATGGTATTTTAATCGTAGAGCACTCTAAGCATACAGATTTAACCAAACATGAAAAGCATATCTATGACAAACGTTATGGTGGAAATGTGTTTAGTTTCTTCGAAAACTCTTCAGAAGAGGAATAAATACAACTTATAATAGAGAATTGATAATATTAGTAATAGAGATTCCTTCTGCTTCTGCTTTGTAATTTTTTACAATTCTGTGAGATAAGATAGGAATTGCTACCGCTTTTACATCTTCTATATCTGGAGAATACTTTCCATTTACTGCTGCATGTGCTTTGGCTCCCAAAATTAAGTTTTGAGAAGCTCTTGGCCCAGCACCCCAGTCTAAATACATTTTTACCATCTCGGTTGCCTCAGCAGATTTAGGTCTTGTTTTACCAACTAAGCGCACCGCATATTCTATCACATTATCTGCAACCGGTATTTTTCTTATTAACTTTTGAATTTCTACTATCTCTTCACCCGAAAAAACAGGATTTACTGTTTGGTTTATATTAGACGTAGTACTTTTTACAACTTGCACTTCTTCCTCAAAACTTGGGTATTCTAGGTTGATAGAAAACATAAATCTATCTAACTGTGCTTCTGGCAAAGGATAAGTTCCTTCTTGCTCAATTGGATTTTGGGTTGCTAATACAAAAAATGGTAAATCTAATTTATAATGATTACCAGAAATTGTTACAGAGCGCTCTTGCATCGCTTCTAACAAAGCAGCCTGTGTTTTTGGTGGAGTTCTGTTTATTTCGTCTGCTAAAATGATGTTAGAAAAAATAGGTCCTTTTATAAATTTAAACTTTCTGTTTTCATCTAAAATCTCACTTCCTAAAATATCTGATGGCATTAAATCTGGTGTAAACTGAATTCTTTTAAAGTTTAAACCTAGCGCATCTGAAACCGTGTTTACCAATAATGTTTTTGCTAAACCAGGCACTCCTATTAATAAGGAATGACCTCCACAGATAACAGACAGTAACGTGAAATTTACCGCCTCTTTCTGACCAATAATTACTTTTCCTATTTCGGTTTTTAGGGTTTCGAATTTGGTAACTAAATTAATTACTGCTTTAACGTCTGACATTATCTACTTGTTATTTTTTTCCAATTTTTTTCAAAAGAACACTTTTTATAGTCTTCTCCCAATTTTATATAAGTGTCTTTAATTTTGTCTTTAGACCACTTCTCTATAATTTCTTCTTTTTTCTTTCTCAAGGCAAGTTCTTGTACTTTCACATAATCTTCTACCAAGTCTGCAATATGTGTATCTGTTCTTTCTTTCATTAAGATGAACTTATACATTTTCTCTCCACTTCTAGTTTGATCGTAAAAAACTTCGGTAAAACCTCCTTCACTTAAATCACTTACTCTTGCATACATTGCAGGATCCATTCTTGTCAAATCAAATTTTGTTTCTCCAGTATAGTTGTTTACAATAACTCCTCCGTTATTCTTAGAATCCTTATCATCTGAAAACTTCTTTACAGCTTCTGCAAACGTAAGTTTTCCAGCTTCAATATCTCTTTTAATCTCTTCAACCTTAAGTTTTGTTTCTGTTAACCTCGATTCCGGAATTTCTGGCTGCAATAAGATATGCGAAACGGTTCTAGTATTTCCGTTAACTTCATGTAACTGAATAATATGATACCCAAAAAGTGTTTTAAAAGGCTTAGAAATTTCATCTTTTTCTAAAGAAAAAGAAACTTCTTTAAATTCTTTAATAAAGCCAGACTCTTTAGTTACTTCCATTCTACCACCATTTTGGGTAACACTAGGATCTTTAGAATTAATAATAGCTTTCATTCTAAAACTTGACCCCTCTAAAACTGCTTGCCTAATTTCATTTAATTCTGCTACTACTTTATTATTTTCTGCCAAGGTAGATTCAGAATTCATTACAATTTGAGCCAATTCTATTTCTGCAGTAAACTCTGGTAACTCTCCTTTATCCTTTAAACCATTATAATACAGACGAACCTCTTCTGGCGTAACATCTACTTTTTCAGTAATTTTTAATTGTTCTTTTTCTACTAAGATATTATCTTTCTGCACATTGTACAGTTCTCCTTTTAAATCATCTAAATCATTAAAACCATAAGCCGCAATAACTTTATCTACAGAACCATATTCTTTTGTAAAAAACTGAATACTTCTATCAACCTTGCTATTTACCTCTGCATCTAAAACAATTACACTGTCTATAATGGCATGATGAGAAAGTAATTTTTGTTGCATTAGCTCTTCTAACATTTGGCAATCTGTAATCGTAATTTTACCTTCGCTTCGCTTCTCTACTTCTTGCTTAAACTTGGCTATATCTGAATCTAAAACGATGTTTTTACCAATAACAACAGCTACTCCATCAATTTTAACCTTTTGGGCATTTAACTGAAGTGTTGTTGCTATAAAAAGTACAGCAATTAAAAGTTGTTTAGTAAATTTTAAAATTATTGTTTTTTGTGGCATCTTTTACTATTATTTTTTCAATATCTCTTATTAATTCAATTTTACGCTTGTGTAAAATCATTTCCTTTATTGTAGATTTAATATAGCTTAATGGTGCTATTTCATTTCTACGTAAAACATCTTTTATAGCCACCAAATATAAACCTAATGAATCTTGTTTTTGAATGAATTTTGATTTTTTTAACAGATTTTCTTTAGAAAAAGGTAGTTTTAACAAAATCTTATCCAATTCTGTCCAAATAGAATCATTCAATTGGTAAATTTTAAAACTTAATTGTTGTCTTTCTAATTCTTCTGCATCTTCAATTTCCTTAGATTTAAATAAGTCTATAATTTCATTTCTATTAATTATGGTAGTATTAAAATATAAATATCTAGATTTTATCAAAACCTCATTCAATTTAAAGTTTTCATTATTTGCTAAATAATATTCCTCAATTTCAGCATCAGAAACAATAGTATCTAATTGTTGCTTAATTAAAGCTTCTTTAAAATTATTTATTAGTAAACTTTCTTCATAGTCTTTTACAAGGTTCTTAATGTTTTTTAAGGATTCTAGAGAATTATTATCTGCTGCTGCATTTAACAGTAACTTTTTAACGGCCCAATCTTGAATAAAACTTTTAACCAATATTAAGCTGTCTTCTTTTGAAATATTCTGGGGTAAGACACCTTTTAAATCTTCTTTAAATAACTTGTCTGTATTAACAATTGCTATTATTTCAGATGACCGCACATCCTTCTCTTGTAACCTAATATAGTCACAAGAAGTTAATGCACCCAAACAGAGAAAAATAATTATGGCCCTCATTATTTCTTTTCGTAAAATTTAATTAATTTTTTTAATTGTCTTTTGCTTATTTTAATCTTGCTTTTGTTTCTTAAATCTGCAATCCAGTTTTTTTCTAAATAGTTTTGATAATCATTCATTACCGCACCTTTTATACTTTTTAATTCTTTTGCCTTGTAATTTTCTTTATTACTTGAAAAGTACGTTTTTAAACCTAAAGTATCTTTAGAAGATTTATTCCATATTTTCTGTTGCATCAATTCAAATAACAACAGGCCATCTTCATATTCTTTTAAAACATATGCATACTCTGGTTCTGTATGCACTAAGTTCTCTTTATAATGAGCTAAAATTTCTTTATTTTTAAACGTTTCAAACAAAACATAAACAGATTTATTCTTTTTATTTTTTATAAAATTTACAAAAGCCTCTTGTTTAATATTGCTGCCATTAATAGTTATAATAGTATTTTGAAGAGTATCTTTTGATATTGTTCTAAGATCTTTTCTGTTTAAAATCTTTTTAGCTTCTTCATTTTCTATAATTGAGTACTGCTTTTTTAATTTATTTACAACGGCCGTTTCAGACATTTGCATTCTAGAGCTTCTTTTAACTTTTGCTTTTAATTCTTGTTTCATCTCTACAAAAGGTTTTATAGGATGTTTTTTAAGCAGTTTTACAATATGCCAACCAAAACGGGTTTTAAAAGGTTTAGAAAAATCCCCTTCATTTTCTATAGAAAAAGCAACAATTTCAAATGACTTTACCATTCTGGCAGTCCCAAATTTACCTAACTTACCTCCTTTAGCTTTAGAACCACTATCGCTTGAGTATTCAATAGCCAGTTTCTCAAAAGCCTCTTTATTTTGAAGTTTTGTGTACACTTCATCAATTTTAGCCTTACTAACTTTAGATGTACCAGAAATTAATATATGGGCTGCTTCTATTTCTCCTTTAGCCTTTCTAAAATCATCAATTTTAAGTATATGATAACCAAATTGGCTTCTAAATGGCATAGAAATAGCACCAATTTTAGTTTTATAAGCTGCATCTTCAAAAGAAGCAACCATATTAAAAGCACTAAAATAACCTAAGTTGCCCTTATTTCCTTTTCTACCCGTTTTAAGGTTGTCTTGTGCAGATTTATCTTCTGAAACCTCCGATGCTACCTTTTCAAAATCTTCGCCATTTACAATTCTATCTCTAATAGCTATCATTTTATTAAAAGAGTTTAGTGTATCCTTAGGCGCAGCGTCTTTAGATATTCTAATTAAAATATGCTTTGCTTTTACCTCATTTTTTGTCCTAAAATAGAGTTCTTTTACAAAGGCTGCCATAAAAGTGGTGTCTTGCAAATAAGGTGCTGCAAGTTGGTCTTTATAAGACGCTATTTCTTTCATGTAAGAAGGCAACGTATCAAACTTTAAAAGGTATGCCTCTTCTACTTTTAATTTGTAGTTAATATAAAGTACTAAGTTGTTTTTAACGTCTTTAGCCTCTTCACTATCTATTGCATCTAAATTTTTTTCATAGATACGTTTAAAATCTGCTACTGTTGTTTTTTCTTTATTGATGGTAACTAAGGTTTTCTCGTTTTGCGAAAAAACACACATCGTAATTAACAAAGTACAAATAGATAAAATATTTTTCTTCATGAAATAGTTTGTTATAGAGAGATAATTCCTTTTATTTTTCCTGCTTTTTCATAATATGCTATAATGTCATCTGAAGAATTTAATTTCAAAATTATAGAAACACTTACGTATTTGCCCGTTTTAGAATTTTTAGTATTAATTACTGCGCCTGTATTATTGAAAATATTTTCTACTTCTGCAACTTGATTTTCTGAGGTTGGCACTATAAACTTATACAAATAATCTGCAGGAAAATCTGTAGTGTCATCTAGTTGAATCTTTAATTTACTGTAAAAATCGTCTTTATTACTCATAACTAAGGGTTAAAATTTTCTAAACTATTTACAAATAGAAAGACACAAAACTACATTAAAAATTAGTTTTATAAAGGGAATGATTTATTTTTGTAAAATGCAACAAAAAAATGTTCTTATTGGTGGACCCGGAACTGGGAAAACAACCGTTATAAATGAACTTATTAAAAGAGGGTACTACTGCATGTGCGAGGTTTCTAGAGACGTTATTTTAAAAGCGAAAAAAGAAGGTATTGACCAGCTTTTTTTAACAGAGCCCTTACTTTTTAGTAAAATGCTTTTAGAGGGTAGAGAAGAACAGTACAATAAAGCCCACAATTTAAAAGAAGAAATTGTGTTTTTTGATAGAGGAATACCTGATGTACATGCTTACATGGATTACTTTAACACAACATATCCAGATTATTTTATTAAAAAAAGCAACAGCCATAAATACACTAAAATTTTTCATTTTTCTCCTTGGAAAGAAATTCATGTTACAGACAATGAGCGCTATGAATCTTTTGAAGAATCTGTAAAAATTGATGCTTTTCTAATTACGGCCTATTCAGAACTTGGATATGAATTAATTAATGTTCCTTTTGGCGCTATTGAAGAGCGTGCTAATTTTATTATTAATTCGCTTTCTTGCGAATGACGGTTTCACTAGAAAAAATATTAGCAACATATTGGGGATTTAACTCTTTTAGGGTACCTCAAAAAGAAATTATAAACTGTGTTTTAGAGAATAGAGATGCCATTGCATTGTTGCCAACTGGCGGCGGAAAATCGCTCTGCTTTCAAATACCTGCTTTAGCAAAAGAGGGCATTTGCATTGTTATTTCGCCTTTAATTGCACTTATGCAAGACCAAGTAACTAACCTTAAAAAGAGAGATATTAAGGCCGTTACAATACCATCTGGCAGCAACCAGAATGAAATCGTTACACTATTCGATCAAATTAAATTTGGTAAGGTAAAATTCTTGTACATTTCTCCAGAGAGATTACAATCTTCTTTAATTCAACAAAAAATAAAAGAATTAAATGTAAACTTAGTTGCGATAGATGAAGCACACTGTATCTCTGAATGGGGCCATGATTTTAGACCTTCTTATAGGAATATTAAAGTTTTAAAAGAAATACTACCAGCAGTTACCTTTATTGCATTAACAGCAACAGCCAATAAAAAAGTACTAGCAGATATTTCAAATAACTTAGCCCTTTCTAACCACCAAACGTTTAAAAAATCTTTTTTTAGAGAGAATTTAGCATATCAAGTTTTTAAAATTGAAGACAAACTAGGTAGATTATTACAAATTTTTACAAAAACAAAAGTACCCGCTATTATTTATGTAAACTCAAGAAAAAAAACAGAAGAGCTTGCCAACTTCTTAAATGCAAACAAATTTAAAAGCACGTTTTACCATGCAGGTTTGTCTGCCGCAGAAAAACAGACCGCTTTTAACGATTGGATGACCGAAAAAAAACCCATCATTGTGGCTACAAATGCCTTTGGTATGGGAATAGACAAACCTAATGTAGGTTTAGTTATTCATTATAATTTACCTTCTAGTACAGAAAACTATGTACAAGAAACAGGAAGAGCCGGTAGAAATGAAAAAAAATCTTTTGGAGTACTATTATATAATGAGAATGATATTTATTTACACCAGCAGCAAACAGAAAACTCTACACCTACTGTGTTAGAGGTTAAAGAAGTACATAAAAAACTCTACCAGTATTTTAGAATTGCAAACGGAGAAATTTTAGAAGAAACCTTTTCTTTTAATTTTCTTGAGTTCTGTGAAAAATATAATTTTCAAGTTTTAAAAACAGATGTAATTTTAAAACTATTGGTTAATTATGGTATTATTGAATTGAATACAAGCTTCAATAAAAAATCAACTTTAAAGATTATTGGATCACATTATACCATCTTAAATTTTTCTAAAAAGAATAGCGCTTTTAAAAATTTTATAAATGTACTTTTAAGAACTTACGGTGGCCTTTTTGAAGATGAAGTAAAAATAGATGAGTTTTTTCTTGCTAAAAAAGCAAGTATTACTTCTATTCAAGTAATAAAAAATTTAAAAATATTAGAAGAACAGCATTTAGTAACATACACCCCTGTAAATGGTACAATTTCTTTAACCTTTTTATTACCTAGAGAAGATGATAAAACAATTAACAGATTTTCTAAAGAGATAAAGCAGTTCTTATTTCTAAAGAAAGAAAAAGCAATAAATTTTATAAACTTTGTTACCACTAATAGTGTTTGTAGAAGCATACAACTACTATCTTATTTTAATGAAGAAAGAACTATAGCGTGTGGTATTTGCGACGTTTGTATTGGACATAAGAAAGTAGACACAAAACACCTATCCTTAGATATTATTTCTCTTTTAAAAGAAAAGGCGCAATTGTCTTCTCTAGAAATTAGCAGCATTTTAAATGTTATTGAAAAAGACATTTTAATACATTTGCAAGCTTTATTGTCTGAAGACAAGGTAACAATCAATAATCAGAATAAATTTCAACTAAAAATATAAGTATGAGAGATTTGCGCATCGTTTTTATGGGTACCCCAGATTTTGCTGTAACCATTTTAAAACATTTAGTAGAAAACAACTATACCATTGCAGGTGTTATTACCGCAACAGATAAACCTGCAGGAAGAGGAAGAAAACTAAATGAATCTGCAGTAAAAAAATATGCAAACTCTCAAAACCTACAGATTCTGCAACCTACCAATTTAAAAAATGAAGACTTCTTGCAAGAACTAAAAATTTTAAACGCCAATTTACAAATTGTTGTTGCCTTTAGAATGTTACCAAAAGCAGTTTGGAAAATGCCAGAATTTGGTACCTTTAATTTACATGCTTCTTTATTACCAGCATATAGAGGTGCTGCACCTATACATTGGGCTATTATTAATGGCGAAACAAAAACCGGCGCCACTTCTTTCTTTATTGATGATAAAATTGACACTGGTGAAATTATCTTACAAGAAGAAATTGATGTTCTAGATGATGAAACCGTTGGTACTTTGCATGACAAATTAATGCACTTAGGCGCAGCCTTAGTTTCTAAAACGGTAGACTATATTAGTAAGGGAGACGTAAAGACAACAAAACAGCCAAATTTAGAAGAAAAATCTGCCCCAAAACTTAGTCCTGAAAATACCAGAATAGATTGGTCTAATTCTTTAGAGGCTATTTATAATAAAATTAGAGGCTTAAATCCTTTTCCTACAGCTTGGACACTTATTAAAAATAATGATGAAGAAATTTCTGCAAAAATTTATGCAATTAAAAAGGAAATAGCAGACCATAATTTTACCTTCGGAAAAATAATTGCTACTAAAAAGGAATTAAAAGTAGCTGTTAGCAAAGGATACATAATAATAGAAGAAATTAAACTTTCTGGTAAGAAAAAAATGGATGCTAAAAGTTTACTAAATGGGTATTCTTTCTCTTCAGAAGCTAAAATGTTGTAAAGCCTTTATAGGTAAGGTTTGTAGCGTTTTTTGATTTACAACACTAGGTTTGTTAACAATTAACCTACTTTTATTAACAAAAAGGGGCTTTTTTAGCACTCAAATTTGCGTAAGCCCACAATCCGTCTATATTTGTTAAGCTATTAAGCGAAAAACAATATTATTTAATAATTAAAAAACAATTTATTATGAACAAATCAGATTTAATCGATGCAATGGCTGCAGACGCAGGAATTTCTAAAGTAGCTGCCAAATCAGCATTAGAATCTTTTACAGGTAACGTAACATCTTCTTTAAAGAAAGGTGAAAAAGTTGCTTTAGTTGGTTTCGGAACTTTCTCTGTATCTAATAGAGCTGCAAGAAGTGGAAGAAATCCTCAAACTGGAAAAACAATTCAAATTGCTGCTAAAAATGTAGCTAAGTTTAAAGCTGGTGCTGGATTAAGCGAAGCTGTAAACTAAGAATTACAGTTTTAAGTCATACAAAAACTCTCTTTCTAGAGAGTTTTTTTTTGTTTAAAATTTTCATTACATTTAATATAAAAAATCATATGTCTAAACTACACCCTAAAAAAGGCAGATTATTAGTTGCAGACCCTGCCATTCTAAATGATAATTCTTTTAATAGAGCTATTGTCTTGTTAACTGAGCATACAAAAACAAACTCTGTAGGGTTTATTCTAAACAAACCGCTAGAATATAGTATTAATGATTTATTACCAGACATAAACTGTTCTTTTAATATCTACCAAGGCGGGCCTGTAGAGCAAGACAACTTATACTTTGTACATAGAATACCAGAACTATTAGATGATAGTGTAGAGGTATCAAATGGTGTTTATTGGGGAGGGAATTTTAAGCAACTTAAAAACTTATTAAATGAAGGAGCTCTAGAAGCGTCTGACATTCGTTTTTTTCTAGGATACTCTGGTTGGGACAAAGACCAATTAACAGAAGAACTAGAAGAAAATTCTTGGTTTGTTGCAGAAAACGATTTTGACAATATCTTTTCTAATGACGAAGAAAAGCTTTGGAAAAATAAGTTATTAGAAAAAGGAGGCAATTATAAGCTCTGGGCAAATGCACCAAAAGATTTTAATCTAAACTAAACTCCTGCAATCTGTAAAACTTTTAAGCTAGCATGTAACTTACCAGCTAAATCTGTATTAAAAGACTTCTTTTTATACTTGGTTACTGCTTGAATACCCATAATTGCATTGGTAATAAAAACCTCATCTGCTTTCTGAATTTCGAAAGGAGAAATTACAGTCTCTTCAATAGTAAAATCTTTGTTCTTAGTTAAAAGATCTATCACTTTACTTCTAACAATACCTTTAATACAACCTTCTGTTAAAGCAGGTGTTTTAACCAGGTTATCTTTAACAATAAAGATGTTTGCATTGGCAACTTCTACAACTCCTTTGCGTTCATTAACCAAGATACAATTGTCTAAGTCATTTTCACTAGCATAAATGCTTGCCAATGTATTTAACATTCTATTATTTGTCTTTATAGTAGATAACAAACCAGAATAATTATAAAAATCTTTAAAGACGTCTATTTCGTAAGTTTCTTTGGTTTTATAGTTACTTTCTGAAGCTTCAATTAGATAATTAATGGTATTTGTTTTTGGAGTATACAAACCACCATCTTTTCTAAAAACATTTAAACGGACACGAAAACTAGCGCCTTCTTCTAAAACAGCAACTGTTTTTAAAATTTCTTTTTCTAAGAATTCTAACGTAAACTCCATCGGAATTTTCATACGCAACATTCTCATAGAAGCCATTAATCTAAAATAATGATCTTCCCAAAAAATTACTTTTTTATGTACTACTTTAATAGTTTCAAAAATACCATCTCCGTATTTAAAACCCCTATTATCTGTAGTTAATTTTGTGTTTTCTTTGAATACTAGTTCGCCGTTAAAATTAATCATTACTTTATTTTTAAGAATTACAAAATTACTACAATTACTTAGATTTTAAACATAAAAAAACCAGCAATTCTGCTGGTTTTTAATATTCTTTTTTGTTCGCGTTATGCGCCAATGGTGTGTCTTAACTCTTCTATTTGGTTCTCCCATAACTGTTTAGATTCTTCTACCTCATCCTCATCGTCTGCAAAATCTATAACAATTAAAGAAACATCTTTTGTTAAAGCATCTACTTCAATTCTAATTTCAAAAAAGCTCTCATCGTCTTCACTTTCTAGCCATTTCCAACGAATTCTTTCGTTTGCCTTCTTTGTAACCAATTCAGCTAACTCTTCAGTACCTTCCCATACAAAACTAAATATTTTACCTCTAGAATTTACCTTGTCTGCAAACCACTCTTGTAAATTAGATGGCGAAGAAATATATTGATACAGCATGTTTGGAGATGCATGAATAGGGATTTCTAATTCAAATTGTATTTTTTCCATTTACTTTTTTTGTTAAGCGAGCAATATAGCTATTAATTCTATGTAAAAAAAATTAAAAACACATGTTGCCAGTCTATAAAAAGTAATTATATTTGCACTCGCAAAAAGAATGGCGAGGTAGCTCAGTTGGTTAGAGCGCAGGATTCATAACCCTGAGGTCACGGGTTCAAATCCCGTTCTCGCTACAAATTTTAACCGATTATAAAACAACAGTTTAGTTCATTCTAAACTGTTTTTTTTTACTTCATATTTAGAACATTATTTCCTTTAATGCCAAAATTAAATACGATTTAGAACACGTAAAACTTTTTTCAAAACCCAAGATTTATTCCGCTAAAGAAGACATCTCTGAGCGCCGATATGCTTATTTTTCATTCAAAAATACAAAAACAAAGAAACTAGAAAGAATACAAAATAGCTATGGAAAACTAATTTACTAAAAACCAGAGAAGAAGGATTATAAATTTTAACATTATACCGAAAGACCTATTTACTCTTCTTAAAGAAGGAAACAATTCCTTTAAAGAGAATACAGAAAAATACGCTGGTTTAAAACTCATATAGAAAAATAAATAATTTAAATTTTTCTGAGAATATAGCAAAAACAATATAAGTTGGGCAGAAACAAATTATTAAGCCAAAAATTATTCAAAGTTTAAAGCCCCTAAAGAAAGAATTTCAACTGAACTTAATAAGCTATTTAATAGTCAATTAGTCATGTAAAGTGCATTTGACTTTGTATTAAATTTGAAAGGAAAAGAAGTTTGTAAATGAACTATAAACGAAAAAGCATACATTTCACAAAATGGTTAGCAGAAATAAAACCAAAAATAAAATATATTACAGATATTTCCATAAAAAATTTATCGACTTAGCAAATCCTATATTATAATTTAATAAGAAGGAGTTGTACAATTGACAGAAACATTAAAATTAACATCACTAAAGAGAACAAATGGTAGTATTTGAGTATATTTGAGCATATTTCAGAAATAATTATTATGAAAAAACTGCTTTATTTATTTTTTACGATTACTTTAGTTACTTGTAGCTCCAATGAAAATTTAGATGTTGATGAATTTAGTTCATTATCTCAAGAATTAAAAAGTAATATCTATTTTGAAACTACAACTGGAAATTGGCCATATGAAGCCTACTATACTTTTAATTTTGATTCACACATTTATAAAATTGATATTATTCAGAAAAAACCAAAATTCGCTGGATGTTACAGTACATTTAAATATGGTGTTCAATCTTTAATTACATCTGACGAAAAAAACACTATGACCTGTGTTTCAAAAGGAGTTACATATTACTTTATGAGGGAAGGTGATGAAATAAATATATCATTTGTCGTAGACGGATCACTTCCTGCTTTTTCATGGAATGTAAAGGCTTCTAGTCTTGATGAAAGATTAAAGGCTCTCAGTGGAAGAGTAGAAGATAACACTTGTAACTAGCAGGAGCTTTAAAACACTTTAGATAAAAGCTTACTTTTTTTATTTAGGAGTAGAAATACATTCCTTAAACATTTGGTGCTCTTTTATTGTACTAATAAAAGCATATTAAAGATATTATTGAGTTTTACAAGATTGTTTTATTAAAAAAACAAAATGCCTGTATTGTGTATTTTCCTATTGGAATTTTATGCGAGTAATCACAAGCAGATAAAACCTAAGAAGTACAACGGAATGGTTGTGAAAATATTTATACAGAAATTTATTATAAATCAGAGTACACGTTTCGGTACACGATTTAATTAAAATACAGCATAAAATTGGAGCAATTGGTTGTTTATGTCAAATTCACAACCCTGAAGTCACAGGTTCAAATCTCGTTCTCGCTACAAATTTTAACCGATTATAAAACAACAGTTTAGTTCATTCTAAACTGTTGTTTTATGCCTCATATTCAGAATTTAATTACCTTTCAATTCTGAATGAACACAATTTAGAACACGTAAAATTTTTCTATCTACTGATGATTAAATAAGTTATAATACTAGTAACTTTAAAGAAGATTGAAAATATTAAACGAAATAAAAAAATAATTTAATATAAGAAGTATCGCTCAGCTACTATTCGTTTCTAACTAATGGTATACAAAATATCTCACCTTAAAAAATATCGAACATCCTAAACCAAAGACTTCTTTAAAGCCTCTAACTCTACTCCTAACCCATTAAACATATTTATAATACTACTCAACTTTAACTCATGTTCTTCATATTCTTGTGTGTTAATGCTACAAGTAAATTTCCACAATTCTAAAACCTCGGCAACAGGAACTTCATAAGCCTGGTAACTTGTATTGTCTGGCTTCAATAAAAAAGACTGCTTCTCTTCTATTAAATTGTCTAATCGCTTATAGGTCATTCCATCATCTTTTGTTACTACAATATAAGAGTATCCGCTTTTTGCATTCTTAATGTCCTCTACAAATTCTGCAACTACATAAGAACCATCTTTCATTGGCAACATAGAATCTCCTTTTATAGGAAAAGCTCTATGTTTTCCGGTAGGTAAAAAAGGTAACTTTATTTTTTCTAATTGTTCTATGTATTCTGGGTCATCATATCCTAACAAATAGCCTGCAGAAGCTTTAGAAGGTATAATTTCAATTAAATTCTCATTATCATTATCTACGGTTATTGGAAACAGCACTCTTTTATTTCCTACTTCAATAAAAGAAACATCTTTTGCTTTTGTCAGATCATTTTTAATGATAATATCAATTGGAATTCTAAAATATTCAGAAAAATCGATTAAAAATTCGATGGTTGGTGAAGACCTATTCTCTTCATAAGAACTTATTCTTGATCTTGTTACAGATAATTCTTCTGCCAAAGACTCTTGGGTTAACTTCTTTAATCCTCTTAAATGTTTTATGTTTTTTGATAAATTATTCATAATGCTACAATATTGAGCAACAAATGTATGAATTTGTAGCTAATTTTACGGTGTGAAAAAAAATATTTTACATTTAGATTTAGATACTTTTTTCGTCTCTTGTGAAAGATTGATTAACAGTAGGTTACAGAAAAAACCTTTGTTAGTTGGTGGCACCGGAGACCGAGGCGTTGTTGCGGCTTGTAGTTATGAAACAAGACGGTTTGGTGTGCATTCTGGCATGTCTATGAAAATTGCAAAAAGACTGTGTCCGGAAGCAATAACTATTAGAGGAGACACGGGTACCTATTCTAGATATTCTAATTTAGTTACAGAAATTATCAAAGAAAAAGTGCCTATTTTCGAAAAAGCAAGTATTGATGAGTTCTATGCAGATCTTACAGGTATGGATGCTTTTTTTGGAAGTTACAAGTATGCTTCAGAATTACGACAAACCATTATCAAAGAAACAGGGTTGCCTATTTCCTTCGGAATGTCTCAAAATAAAATAGTTTCTAAAGTTGCTACTGGCGAAGCAAAACCCAACAATCAATTGTTAATTAATGTAGGTTTTGAGAAAGACTTTCTTGCGCCTTTGTCTATCCGAAAAATCCCCTCGATTGGCAACAAAACCTATCAAATATTAAGAAATCTTGGCGTAGATAAGGTAAAGGTAATTCAAGAAATGCCTTTAGAGATGATGATAAGTGTTTTAGGCGCCAACGGAAAAACGATTTGGAAACGAGCAAATGGTATTGACAATCCGCCAATTATTGCTTTTCATGAGCGCAAATCTTTATCTACAGAAAGAACCTACAACAAAGACACTATTGATATGGTAAAACTAAAAGCAACCCTATTTGCAATGGCAGAAAACTTAGCATATCAGCTAAGAAAAGGCGACAAGTTAACGGGAGTTTTAAGCGTAAAAATTAGGTATTCAGATTTTAACACCTACAGCAAACAAATTAAAATTCCGTATACAAGTGCAGATCATATTATTATTCCTGCAGTATTAGAATTGTTTAAAAAATTATATCAAAGACGTTTACTTATTCGATTGGTAGGTGTAAAAGTATCTGATATTGTAAGTGGTAATTATCAAATTAACCTTTTTGATGATACCGAACAAATGCTAGACTTATACAACGCCATGGATGCGGTTCGGAATAAATATGGCGAATTAAGTATTATGAGAGCTTCTGCAATGGGTGCAAAATCCATCGGTAGATTTAGTAATCCATTTAACGGCGAACCTCCTTTGGTTTTAGCACACAGAAAACAATAATATGTATCTAAACTGCCATTCTTATTACTCCTTGCGCTACGGCACCTTTTCTGAAGTGGAACTACTAGGGCTTGCTTTAGATAATAATATAGCTTGCATTGCACTCACAGACATTAACAATACTTCTGCTTGTATGAATTTTGTGCAGCAGGCTACAAAACAAAACATAAAACCTATTATTGGAGTCGATTTTAGAAATGGCAATACCCAACAGTTTGTGGCACTTGCAAAAAGCAATGTTGGTTTTAAAAACATTAACCGTTATTTATCTTCTTTTTTAGAATCTAAAACGGCCATTCCAGAGAAACCAATATCTTTAGAAGAGGTGTGTATTATCTATCCTTTTGAAAAAGCGCTAGAATTGAATCTTACTTCTTTTGCTGAAAATGAATTTATAGGAATTTCTGTTGCTGAAATAAACAAACTCCGGTTTTCCTATTTAAAAAAGTATGAAGACAAATTGGTCATACAACAGCAAGTAACCATCCGAAATAAAAAAGATTTTAACGCACACCGCCTTTTACGCGCCATAGACAATAATACCTTATTAAGTAAATTACCCACAACAGAAGAGTGTTTAGAAACAGATATTATGCATTCTGCAGATGTATTACAAGGATATTTTAAAGAGTTTCCGTTTGTTATTGCAAATACAAAGAGACTCTTACAACAGTGCACTGTCAATTTCGGATTTGATGCTGCTCGCAAAAATCAGAATTTACAAATGTACTGCCATAGTTTTGACGAAGATTGTAAAATGCTATTGCAACTTTGTAATGAAAAGCTTCATAAACGCTATCCAATTCCGACAGAGAAAGTACATGCAAGACTTCAAAAAGAATTAAAAGTAATTATAGAGTTAAAGTTTGTTTCGTTCTTTTTAATTAATTATGACATTATAAACTATGCGAAAAAAAATAACTTTTTTCATGTAGGCAGAGGTAGTGGCGCCAATAGTATTGTGGCCTATATTATTGGAATTACAGATGTAGATCCTATCGAACTAGATTTGTATTTCGAGCGTTTTATCAACCCGTTTAGAGCTTCTCCGCCAGATTTTGATATCGATTTCTCTTGGAAAGATAGAAATACGGTAACGCAATATATCTTTAATCGCTTTGATAATGTTGCTTTATTGGCTACTTACAACACCTTTAAATACAGAGCCGTTGTTAGAGAATTAGGAAAGGTCTTCGGCTTGCCGAAAGAAGAAATTGACAAATTGAGTAAAAGAGTTGCAGATAATAAACTAGACGATATTTCTAAACTGGTCTTAAAATATGGTAAACTTATCGAGGGTTTTCCGAATTATGTGAGTGTGCATTCTGCGGGCGTTTTAATTTTAGACAAACCCATTCATTATTATTCTGCTACAAGCTTGCCTCCAAAAGGATTTGCTACCGTTCAATTTGACATGAATATTGCAGATGATGTAGGTGTTTTTAAATTTGATATTTTAGGGCAACGCGGTTTGGCAAAAATTAAAGATGCGTTGGCAATTATCAAAGAAAATTACCCCAATGCTCCAGAAATAGACATTACAGATATAGAACGTTTTAAGAAAGATAAAAAAATTAATAATTTATTAAAAACAGGCGGCGCAGTGGGTGCGTATTATGTAGAGTCTCCTGCCATGCGTGGTTTAATGCAGAAATTACAAACACAAGATTATTTGGGTTTGGTGGCTGCAAGTTCTATTATTAGACCTGGCGTTTCTGGCTCTGGAATGAAAGAAGAGTTTATTAAAAGACACCGGTTTGCTGAGAAAAGAAAAGAAGCACATCCTATTTTGTTAGAAATTATGCCAGAAACATACGGTGTTATGGTGTACCAGGAAGATGTGATGAAAGTTGCCAATAAATTTGCAGATTTAACCTTAGGTGAAGCCGATGTATTGCGAAGAGGCATGAGTGGTAAATACCGTTCTGTGGAAGAATTTAAAGCTGTTGAAGATAAGTTTATTTCTAATTGTAGAAAAAAAGGGCATAAAGATGCTTTAATTTTTGAAGTTTGGAATCAGATTAAAAGCTTTGCAGGTTATGCTTTTGCAAAAGGGCACTCTGCCTCTTATGCCGTAGAAAGTTACCAAAGTTTATTTTTAAAATGCTACTACCCTATAGAATTTATGACTGCTGTTTTAAACAATGGTGGTGGTTTTTATTCCGCAGAACATTATATACATGAAGCTAAGATGTGTGGTGCTAAAATAGAACTGCCTTGTATTAACAATAGTGATCATGCAAATAGGGTAAAAGGAAAAACAATTTATTTGGGTTTTGGGTATCTTAAAAATGTAGAACAATTAACCATTCAGCGTATTTTAACGGAGCGCCAATTGTTTGGAGATTTTCTTTCTTTAGATAATTTTATGGATCGCATTGTCATCTCTATAGAACAATTAACAGTGCTTATTCGAATCAATGCATTTAGAGGTATGCAAGTGCCAAAAACAGCACTCCTTTGGCAAGCTACTTTTAAACTAAATGCAATAAAAAAAAAACAAGTACAAGCACAAGTAAAATTGTTTCATTCGCAACATCAGAATTTTGAAATACCCGAACTACATGCGCATTGGTTAGAAAATGTATATGATGAAATAGAATTGCTAGGGTTTACAATTCATGACTATTTCTCATTGGTTACAGAAACATTTTGTCCGCATATAAAAGCGAAAGAAATGCAGCAATTTACAAATCAGAATGTACTTTTGTATGGCCAATTAGTTACCACACGCTTCAATAAAACGGCACAAGGAAAACTCATGCGCCTAAGTACTTTTATTGATGTAGCTGGCAATTATTTTGATGCAGTACATTTTACAGATGTTGTAAATTTATATCCTATAAACGGTATGGGTATTTATGCTTGTTATGGTAAAATTACCAATCGTTTTGATTTTTGTAGCATGAATGTCGTAAAGTCTAAAAAAATGAGTATTGCTGGTGATCCTAGGTTTTGATTCCAAAAATACTGCAACTATTTACAACAGTTGATACCCTTATTTAATTAATCAAAATGGTCTTTCGTTTATAATTACCGGGTTGCAAAGACAAAAAAACGTTAGTTTTAGAAGCTAACTGTTTCAGTATGAAAGGAGTTGAAAAAATACTATTTATTTCTAAAAAAATCCTTGCAGATGTTAAAAAACATTCTATATTTGCAGCTCTTTACCATGCGAAAGTAGCTCAGTTGGTAGAGCGTCAGCCTTCCAAGCTGAATGTCGCCAGTTCGAACCTGGTCTTTCGCTCAAAAAGCCTTATTAGAAATAATAAGGCTTTTTTAATACTTCATTTTTAGATAATTAAGAAATCAATTTACAACTCAAAAGAACGTCTTTTTTAATTATAGCGATTTTAACTTATCTCCAAATAACAGCAACAAGACAATTGGTACGGCTAATAAACCAACCATAAATGTATTGGCAGAAAATAAAGAAGGATTTAAAAGTAAAGTAACTGCAAAGCCACCAATTGCGCCACCCAAATGTGCAGAATGACCAACATTACCTATTTGCTTTTTCATGCCGTAAATAGAGTATAATAAGTAGGCTACTCCAAAAATATAGCCGGGAATTGGTATTGGAATAAAAAACAAATACAGCTCCATTTCTGGATATAATAAAATGGACGCGTAAACAATACCAGAAACGGCCCCAGAAGCACCAACAGCACTATAAAAAGGTTCTTTTTTGTGATATTTAAGAGAATATAAACTACCTGCAAGTAAGCTTATAAAATAAATTATTAGAAAATTGGTAATTCCTAATATGCCTGCTACAATGCCACCAAATAAATACAAGGCATACATATTAAATCCTAAATGTGCCCAATCTACATGTAAAAAACCAGAAGTAAGCATTCTAATTTTTTCGCCAGACATAATTTTACCTACCTGAAATTTAAATTTATCTAAAAAAGAATAATCACTAAAGCCTTTCATAGAGACCAAAACATTGGCTATTATAATTAATAAGACGGCGCTATTTATATTTTCTATCATATCACAAACATAATAAAAAGGGATTACTAAAATCTCTTTTCGTTTTAAATTTATAAACGATATTTGCAGAACCAAAATACTATTATGCAATTTGTTCTTTTTGCGATTACTTACCCCATTATTTGGATGCTCTCGAGACTTCCAATGAGAATTTTATATGTACTATCCGATTTTTATTACTTTTTGATTTACTATGTTTTCGGGTATCGCAAGCAAGTAGTTTTAAATAATTTGAAACTAGCATTCCCTGAAAAACCAGAAGAAGAACTTTTTATTATCAGAAAAAAATTCTTTAAACATTTAATGGATTTATTGGTAGAAAGTGTAAAATCTTTTTCTATTTCTGAGAAAGAAATTTTAAAAAGGTATACATACAGCAATCCAGAATTAGTGAATAAATATGCAGCAGAAGGAAAAAGTATTGCTTTAGTAGGTGCGCACCAATCTAACTGGGAATGGTCTATCAGTATGCCAAAAGTCTTAAATATTGATATTTATGGTGCTTATACAAAACTGAATAATAAATATTATGAAAAAGCAGTTAGAGATTCTAGGCAAAAATTTGGTGTAATTGGTTATAAAACTTCAGAAATGGTAAGAGGAATGCAAAAGCGTTTTTCAGACAAACAACAAGGCTTATACTTACTCTTAAGTGACCAGTCTCCACAACCACACAAAACCTATTACTGGAGAGAATTTTTTAATATTAAAGTACCTATTCATACAGGTGCAGAAATGTTATCTAAAAGATTTGATTTAGTAGTAATTAATTATGTAACTAAAAGAGTAAAAAGAGGGTATTACACCACCGAATTTCAATTAATTACAGATACCCCAAAAGATTTTAAAGACTACCAAATTACAGATCTATACACTGCTTTAACGGAAAAAAATATTTTAGAACAGCCAGAATACTATTTATGGTCTCATAAAAGATTTAAGCACAGAAATAAAGTTCCTACAGCATTTAAATAGTTATAAGCTAAACCATTCTGCAACCAAATCTTGTTCGATTGGTTTCACTGTTTTATGCGCATAATCGTTTTTAATTGGGTAGTATTCATAGTCTTTAGACCAAGTTTCTATATTTTTAGACAACTCTTTTAAAGAAGCACACACAAAAGCTACTTCTTTATTTGTAATTGTAGGGTGCACAGATAAACGAACCCAACCTGGTTTGTCCGTATTACAACCATGCAAAATTTCGTCTTTAATTCTATTAGAGGTTACTTGATCTACATTCAATAAAAAATGCCCATAAGTTCCTGCACAAGAACAACCTCCTCTTGTTTGTATTCCAAATCTATCATTTAATAATTTTACAACTAAATTAAAGTGATACTTTTCAAAATAGAAAGAAAAAATACTTAATCTTTTTTTCTGATTTGGAGCTAATATTTTTACACCCTCTAAACTTTCTAGAGTATTAAAAATAACTTTATTAATTTCATTTTCTCTGTCTTTAATGTTTTCAGTACCCATTTGCTCTTTCAATTGAATAGCAAGTGCCACTCTAATGGTTTGTAAAAAAGCTGGCGTACCACCATCTTCTCTCATTTCTACATCATCAAAATAATCGTGCTGTCCCCAAGGGTTTGTGTAACTAACCGTACCTCCACCAGGATTGTCTGGTACCGTGTTCTTATATAAACTTTTATTAAAAATTAAAACACCCGCGCTACCAGGACCTCCTAAAAACTTATGAGGAGAAAAGTAAATTGCATCTAAATATTCTTCTTCAACTTCTGGATGCATATCTATATGCACATAAGGCGCACAGCAAGCAAAATCTACAAAACATAAGCCATTATAACTATGAATTAATTTGGCAACTTTGTGGTAAGGCGTTTTAATTCCTGTTACATTAGAACAAGAAGTTATTGAAACAATTTTAATTTTTCTATGTTCGTGTTTTTTTATAGATTTTTCAAAATTTTCTAAACAAACCAAACCCTCGCTATTACTAGGCACTACTTCTACATCTGCAATGGTTTCTAACCAAGAAGTCTGGTTTGAATGGTGTTCCATATGAGAAATAAAAACAATAGGTCTTATGTCTTCTGGAATATTTGTGTGATCTTTTAAGCTTTCTGCAACTTTTAATCCTAAAATTCTTTGAAATTTATTAACTACTCCTGTCATTCCAGAACCGGCAGTTATTAAGACATCCGTATCATTTGCATTTACGTGCTGTTTAATTATTTTCCTAGCCTCATGATATGCCAATGTCATAGCTGCACCAGAAGTAGACGTTTCTGTATGTGTATTTGCCACAAAAGGTCAAAATTTATGTAGCATTTTATTTTCTATCGGATGATACAATCGTCCACTAGCAGTCCAGTCTGTATATATTAAATCTTGTTCTCCGTAAGGAGATATGAATTTTTGGTCTATACCAACAATGTTTTCTCTAAACTGATTAAAATACTTTTCTAAACTCATAACTTTTTTTTTAGAATATCCGAAACTTACCACCAATTAAGATATTATTTTGAAAAAAGTAAAAACTTTGTGATGCCGAATCTAAAGCACTTAAAGATGTCTTAATATCTGGCATATTAATATATCCAATTTTATAATCTGCCTGAATATAAAAATACTTTAAGAAAGTAATATTTAAACCAGCACCCGCAGAAACACCCCAACCAGATAAATGATAATCATCATGCCTTTCTTTTCCTAATAATGAAGTATCTGTTTTTGGATACAAAACACCTGCTCCAAAACCTTCTGTTAAATTTATTTGTAAATTATCTAAATCTAAGCCAAACCAATGATCAATATTATCAAAACGTTTTACTTCTACATTTAAATAGTTTAAACCATCTGTATGTTCAAATCTTAGAAAATCTTCAGTTAATTGAATATCCTCCCCCGTATAAGTGCCGTCATACTTTGTATTCCCAATATTAATTGCTCCATTAATTGTAACGTTTTGGTCGTCTATCATTACATATTTCATGTGATCTACACCAATAGAAACCGTATAATTCTCTTTAAAAAAGTATCCAATTCTATAATTTGTTTGCGGTATGGTAAAATTAGCAGGGTTAAAATAAGTGTTTACAGAAAATTTTGTTTGCCTGTCTTGCGCTTTTACATTAGATAACGTAAAATCGTAGTCTTTACCTTTAAATCTTAGATCAGAGTTAGAGTAACTTGCCCAATTCCACCCCCAATACACAAAAAACTTCCCTTTATTTACAATCTTTTTCTTTTTAGGAACTCCTTCATTCTGTTGAGCTGTTGTAGTAGTAACACTAAAAAAAAGTGTGGCTAAAATTATAATATATATTTTCAAAATGCTTTTTTTTTTAAATAATTGCTTTAATTTCATTGATAAAACGTACCGCTAAATCATCTGCAGCGTGCTGAGATTTTGCCTCTGTGTAAATTCTTATAATTGGCTCTGTGTTCGACTTTCTTAAATGAATCCATTCATCAGCAAAATCTATTTTTACACCATCAATTGTATTTACATCTTCATTTTTATAGTTAGATGCCATTGTTTCTAAAATTTTATCAACGTCTATTTCTGGCGTTAATTGAATTTTATTTTTACTCATAAAATAGCTAGGATAAGAATCTCTTAATGCCTTACAAGACATTTTTTTATTTGCTAAGTGCGATAAGAATAAAGCAACACCAACCAAAGAATCTCTACCATAATGAGAAGCAGGATAAATGATTCCTCCATTTCCTTCACCACCAATAACAGTATTTGTTTCTTTCATTTTTATAACAACATTTACTTCACCAACTGCACTTGCAGTATACGTTCCGCCATGTTTCTCAGTAACGTCTCTTAATGCTCTAGAAGAAGATAAATTAGAAACGGTGTTACCGCCACCTAATTTTCCTAGAACATAATCTGCACAAGCTACCAAGGTATATTCTTCTCCAAACATAGAACCATCTTCAGAAACCAAAGCTAATCGATCTACATCTGGGTCTACAACAATTCCGAAATCTGCCTTCTCTTCTACAACTAGGTTAGAGATGTCTGTTAAGTGCTCTTTTAAGGGCTCTGGGTTGTGAGGAAACTCTCCATTAGGAGTGCAGTATAATTCTACACATGTTACATTTAATTCTTTAAGCAAGGCAGGTATAAAGATGCCTCCTGTAGAATTTACACCATCTACAACTACTTTAAAGTTTGCTTTTTTAATAGCTTCTACATCTACCAATTCTAGATTTAAAACTTCTTGAATGTGCTTACCTAAGTAGGAGTTGTCTTTGGTGTATGTTCCTAAATCATCTACATCAGCAAATTCGAAAGCTTCACTTTCTGCTAATTCAAGGATTTTTTCTCCTTCTGCACCATTTAAAAACTCTCCTTTTTCGTTTAATAATTTTAAAGCATTCCATTGTTTTGGGTTGTGAGATGCTGTTAAAATAATGCCACCATCTGCATTTTCCATAGGAACTGCTACTTCTACTGTTGGTGTGGTAGATAAGCCTAAATCAATAACATCAATTCCTAAACCAACTAAAGTATTTGCAACTAAGCTAGAAATCATTTTTCCAGAAATACGTGCGTCTCTTCCTATTACTACTTTTATATTTTTCTTATCAGCATTTCTAGCTATAATAAATGCACCATAAGCGGCGGCAAATTTTACAGCATCTATGGGTGTTAAATTATCGGCAGTTTTACCTCCAATGGTTCCTCTAATTCCTGATATTGATTTTATAAGTGTCATTCTTTTACCGTAAATTTTAATTAGCATAACAAAGGTAATTCTATAAAATGTTATCTGCAATAATTTAACATGTAGAAAGTTTTTAGTGTACCAAATGTTTGTAAAAATTTTGCGTTAGGGATTGCAGCAATTGTTTGAGCTCTTTTGTGAAGAATGAATAAAAAGCGAGTGCGTAAAGCCCGCCCTTATTAGGGAACGCCCAACATTAATAAACTTAGTGTTTTATTATTTTAAAGTAATAAAAACTTAGAAGAACATGGTATTATTCCATTTAAATTGAGATACTTAAAATAAGTATAAAACAACAAAAAGCCGATACAAATTGTATCGGCTTTTAGATATTATAAATAGTTACTATTTCTTAAAAGAAATTATTTCTTCTTTTTAGAACCAGCTTCCATTTTCTCTTTAAGTGCTGCTAAACCACCAATGTCTCCAAGTGTAGTTTTTTCTGCATCTGCAGATTTTTTAACAGCTGTTTTTATATTTCTCTTTTCTTCTTCTCTAAAGATAGAAGTATGAGAAACAACAACTCTTCTGTATTCTTTAGAAAATTCTAATACAATAAATGCTATTGTATCTCCCTTTCCTAATTTAGAACCATCTTCTTTTTCTAAGAATCTTGTTGGTGCAAAACCTTCTACGCCATCTGCGAAAGATACTACTGCTCCTTTATCATTCTTTTCTTTGATTGTTCCTTCATGTGTAGAACCAATTGCATACGTAGCTTCATGTGCATCCCAAGGGTTATCTTGTGTTTGCTTATGACCTAAGTTTAACTTTCTGTTCTCTACATCTAATTCTAATACTTGAACCTCTAATTTGTCTCCTACAGTTACAAAATCTGATGGATGTTTGATTTTCTTAGTCCAAGATAAATCAGAAATATATACTAAACCGTCGATACCTTCTTCTAATTCTACAAATACACCAAAGTTTGTGTAATTTCTTACAGTACCAGTGTGCGTAGAACCTACAGGGTATTTAGTTGTAATATCTGTCCAAGGATCTGGGTGTAATTGTTTGATACCTAAAGACATTTTACGGTCTTCTCTGTCTAAAGTTAAAACTTGCGCTTCTACTTTATCACCAACTTTTACAAAATCTTGTGCAGAACGTAAGTGTGTAGACCAAGACATTTCAGAAACGTGAATTAACCCTTCTACTCCTTGTTCTACTTCTACAAATGCGCCATAATCTGCAATTACTACTACTTCTCCAGTAACTTTATCTCCCACTTTTAAAGTGTCATTTAAAGCTTCCCAAGGATGCGCAGATAATTGTTTTAAACCTAATTGAATTCTAGATTTGTTATCATCAAAGTCTAAAATTACAACGTTTAATTTTTGATCTAATTCAACTACCTCATTCGGGTGGTTAATTCTAGACCAAGATAAATCTGTAATATGCACTAAACCATCTACACCACCTAAATCTACAAACACACCATAAGAAGTAATATTTTTAACAATACCTTCTAATACTTGTCCTTTTTCTAGTTGACCAATGATTTCTTTTTTCTGTAATTCAATATCTGCTTCAATAAGAGCTTTATGAGAAACTACAACGTTTTTAAATTCGTGGTTGATTTTCACAACTTTGAATTCCATTGTTTTTTCTACGTATTGATCGTAATCTCTAATTGGCTTCACGTCAATTTGAGATCCTGGTAAGAATGCTTCGATTCCGAAAACATCTACAATCATACCACCTCTTGTTCTACATTTAACAAAACCGTTTACTACTTCACCAGTTTCATGAGCATTATTAACACGTTCCCATGCCTTAATAACTCTTGCTTTCTTGTGAGATAATACTAATTGTCCAGAAGAATCTTCTCTTTTGTCAACTAATACTTCAACAGTATCGCCTTCTTTTAGACCTTGGTTGTAACGAAATTCGTTTAAAGAAATAACTCCTTCAGATTTAGAATTAATATCGATGATTGCATCTCTATCGGTAATTCTAATTACAGTTCCTTCGATTACGTCACGTTCGTTTACAAAACCTACGGTTCCTTCTAACGCTTGTTCAAAATCTTTTAATTTTGCTTCATCAACAGCTTCAATACCTTGTTCGTATTTGTGCCAGTTAAAATCTGCTAAAAATTGTTTTGGATCTACAGCTTCTACAACTGTTTCTACAACAGCTTCAGTAGCCGTTTCTTGTACTTCAGTAGCAACTACTTGCTCTTCAGTGTTTTTTGTTTCTTCAGACATTTCTGAAAATAATTTTTGTATCTTATTGTTTTACAGATTCTTAACAATTAAAACAGCAAGAGATGTTTTTATAATTTTTGTTCACTTTTCCTTTCTTGAATCTGTTCTTGTAAAAAGGAATGCAAATTTACAAAAAATACTTGATTTTAAACGTATTACATACTAAATATTTAAGCTTTTTAATAAAAGAAATAATAATTAATTCTAAAGATAAACAGCCGTTTTAAACCTACACTTACTTTCTTCTATACAAGCTAAAACTATTAAAACTAAAGACAAAATACTTTCTATTAGTTTCTACTTATTTCATTTGTGAAAATTCGTAAAATCCGTGTCTAAAAACTACCTTTGCATTTTTTAATACCTATTTGGTGATTTTATGGCAATGGATACAAAAACACAAGATTTAGTTGATAAAGGAATAATGCTTCCACTAATGGAAGAATTCTATACAATACAAGGTGAAGGTTCTCATACCGGAACTGCTGCTTACTTTATTAGAGTAGGTGGTTGTGATGTGGGCTGCCACTGGTGTGACGTAAAAGAAAGCTGGAACGCAGATTTATACCCACCAACACTAGCAGATACCATTGTAGATAACATAACTAAAAATGCTAAAACTGTAGTTATTACTGGCGGAGAACCTTTAATGTGGTCTATGAATTACATTACAAATCTCTTACAAGAAAAAAATATAAAAACACATATAGAAACCTCTGGCGCGTATGCTTTTTCTGGTAAATGGGATTGGTTTTGTCTGTCTCCAAAGAAAACAAAAATGCCTTTAGAAGATTGCTATCCTGAAGCCGATGAATTAAAAATGATTATTCATAATGCATCAGATTTTGATTTTGCCGAACAAGAAGCTGCTAAAATTAGTAAAAAATGCAAGTTATATTTGCAACCAGAATGGAGTAAGAAAGAAAAAATGACTCCGCTAATTGTAGATTATGTAATGAAGAACCCGAAATGGAAAATTTCTTTACAAACCCACAAATATTTAAATATTCCTTAAAATTCAAGTAGCGTCCTAAATTTTAGAAGCTATTTCCTGCTTTCACTACTCGCTTTTTTCGTGCCTCAAAAGAGCTCAAACAAACCGTTCAATCAGGGCTAAGCGCGCATATATAATAAGAGCTATTCTGTAATTTTTTTATCTATTAATATACAAATTCGCTCAAACTGTTCTTCAATTCCCATATCAGAATTATCAAACTCAATTGCATCAACTGCCATTACTAAAGGAGAATCTTCTCTAGTAGAATCTATTCTGTCTCTTTCCTGCACGTTAAATAAAATATCCTTAAAAGAAACATCATCTCCTCTATCAATCAATTCTGTATAACGTCTTGTTGCTCTTTTGTCTGCAGAAGCAGTCATAAATAACTTTAAAGCTGCATCCGGAAAAACGACAGTACCAATATCTCTACCGTCCATTACAATTCCACCTTTTACCCCCATATCCTGTTGCTCAGAAACTAATTTCTTTCTAATTTCAGAAATTGTGGCTATTTTACTTACAGATTGAGAAACTTCTAATGTCCTAATTTCCTTTTCAACATTTACGCTGTTTAAAAACATTTCAGCAAAACCTAACTCCTTCTTAAATTCAAAAGAAAGCGTAATATCCTTTAATTTAGAAATCAGACCTGTAGCATCCATAAACCCCTCAGCAATCAAATTATTTTGCATCGCAAATAAAGTAACGGCCCTATACATAGCGCCAGTATCTACATAGATAAAATTATATTTCTTAGCTATTAATTTAGCAATCGTACTTTTACCTGTAGAAGAAAAACCATCTATAGCAATTGTAATTTTTTTATTCATTTAATATTTTCTATTATCTAAATCTATCTCTAAACTAAATGTACTAACATTTGCCGCAGAGTGAAATTTAGAGTGTGCATAATTAAATTTAAATCTATTCATTTTTATTCCAAAACCAAAAGAAATACCACTAAAAGTACGGACATTCTGTAATTTTAGTTCTGCTGCCCTTCTAAAATTGTAACCTACTCTTATATTTACCAATTTCTCAGGAAACAATTCTGCACCTATACTAAAATGCTTAAAAGCATTGTCTATAAAACCAGGCTTTTCTTGCGTTACGTTTCCATCTAAATCCGTTGTTTGTTCAGAAGGATTTGCACCTGAAATATCCCATTGTTGTAAATTATCTAGAGTAGCATGCCATTTTAACGGAACATACTGTAACTTATAACTAGCTCCAAAAGCCAACTCAAATGGTAAATTTTCATTCTTACCATTAAAACTACTTATTTGAGTACCAAAATTTCTAGCCACAATTGTAAATGAAAACGGTTTAAACGGATTGTGGTACATTAAAGCAACATCTGTTGCAATACCAGAAGATGAAAAACTACTAATATTTGCTGTAATAACCTTTAAATTAGCACCAATATAAAAATTAGAATGTGCAAAATTATATGCGTAACCCAAAGAAATAGCAATATCATTTGCACTAAAATTACCAGTTTCATTTCCCTGCTCATCGGCACCAATAATAGTACCATAATCCAAATATTTTATACTTGCATGTACGGTTCCAAATCGTCTAGAAATTTCTGAAGCATAAGAAATAGAGCCAATATTAATTCTTGCTAAATAACTAGAATAATTAACGGCAAGCTTACCGTCTAAATTATTATTTATCGCGGCAGGGTTCCAAATTGGCTGATTTACATCATCCATAAGCGTAATAACTTCACCCCCCAAAGCAATCTGTCTGGCCGAAGTAGAAATATTTAAGAATTGATATACTCTTTCACCTCCAACCTGTCCGCAGGTATCTATAATAAGGGAAAATAGTAATAAAAATAAAAAAAATGATTTCATAGAAATGCAAATAAACGAAGTATAAGTATAATAACGAAAATAAATCAAAATATTTTATAGTAAAACGAGTATTAATAATTCTTTGGGCGTGCCCAAGTAAAAAAACTTGGTCAGGCTATGCGCTTCAAGTCCTCGTTCGTCCCTCACTGTGGGCTTTTCACTTCTATCCTTCACGCAAATCTATAGAGTTATAATGAGAACCAATTAATAAATTAGTCAATATAAAATATCAATACAATTTCTTAATAATAAACTAAACATTACTTTTTACTACTTCCGCAATAATTCAAAATTCCCAATTCTAATTCTTGTGAATCCTTTTAAATCTAGCAGTTCAAAGTGAGACCAATAATTGTTTGATTACAATAATTTCTCATTATCACTGCCATCCCAATCTTTATCATCTATCGTAAATTGAGAAATTACATTCCTTATCAATTAAAAACAGATATGATGCCACTTTTCTAGAAGTATTTACCCCGTCCTTTTATTTGCCCATAGTCGTTTATTCCGTCTTTATTTAGATTCAATAACTTTGGGAAACTTAGCAAAGACAACTCAAAAAGAACACTACCGCATCTATTACTATCAAAAATTTCTGTGCTATAGATATCGCCCCCTAATTTATCAAAAAAGAGATTATTATAGCACTCTCTAACCAAATTAAAATTTAAATCTAACAAACAAAATCTATAATTTCCTTGACCTAAAATAGTAGTATATCTGGTAATACTATTGTTTCAGAATCATCAACTATTTCATAATCGTCCATCTTTATTATTGCAATAGAAGATATATTAATTGTAATTTCTTGTATATCTGAAATACAGCCATAAATAGAAATAACAACTGCCTTATAAATGACTACTTTTGTTCCCGTTGCTGTTGGAGAACTACTGAACACACTACCATTTTCATCTGTCCAAATATAAATATGCACTCCGCTTATATGTTCTATTACAAAGTTTTGTTAAGGTGAATTTATAATGCAAATAATATCTCCTTCTTTGAGCTCGAATGTTGGTCTTTCTTTTATAATAAATACAACAGTAGTCTAATGATAACAGACATCAAACGCAAAGTTCTCTAAACGAACTTTTATAGTTTGAGAACCTATAACAAAAGGATTTGGTAATGGAGTTGAAAGTTGTGCACCACTGGTATCAAAATAAATAAAAACCACATTGGTTTGACCACCAATAATTATACTTCATCAGTAAGTTGTGTTGCCCTAAGTTGCCTATAAATAGTTATAATTTCTTCTTTTATAGTCGTACTTATTCCTAAAATGACCGTTGCAGTAATTGTATAACCACCAAGCATAGTAAAAAGATGCTTAGTCTCTAACAAGGTAGAGGTATTATTTAACCCAGAAGTAAGGTCACCAAAACTCCATATTTCGGTGTCTAGAAATGTACTCATAGAAAAAAGCGTCAGATCTCCAAAACACATATTATCATGAACAATACTTGTATTTCTATAACATTTTGTCCATCTACTGATTTTCTACACTTTATTCCATAAAAAAACCTCATTCCGTATGGAATGAGGTTTTATAAATCTTGCTATTCCAAGATTAAGAAAGGCGGCGACCTACTCTCCCACATAAATGCAGTACCATCGGCGCTATTGGGCTTAACTTCTCT
>Ga0308025_1000040_pt1 | contig 67295 bp, 85 predicted proteins | sample Neamet422_FD_201298 | JGI IMG/M metagenome (GOLD analysis project Ga0308025, IMG submission 201298) | Marine microbial communities from water near the shore, Antarctic Ocean - #422 | ecosystem: Environmental > Aquatic > Marine > Unclassified | place: Southern Ocean | collected 2014-10-03
TTGAATTACAGGGAGTTAATGATGACGAGAATGAATATTCATTAGTATCTACTGATTTACAATTCTTCGAATCATTTACTTCAACACTAAACGAAAAAGACTGGTCAGATCCAGACATGTGGAATATCGCGGATGAATTTGCATACGACATGAATAAAATGTACGACAAAAAATCTGAAGCAACTAACGATGATTTAGACGAATGGCTAGATCAATTTTCTCAAAACGCAAACATCGGTAGAAGAGGATGGAGAGACGCTAAAGTAGATCTTTTAGACGCAATAAAGGATTTAGGATTTAAAAACGTTACTGACACTGACTTTTTGTCATAAACAAAAACAAACAACAATGAAACAGGTTAGATTATTTGAACAATATGTTCATGAGAATATCTTTATAAATAATACAGAAAAGATCGTGGGAGACCATGATCTTAACCTGTTTATAAAGGCATATAAGTCATTACATAAGAATAACATAGTAATTCACGATAAGAAGGAAGACATCACCTGGGGTTACCGAAAGGGTTCTAAGGAAGGACATTGGAAATACGATCACGAAGATTACAAATTACATTCTGATTTAAACGATAATCAAACCGTAACATTAATTAACTTTAAAAAATTAGTGGATAAGAATCATCCATGGTCTAAGTAATATGAAAAAGATTTTATCATACAACAATTTTATTATAGAAAAAGCACGACAAGATATTAATAACTCTGAGTTAATTCTTGAGGGTGGTGCTGCGGGTCACATGAGTCACCCCTTTGACGAAAAGGACTTAACCTTTGGAGATTTCAAGAAAATCATAGAGGCAGGCTTGAGTGGTGAACTCAACTTCGAAGAGGATCCAACAGAGAAGACCGACGGCCAGAATGTTTTTGCAACATATCAAGATGGCGAAGTTAAATTTGCTAGGAATAAGGGTGAAATGAAGAATCCAATGGATCTTAAAACATTCAAGCAAAAATTCGAAGGTCATCCATCTAAAATGGTTGAAGAAACTTTCCAATTTGCAGCAGAGGATTTAGCTAAAGCATTAGTTAAATTATCTTCTAAAGATTTAGAAGTATTTGCAAACGGGCTTAACTTCATGAATATGGAATTAATATATTCAAAGAATCCTAATGTAATTTATTATGATAGAGATATTATCCAATTCCATGGTATTAAAAAGACTGACGGTGAAGGAAACTTTATCGGAGAAGATGGAGCTCCAGCAAAATCAATTGTAGCTGCTCTTGCTAAAGTTAATGCAAACGTTGGAAAGGTATTTACAATAATACCTCCACAGATAGTGAAATTAGGTAAAGATATAGATTTTGAAAAGAATAAAGATAAATTTACTAAGAAAGTTGAAGACTTAAAGAACAAATATAAATTAACAGATGCTGATGAAGTTTCAAAGTATCACGAAATGTGGTGGAGAGATCAAATCGAATCTAATTTTCCGGATTTAACACAAGATAAAAAAGAAGGTCTATTATTAAGATGGGCTTACGGAGATAAAAAGACACTTAATTTAAGAGCTCTTGATAAAGAACTTGGAAAAGACAAAGCATCTGTAATCAAGAAGTTTGATAAAGAAGATGTTAAAAAGAAACAAAAAGAAAACATTAGACCATTTGAAGATTTATTCTTAGAATTAGGAAGTGTTATTCTTAAAAATGCAAGTAACTTTGTTGCTGCAAATCCTGCAGCTGAAATGCAAAGACTGCATACTCAAATTAGAACAGAGGCCGATAAGATTAAAAAGGGCGGAGAAGTTGCTCAAGTTAATAAAGTAATGTCTGAGCTAGAAAGATTAGATAGAATCGGAGGTATTGAGTCTATTATACCAACTGAAGGTATTGTATTTAAGTACAAAGGAAAGATAATGAAATTAACAGGAACATTTGCTGCAATTAACCAGTTAATGGGGATCATAAAATACGGAAGATAAATAGAATATGAAGACACAAACAACATTTGAATCATTTATAAATGGTTCTATCAATGAGAAAACAGACTTATATAAATATAAAAGTTCTGGAATTTATGACTTACATTTCGAGACAGACGCAGATACTGCAAAGGAACTTAAAAAGGCATACGGTAAAAAAGCAGGAGAGCGTACTGATGCAAAGCAAATTGATGCTGCTGATTATTCACTAAAAAAGTTTAGAAAAGAAATCGGTTTCGGTAATAAGGATGAAGAATATACTGGAGTATTTTTACCAGGATCTTACGCTGCTGCAATTTCTGAATTAGGAGATGGGCCTCATAAAGGATCTGTTAAGAAAGTAAAGTGGAATCAAAAGAAGTATAATAAGTGGTTAGATGATAATGCGTCAGACGGTGGAGCAGATAATGCTAATGATATGGCACAAAATGCTAAGAACGAACCGGGACTTATTGATTGGGTAAAGAAGCAATTCAAAGGAGATGATCCATTACAAAGAATCCAATGGGATATTGAAGCTTTCACAGAATCTATAGTTACTGAATCAGTAGATACTGAAACAGTTAATTTCGTAGCATTGTATAAAAACAAAGATGATAAGAACACAATCACTAGAAGTTCAGGATTTAATGTACAATCTGAAGCTATTGAGTTTTTAAAAGATATTGAGAAAAATGGCGGTGATGGTTTAGTTGCTACAAAAGACGATGCTGTAAAACAACATTTAACTACAAAGAAAGAATGGGACACTGCTAAGAAAACAGTTGGAATAAAAGAATCAACTATCACTGAAGGTAAATCTAAAGAAGATTACCAAGGTGAAATTGATAAACTTAGAGATTATAATGATGAAATATTTAAAACAAAATCTAAGTCAAAATCTGATCAAGAAAGAAAGAATTTAACAAAATTAACTAACAATAATGATGCTAAGATTCAAAAATTAACTAACAAATTAGATAAGTTCTCAGAATCAGTAATTACTGAGGGTAAATGGTCTAACATTATGAAAGGAGTTAGAAAAGGATCTAAATCTGGACCATGGACTATAGTATCTATCGAAAACGGCAAAGTTATTAATCAAGAATTAGTAACTATAATGGATGCAATTCCTGCGCATTATGAAGAAGTTAAGAAAGGATTCCCTAACGCTAAACTATCTATTGAAGATAATGAAGGTAAGCAAGTTTATAACGAATCATACTCAGTTAATTTAGAAAATTCACTTATAAAACCTCAAATGCTTAGAGAAGCATTTAGAAAAATGGGTATACCATACAAAGTAACATCAAGTGCCGATATAATGAATATCGGAGAAATACAGATTGAAAGAGTAGATTATACTGAAAAAAGAGATGAAGCTGTATTTGAATTATTAAATAATTTAGATATAACAGGATGTCAGTTAATAGAAGAATCTTCTGGTGAAACTGTAGTTGATAAAAAAGATGGATTAGTTTTATTTGATGAAGGAGTTCAATATCCTATCAGTAAATTCATATCTATTGCTAAAAAATCAACTGAAGGTAAATATGAGCTTAAACAAAACAATTCATTCGGTAAAGGTATTCAATTAGCACAATTCTTAAAAAAGAATTTAAAATTACAATTTCAAGCTAAAGTATACAGATCGGAATGGAATTATGGTGGAAACATGGTAGTGAGAATAACTCTTAAAGGAGATGATCGTGGTGAATTCTTTAGTTTTGGTTCAAACAATAGTACATCAAGCCCTAGATATTCTTTTGGAGATGTATTTAGTGGAGTTAAACAAAAAGACGGTACTGAATTCGAATCAGGTTATGGAATTGTACACGGATCATTTAAACAAATAAGTAACTTCAAAGGAGTTATGGATGATATCTTACATTTATTTAACGACTATGAAAGAGTTAACGGCGTTCCTTTCACGACAAGAGCTGCTATTAAAATCAAAAAGGTCGGAGCTAAATTAAATGCAGAATGGAGAGACAAAGTTTATCCAAAAATCATGAAAGAATATGGAATTGCTCAGAAAATGGCATCGGGAGTATCTCGTGGTATTGAAATGAGAAGACCCACTCTTAAATCAAATAATAAGGTAGTGCATTTCTATCATGATGAGCCTAGATCACTAAGACATCCTGATGAAAATCCAGAGTGGTCTGATAAACTAATGTCAAAACCTGAATATAACAAATACGAAAAAGCAATTTCAAAGATAGCAGATTTATGTACGAAGTTTACAGATAAGCATAGTATATCATTTGAATGGAACGCTAATAGATAAGACTTAAAAAGAAAAAAGATATATGGCACTTCAAAAATTAAGAGAACATTTCCAAGGAGCTAATACTAATGAATTCCAAAGATTGTTAAAAAATAGAGTGATGGTAGTTGAGAAAATCTCAGCTCCATCTTTCTACGTTAGGAGAGTGAATGACAAGTTTGAATACTATAAGTCTTCAAATGGAAAGCCACTTACAATTATTGATAGGACTATAATGTCCTTGTATGAGGTCGCTATCAAACACATACAGAGTTTAAATCCAACAAACAAAGAGGAATTACCTCAAGATTATAGATTTGGATTTGAATACTTACCAGAGGCTAATGTTTCTTCAATGTCATATGACAAAGCACCTTACAATAACTTAATATTGACACATGTTCAACAGATGACCGAGTCGGGAAAGGTTAAGAAGACTATAATAGATCCAGTTATTTTAACAAAATGGTCTAAAGTATTAGATGTTCAACAACAAGATGTTATATTCGATGGGGTATTGAATCAATTACAAGTTGAAAAGTTAATTAAATTATTAGAGATGAATGATAAGGAATTCTCTCAATCATTTGATTATGATATTGAAACTGACGTTGAAACTAGTTTTACTAAAGAAGTTTATAAAATATTTAATCCAAATGCAAGAGCAACAGTTCTTCATGAGGATTTAGAACAAGAAATAGATGCATTGGTATTAAATTTTGCAGAAGGAAAGAAAATCTCTTCATTTAAATTAGAAGATTTTAGTAGAACTTCTATAAATGAAAATAGAGAAAGCTCACATATGTATCAAATTGCAATCGCAGATATACTGGAGCACTTTATCAAGTATGATTTCAAAGCAGTTCAGTTAGTTGAAGAGAGTGCAAACAGGAGATACCTGGAACTAATGTCTGTTGTATTTAACGAATATATTAATAAGAATGCATCAAGATATATTGGAGTAAATTTTGACAATGCAGAATTCTCAAACTCAGACTCATTTAAATTAAACACGAACTTTATTAAGAATGAAAAGACATTAAGACATGTTTCAAACGAAGTTCTTTCGTCTTTATTCAAAATAACACTAGGTACATTTAGAAAACAAAAATCAAAGTCTTCAGATATTATTAACGATGACATGGTTCTTCAACTAAATAGTATTATAGATAAAATTAATGAAGCAATATTCGTAGAAAATACTGATGAAAATTCAATATATGACTATAATAACTTTATGATGCACGGCAAGATTAAAGCTAGTGTTGATATTAATGAAGCTTTAACAGTAACTCATGGAGAACAAGGTAAAGAGCTTGTAAATATATTTGTTGGAAGATTTCAACCATTTACATTAGGTCATGCTAAAGTATTAGAAGCAATTCACAAAGAGAACGGCCATCCAGTTATTGTATTTTTAATTAAAGGAAAAGCAGTAAAGAAAGGTGATGATTTTAGAAAGCCATATTCTGAGGAAATGCAAATTGACATGTTCAAGAAAGTTAAGAAGCAGTATACATTCTTAAAAGAAATAATGGTTTTACCAAGTGCGGCAATCGATAAAATGTTTAATGCATTAAGACCTAAATACGAACCAATTCTATGGGGAACAGGAACTGATAGAATGAAATCATACGGATATCAAGTAAACAATGATTCATATAGAGATCAATTAAACGTAAATAAAGATTTTGGTCTTTTTGAAATACCAAGGAATGATGACAATATTTCAGCAACTGCTGTTCGTAATGCATTATTAGATGGTGATGAAAAGACATTCAAGAAAATGACACCAAAGGGAATTCACAAGATGTATTCTTTATTAAAGTCAGAATTAGAAAATTCAATGGAATTAGTATCGGCATCAGCTACGATAGATAGCAACCTAATGACGTTCGAACAATATATGAACAACCTAAAATAATTCTTAGATATATAATCCTATAATATAAAACATAAAATAAATAATGAGCGATAATTCACATATAAATCAATCAGACCGATTCCTTAATGAAGGAAGAGTACAGTTAAAGAGGAGATATACTGAAAATCATCCTGCTAAAACTGCTGGAATGTCTGGTAAAATCAGAAACAAAGTATTAGAAGCTATTAAAGATGGTAAAATATCTCAAACAGATTTTGATACATTAGTCTCAGAATTATCGAATGATTCTAAAAGATGGTCTTCTAGAAACTCGAAATACTTTAGTGTTTCTGAGGAAGGAATTTCATTATCTAAATTCGGAATGAAAATCTTTAATTCAATAACAGTAAACGAAAAAACAGAGGAGAATCCAGAAATATGGGTACCTGGTGGTTTTGATAAAGCAATATCTAAATTCCCTAATTCTCAAATCACACTAGATTTAATAAAAAAATTAGCAAAAAAATATAAAGTATTTTTAGATGATGCTGTCAAATACGTTGAGTATGGATGGGCATTAGACTTACAAGAAAACAAAAACAATATGGAAAACACTAAATTTATTTTTGAATCATTTACGGAATTCGTAGGTTCATTAAACGAAGATTCTAATGAATCTTTAAACGAAGCATTTAAATCTTCTAAATTAAGAAATTTATTAACAATGTCATCAGCGAATGGCGGTAAACCGGAAGCTAGCTTAGGTAAAAGATTTTACGAATATACTAAAATTAAATTAGACCAAGTTGATGATAGCCATATATTAGATATGGATATGAACGACGCTTTTAAAGCATCTAAGGACGATGATAGAGTAATCTTTTATGTAATAGATACTGAAAAAAGAAGTCCTTATGGTGATGATAATCCATACCCGTTGAAACCAGGTCTTTTAGCAATTTCTAGAGGAAAAGATTTCTTAGGATATGATTATAAAGGTGGAGGAAGATTTAAAGCAGGTACAAAAACACTTTCTAAAAAAGGACAAGATTTAGGAGCTGATAAAAGATATAAAGGATATGGTGCAACTGGATTATCTTCAGTTAAAAGAATTATAGAAGTTGCAGATAGAGCTTATTCAATAAGTATCTCAGCATTACAAACTCTTTTAGGATCAGCATCTAAATCGGCTGATCGTAAAGCTGCAAAAGCAGGAGCAATCGCGTTTTTATCGCATGATGACTTTAAGAAACAAAACCAATCAAGATATATGTCGATATTGGCTAACAAAGCAGCATCACTTCCATTAGATAAATTAGTTGCAACTGCAATTGATGAAATCACTGAACAAATCAAAAATGGAATTAAATCAGGAGAAGTTGGAAGATATGGAGATCCAATCATCGGTAAGAGTAAAAAAGGAAAAGAAGTTAAATTAAAAGATGCAGGAAATCATATGTCAAATATATTAGATGATTATTCTAGATATGTTGATTATGTTAAACAAGAAGAAGAAGTTGTTGCAAAATACGGTAAGTCAGAATCTTGGTATGCTAAATCTGTTAAGGAATATGCTAAAAGAACTGCTGATAAAATCAAACAAGTAAAGGACATGTCTTACGCTTGGTAATATGAAAGTACTTAAAGAAAATATAACACCAGCAGATATTACAGGAATGGGACCTATAAGTCTACCAACGCCAACGAAAGATGGTAGTGGAGATATTCCTGCAGGATCTGGCGATGCTAAACAAGAATACAAAAAGAAAAAAAGAATAATGGCAAAATTAAAAACATTTAAAGCATTCACTGAATCTACATCAGTTGAAGAATCTATTATAACTGAAGCTAAATTTACTTTCTCAGAAAAAGAAGTAAAAGACGTTGCAGATAGATTAGCTAAAGCAATGGCAAAGGTAGATAATGTACATGTTGGAGTTCATGACTTTGAATATGACAAAGGTAAAGGAGCAGGATGGGAATTATCGTTTGGTGGTGAAGACTATGATGGTGGAAGTTATTTTATTAGAGCAAACGGAGATGTAGTTAACGCTGCAATCGGCGGAGGAACTGTTTATGGTAATATTAAATCTACAGAAAAAGACTTCATTAAATGGTTTAAAGCTAACGAATCAGTTTCTTTATTTGAAGGCGGAATGTCAGACATTTATATAATAGCACAAGACGCTAAGGATGAAACATCGTTTCTTAAAGATTTCTTTAAAGAATTTGGAGATAAAGTTAAAAAAACAGCAGATTCTATAGATTGGGCTAAATCAATATATGCCGATGCTAAAGCAATGACTTTAGAGTCTATATTAACTGAAGCTAGAGGAGATCAATTCCTTATCATAAAAGATGGTAAAGATGTTAAAGGATTCAAATCATGGAAAGGTGCAAAGAAATTTGTATCAGGAGATAATGAATTTTCAACAGATGATATTCAATCAGCAGAATGGTACCATGACAATAAAAGTGAATCAGTAATAGCTGAAGCTAAAACAGCGCAAGATTATCAAGAAGTTATTGATAGTGCAGAATCTAAGATATGGGAATTGCAAAATTCTAAAAAATCATGGATTCCTGAAGATAAATCAAAACGAGATAAAATGATTGGATCTTTTCAAAAGAAAGTGGATGCCGCTCAAAAGAAATTAGATAATTTATCTGAAGCAGTCGTTAATGAAAAAGAAGTATCTATGCCAAGGGGTTTAGAATCATTCGCGAATGATTTAGAATCAGAAAACAGAGACCCTCAAATACATTTAGCTACATTTGATGGAACTTCGTTTCAAGCACAATCAACTAATAAGACATGGGACGATGGAGTTCCAGTAACTAAGAACTTTACAAGAGGAGGTTATAAGTCAGTTGGTCCTAAAGGAGAACATCACATAATTGAAGTTGACACATTCTGGTATTTTGTAATTGGAAGAACATGGTATGCTGTTAAGAGAAAAGATTATGGAACTCCTCCGTTCGAATATTAAACAAATATAAGATATAACAATGAAACATTTAAAATCAATAGAATCATTCTCAGTAACAGAATCATCTAATACGGAGATTAACGAATCTATCGAATCATATTACTTTAACAAAAGTAATTTTAAAGGATTTGATTTACCAGGAAAGGGAGAAACTTTATACGCAGTTATTTCGCATAATAAAGTAGAGATAAACAAAGAACAAATACACTTAAAATTACAGAGTGATAATGTCATAGGTTCATCTTTTAAACCAGTCGTTTTATTTGTATTAAAAGACGAAGCTAGTGCAAAATCAGCATATGACTTAGAAGTTAAAAAAGGAGGATCAGGTGCAAATCTATCGTTTTCTTTTGGAACTATTGGATCTAAAGGTTCAAATGTACCTTACGAACAAATTGAAGGTATTATCAAGACTTTAAAATAATTAAAACATTCCGCGTATCATCGGAACTATCAACCACATGTGTTGAAACAATCAAAGAATGCTCTGTATAAACTACAGAGCATTTTTAATTTAAAAAGATACGTAAATGAATAATCAATTCTTATTTAAACCGGGTAATTACGAAGATTGGTCAATCTCGGCCCTTGATAAAGTAACAAAGGTAATAGATTCGTGTAATACTATAGAACATATTGAAACTGCTAAAAATATGGTAGATCATTTCATATTAATGATGGCAATTAACGAGACATACCCAGACGAAACAATACAAGACATTTCAAAACAACTTTATCTTTATTTAACATTAAAGAAAAACAAAATATGATTAACCCAAAAGGAATAGTAGGATTTACTGCAGGTAATTTCGATCTTCTGCACCCAGGTTACATATATACCTTTGAAACTGCGAAAGAACATTGTGATTATTTCATGGTGTTTCTACAGATAGATCCATCAGAAACTAGATTCACTAAATACAAACCAGTTATTCCTCTATATGAGAGATATAAGACGTTAATGGCAATTAAATACATTGATGAGGTTGTAACTTACCAAACAGAAGAAGATCTAATACAATTAATTGAATTTTATAAACCAGATGTAAGAATCCTAGGGGATGATTATATCGGTAAGAGATTCTCAGGAGATAATTTAAGCCCTGAAGTAGTTTACACAACAAGATCACATGGATGGTCTACTACTAAATTAAAGGATCTTATTACAATGCAAACTGTAAAGCAAAATCCGGAATTAATTGATAGAGCAAAGAACGAAGATTCAACATCAGCTGCCCAGAAATTAATGCTAGAAATTAGAGATCAAATCGCACAATATTCTGAGGGTAAATTAACAGAGGTTGAATATAAGACTGGAATTAAAAAACTAATAGAACAAGCATGAGAATAATCGTAACAGGAGGACTTGGATTTATAGGATCATCATTCGTAAACTTACTTAACAGAAGATTACCAAATGATGAGATAGTTATTTTAGATAAAATGACATATGCTGCAAATCCTAATAATATTAAAGTGGCGACAACCCTCATAATGAAAGATATATGTGATGTTGTCGCTGAAGACTTGGGGGACTATGATTACATGGTTCACTTTGCTGCGGAGAGCCATGTTGATAACTCTATTAAAGACGGTAAACCGTTTATTAGAACTAATGTAGAAGGAACATTCAATCTATTAGAGTGTGCCAGACAGAACCCTAACTTAAAGAAGTTCATACATATATCAACTGACGAAGTATACGGAGATATGGCAGATATTGGTTTATTAGCGGAAGCTAACGAATCTTTCGGACTAACAGGATCTTCATACTATTCAGCATCAAAAGCTGCTAGTGATTTATTAGTTGAAGCATGTGGAAGGACGTTTGGATTACCGTATTTAATTACAAGAACATGTAATAATTATGGAGAACACCAGAACGAAGAGAAATTCATTCCAAAGATAATGAAATCCATAGCAAATGATTTAACCATTCCAGTTTATGGAGATGGTAGACAGGTTAGAGAATGGATCGACACTGAAGATAACGTCCAATTAATTTACGAATTAATGTTATCTGATATGGAAGGAGAAGTATATAATATCGGAAGTGGAGAAAAGTATGAGAATATAGAGATCATTAATATGATAGGAGAAATGTTAGGAAAGACTCCTAAGTTTGAATTCGTAGAAGATAGATTAGGTCATGATAAAAGATATGCATTAGATTCTACTAAAGTTAGGGAAGTATTCTCAGATTGGGAAACATTATCATTCAAAGAATTTTTATTGGAACAAATAAATGCATTAAAGAACAAATAAATGCAATTGTTAATAACTTTTATAAAATAAGTGAGTCAGGATTTTTCTGGTTCACTTTTTTTGTTTATATTTACTTATAACTAATAAACAACATATATTATGATGAAAGTACAAGATTTAAAAGAAGGAGATATTGTTAACATGGATCCTAATAATATCAATGGAGATATTGTTTTAATTACAGGTAAATTGATAAGATACAACGGTATGAATAAATACCTTATGGAAGTTGAAGGTACTGACATGTTAATTGACGGTGAAACTACTGTCAATTTAATAGAAAGCAATTATACTCCTAAATCTGAACAAGATAGATTTAATGAGATAATGAATACTAAGGAATATTTAACGCAAGAGGAATATGACTTTTGTTTTGGTGTTGATGGGTCTATTAGGATTGATACTTCATATGTCGGTAATAACGGTGAAACTCGATTGGGTGTTTATTTGAATTTAAGACTTTACTCAGAACATGATGAAGAAATATATGACGGTGATGATTGTAACAATATGTACTAATTGTTAATAACTTTGTGAAAACAGTTGCACAAAAGTTTTTTTATATGACATAAAATGCTTATATTTACTTATAACTAATAAACTAAAAGATATGCCATTCATTACTAAAGATCAAATTACTACTAAAAGAAAACAATTAAAAGCTGCACTTCCACAGTATAAGCTTTCAGTAACAAACAAACACTTCTCGGGAATTAACGTAGCAATCATAGAGGGACCTAACGATCTTGGACATGAATACAATCAATTGAACGAAAATTGTGCCGATTGGTATAATGCAGAAGTTCAATCTATATTATCTACAATAATGCCAATATTAAACGAAGGAAAAGGAGCTTCAACTGAAGACGGTGATTACGGAATGATTCCAGATTTTTACACATGGGTCCAGATTGGAAAATGGGACAAGCCATATATTTTAAAGAATAAATAAATTATGACAGATGAAGAAACAATAGCACTGCTAGAAAAAGAAGCAGAAGATTTAAAGTACAGAGATCCTATTGATACTACACAATGGGCATATAACGAAGGAATAGAAGATTTAATAATTAAATTCAGTAATAAACTAAAAATAAACTAAAAACTATGGCAATCAACTACAAACATCATTGGGAAAAGAATCCAGTACTTAGCAGAACATTAACAAACAAAGAAGATTTCGATGCTGTAAACAAGAAAGCTCTTGCTAAGAATGAGAAAGAAACAGTATTTCCATCGTATATTATGATGGATGGAGTTCCTCACAAAATGACAAAGGACGGATGGGTTGCTTTTACTAAAATGTAAACAAATCCATTTAATAGAGTATAAGAATCAAACACAAATTTATGAGGAGTATTTTAGAAGAAGCAAATGATATAGTAAACAATCGTAGCGAAGAAGCAGATAGATCTTACGGACCTTTTTCAGAAGGAATGGACAGAGCCGCTATGATTTTTCAAGGAATGACAGGGCACGAAGTAACGGGTGCAGATATGTTTAAAGCACTAGTAGCACTTAAATTCTCTAGGGAATCTTATAATCACAAGAAGGATAATTTATTAGATGCAGTAGCATACATACAAGGATTAGAAAATTACGTTAACGAAAAAGGATAACATGAAAGTAGCAATCACATCAGTTTTTTCTAACTTGACATACAATAAAAAGAATCATAGAGGTTTGGAGATTGTATATTTTAAACAATTGTTAGAAGAAAACAATTACGAAGTAGATCTTATAGGAAAGAAAGGACGCAACACCGCAGATTTAGATTTCTATGTAGATTACAAAGACGCTAAATGGGATGAATATGATGCAATCTTTATTCAATTAAGTACTGCTAACTTCTTCGGAGGTAAAGTTGGAGACCATACAGAATCTGTCGCTAGAGAAATAGCTGGATATGGCGGAAAGATCTTCACTCTCGTGAATGATCCTCGTATTGATTTCTTGAATCCAGTAGAAAAATTGAAGAGATTCAATCTAATCCAAGATCTTGAATCTGAGTGGTCCGATGTGATTGAGAATGCAACCTACTTATTCCCTGGTAAAGATATTAGTAAATTCTTAGGAAGAACACCTAAAAACTGGAAACAATTAGACTGGTTCACTTATATGTTCAAGCAAAGAATGTCTAGTAATATGACAAAACCAACAAACTCTTTATTCGACTTCGACACACCTAAAAAAGAAAATGATTTAATTTATTATGGTGATAATCGCGCAGCATTTAGAGAGAAGCAAATTAGAAAGTACTTTCCAGATAGCGAAAACAATTTACTAATAGGATATAAAACTAAAAAAGTAAATGCACCTTTTGTAAAGAAGATGGAACACTCTGTTTTATTAGATACAATTTCAAAAAGTAAAGCAAGTTTAATTATAGGAGACGCAGAACACTTAGATAATGTAATAACATACAGGTTCTATGAAACTATGGCATCTGATTGTCTTGCTGCAATTCAAATAGAATACGATCCAAACAAAGAATTAATTAGTGATCCGGTTTTACGTGATATACTATATGTAAAATCAAAGTCTGATGTTGAGAAGTTAATAAGTTCTTACTCAGAAGATTTAATTTCACGACAAAAGAAAGAATTAGAAAACATTTTCAATAATCTTGATATAACCTTTAAAATATAACAAATGGCAAATATAGACAATGAATGTAAAGATCTAGAAGTAAAAGATTTTTACACAAACTCAACAACACATTTAGCGGACATCATGGAAAACCAAAAAAAGATGCAAGAGCAGACTTATGGTTTTAACTTTGAAGACATGTCAATACGAGAAGTAATGGATTTTTGGCATGTTAATACACATGCACTAGTCGATGAAATTCATGAAATGACTGACGCACTTGGAGGTATTAAAGATGGTTCTGGAAACGCAGTATGGAAATACTGGAAAAAAGACTTTAAGAAATATGATACAATGAAAGTATCAGATCTTTCTGAAGGAGATAAAAAAGAACTGTATATGGAATGGGTAGATATTTTACACTTCTTTATGAATTATGCATCCTCAATTGGATTAGATGCAAAAACTGCTTTTAATTACTACTTCGCAAAAGCTGAAGAGAATGTTCAGAGGCAGAAACGCAATTATTAATTAAAATTGTCATAATGGGAAAGGTTCTCATTTACCTTTGATATATAATGTATGAAGAAAGCATTTATATATCAGTGGATTAACAAAATTAATAATAAGAAATATATTGGATCTCACATTGGAGTGCCTGAAGACAATTATACTGGCTCAGGCACTTACTTTAAGAACGCATATCTTAAAAATCCAGAATCATTCACTAGAGTTATTTTAGAAGTAATAGAAAGTGAAGACATACATTCGGAAATAAGAATTCTTGAAGAAAGTTATTTAAATAAAGTAGATGCTGCAAATAGCGTTGAATATTATAACATAACTAATAGATACTACGGAGGAGATACTTATTCAGGACTTAGTACTGAAGACAAGGCAAAAATGATTAAAGGTTGGAGCGAATCTGGAAGATTAGACAGATTACATAATCCACAGAAGTATATTGAATTAAAGAGAAAACAAAGTATCGCACAGAGAATTACAGGAAAGAATGTTTATCAATTTAGTAAAGATGGTTATTTGTTAAATGAGTATGATTGTTTAGAAGTAGCAGCAAATAAAACCAATACATCTAAAGGTAACTTACATAGTGCGCTGAATGAATCTAGAAATACCGCAGGAGGATTCCGATGGTCTTATAGTAAAAAACCTAATGATTTGATACCAGTTAAACCTAGGGTATATTCTAAAACAGGAAAACAAAAGAATCCAAGTGGAAAAACAAATAAAATATTCACACAAGTATTACAATATGACTTAGAGAATAATTTATTAAGAACTTGGAATAGTAGAAACGAAATTGAAGAAGAATTAGGTATTAGCAAAGGTATGATTAACCATGCACTTAATAACAAAGTAAAGAAAACCGGAGAATATAAAGGTTTTATTTGGAAAAAAGGTAAACAAATCACAATTGTAGAATATAATAACAAATCTTAAAAATACATTAATGATATTAGATATTGAGCAAAGAGACAAGGACGTAATTGTATCGTATTACGATAAAGAAGGAAAAGTTGCATATAAACAATATCCAATAGCACAATATCAGAATTGGTATATTTGTGGTGAAAAAGAAAAAGGAGTAAGTAAGGAATATACAAATTGGGATGGCCGCCCTGTTAAATTAGGATACGGTCGTCAATTTAATAAGTTTTCTCTTAATTACTTCATTGATGGTTTACCGGAAAAAGATCGTGAAGAGATCTTAGCATATAACTTGCCAAAGACATATTTCGTAGATATTGAAACAGAAATTGTTGATGGTTTTCCAAAAGCAGAAGAAGCGAAAACAAGAATCTTATCATTCTCAATTATTACACCTGATCGTAAGGCAATCGTTTTAGGATTAGAAGATATGGCCCCTGATAAAATTCAAAAGATCGAAGATGATACTAACGAATATTTTAAAGACTTTGATCAAGATTGGGAATTTAAATACCATAAGTTCAAGAGCGAGTATGATATGGTTTATACTTTCTTAATGAAGTTCTTACCCAAGTTCCCTATGATGACTGGTTGGAATTTTATAAACTATGACTGGCAATATATCGTAAACAGAAGTAAAATATTACAGATAGATATTACTGAAGTTGGTATGACGGGGAAAGTTGATAGAAACGACAGTAGACCTTTGCATATCGGAATCTTAGATTACATGCAACTGTATGACAAATACGATCGTAGTGTTAAAGTGAAAGAATCTAATTCACTCGATTACGTATCAGGTCAAGTTTTAAATGTTAAAAAAATAAAGTATACTGGGGGATTACAAGATCTATACAGAGATAACTTTGTTAAATACATTTATTATAATGTAGTCGATTCAGTATTGGTATATTATATAGACCAGAAACTTAAATCAATGGAAGTTCTTTTAACATTGGCAAATATTACAAAGATGCCTCTTTATAAAGCAGCTTCGCCAGTGGCAGTTACAGAATCCCTAATGGCTAGGAAATTAGCAGAACAAGGAATGCGAATTGGAACTGAACAAAAGGAAGACTTTGAAAAAAGCACACAATACGCAGGAGCTTATGTTAAAGAACCATTAGTTGGATATTATGAAGGAGTAACGGCATTTGATTTTGCTTCCCTATATCCTTCAATAATGAGACAATTTAATATATCACCAGATGCATATATTGAACAAGTTAAGAAACACGAAATAAAAGAGAGAAGAAAGGATAATGAAGTAATTGTATGTGATAATGGCGTTGTATATTCAAAAGAAGATTCTGTTCTTAAGAAAATACTTTCAGATTTATATAATCAACGTGTGGAATACAAAGATGAGTCATATAAATACTTTACTAAAGCTGATAATCTCAAAAAAAGATTAAAATAAATATAACCTATGAAAAACAATATTTTCGAAAAGAGGGTAAATATTCTACCATATGAATACCCATCGCTATTAGCATATAAAGACGCTATTAGACACTCATACTGGATTCATACTGAATTTAATTTCACAACCGACATTGATGATTTTAAAACTAAAATAACAGAACCAGAACGTGAAGTAATTAAAAGATCTATGTTAGCAATTGCACAGATCGAAGTTAGTGTTAAAACATTTTGGGCAGATCTTTATAAAAGAATGCCAATTACAGAAATAGGAGATGTTGGAATGACATTTGCAGAATCTGAAGTTAGACATAAAGATGCGTATGCACAGTTACTTAGAATTTTAGGACTTGAAGAAGAGTTTGAACATGTTATTGAGATTCCTGCAATTAAGGACAGAATAGCATACCTAACAAAATATCTTGATGGAACTAGAAGCAAGGATAACAGAATGTACACCAAATCAGTACTGTTATTTTCATTGTTTATAGAGCATGTTAGTTTATTTAGTCAGTTTTTAATCATGATGTCTTTCAATAAAGATAGGAACTTATTTAAGGGAATTTCTAATGTAGTTGAAGCAACTTCAAAAGAGGAAGAAATTCACGGAAATTTCGGAGCAGAACTTATTAACATTATTAAATCAGAAAATCCCGAATGGTTTGATGCAGAGTTTGAAAAGGTTATTGATTCAGCATGCAAGAAAGCATATTTAGCAGAGGTTAAGATTTTAGATTGGATCTTTGAAAAAGGAGAACTTAGTTTTTTATCTAAAGACACTATTAAAAACTTCATACAAAACAGATTCAACAACTCGTTACAAAGAATTGGGATGAAGCCAGTATTTGAAGTAGATTTCACAGAAATCGAAAAAACATTATGGTTTGACGTGGAGATTCTTTCAACTAAAGAAGGGGATTTCTTTTACAAAAAATCAATAGATTATAATAAAAAATCAAAATCAATAACCGAGGATGATTTATTCTAAAGAATAATATTTTTAATTTAAAACCAAACAAAAATAACAGACAAATTTAAATGGATTACGAAAAAAATTATTGGCTAAACGAAGACAGTCGAACATTCTTAAATAGAGGTTACATTTCAGAATCTCCAGAGCAACGAATCAAAGACGTTGCAAATACAGCAGAACATTACTTAAAAATTGAAGGATTCGCAAAGAAATTTGAAGACTATATGACTAGAGGTTTTTATAGTTTATCAACACCGGTTTGGATTAACTTTGGAAAAGATAAAGGATTACCAGTTAGTTGTTACGGATCAAACGTTGATGATACGTTAGATAGTATTTTAAACGCAAGTAGAGAAATTGGAATGATGTCCAAATACGGTGGAGGAACTTCTGCATATTTAGGTAACATTAGAGCAAGAGGAACAGTTATTTCAACAGGAGGAACAGCAGATGGACCTGTTCATTACGCTAGGATGTATGATACTACAGTTGATGTATGTAAACAATCTGAAGCTAGAAGAGGGGCATGTGCTGCATGGCTACCGGTTGAACATAATGATATTTTAGAATTCTTAGATATCGGAACAGATGGTAACCCTATTCAGAATTTACAATACGGAGTAACAGTTACTGATAAGTGGATTCAAGAAATGAAAGATGGCGATGTATCTAAGCGTAAGATATGGGCTAAAGTTATTCAAAGAAGAAATGAATTTGGATTTCCATATATAATGTTTAAAGATAATTCAAATAACAATTCACCATATAAAGAATTAGGACTTGAAATTACAGCATCTAATTTATGTAGTGAAATACAATTACCAACAGATTCTTTTAATTCATTCGTATGTTGTTTAGGTTCTATTAACCTTTTACACTGGGATGAAATTAAAAAGACAGATGCAATCGAAACTTACGTATTGTTCTTAAACGCAGTGATGGATGAATTCATTAAAAAATCAGGAGCATTACCTGGAATGCAAAGAGCACATAGATTCGCAGAACAGCATAGGGCATTAGGATTAGGAGTTCTTGGATATCATTCATTATTTCAATCTAAATTAATAGCATTCGATTCTTTACAATCAAAGGGATTAAACCACGATATATTCTCAACACTTCAAGAAAGAAGTGAAAAGGCATCAAGATGGTTACATGATGAAAGAGGTTATAGATCTATTAGAGATGGTTATGCAAATACAACTTTAAACGCAATAGCACCAACTAAATCTAGTTCTTTTATATTAGGTCAAGTTTCAATGGGAATCGAACCTATCAAATCTAATTATTTTATTAAGGATTTAGCGAAATCTAAAACCATTTATAAGAATCCATTTCTTATAGAGGAATTAAATAAATATGATTTAAATACAACAGATGTTTGGGAAGGAATTCTTAAAAGAGATGGAAGTGTTCAGCACTTAGATTTCCCAACTAAAGAAGTTTTTAAATCGTTTGTGGAAATTACACCAAAGGAAATAGTTTTACAAGCAGCACAAAGACAGAAGTTTATAGATCAATCACAATCTTTAAATTTAATGATACACCCTAGCGTTCCAGCAAAAGATATTAATCAATTATATTTATTTGCCCACGAAGAAGGAGTAAAAACTTTATACTATCAATTTAGTCAAAGTTCAGCTCAATCATTTGCAAGAGATATCCTAGACTGCGCATCCTGTGAAGGATAACAGTTAAGAAACGGTGGTTTGAATACCACTCTTAGGACCGAAACTAGTTTTCGGATTAGATGCCAGGGGTTCGCTACTTCCTGGCATCACTTTTTAGTTAGGAATAATATCTTTGATTAATTAATGAAACTTTATGTAAATTCTCGTTATAATACCTACAAATAAAATATTGTATTATAAATCCAAAAGAAACATGAAAATCACAATTAAAAAAGTAGATCAAACGAATTTCATCAACTTCATCAATAGATTGAAGGTAATTGATTCATTCGTTTATTTTAAGATTAAAGATGGTATCGTTCAAGCATCAGCTTACTTACCACAAAGAGATGCTGTAAAGCACCACAGACTTCCGGTTAGTCAATTATTTCAAATTGAAGAAGGAACAATCACAACAACCAAAGAACTTAAAGTTGCTTTCTTTGATGCACAGAAATTAACAGATGCATTCAAGCAATTCGAGTATGATTCTATTCAAGGTGAAATTGAATTCATTGAGAATGACGAAGATTTCGTAGCATCTAGCTTCCGTATCTTTAATGACGAATTAGAAATTAAATTAGCTTGTTCTGAACCATCATTAGGATATAAAGATCTTACGGATTCTCAAATCGCAACTATTTTCAATGTAGAAGATGCAAGTTTTAAATTTGACATGGATTACACTACATTAAACAAAGTTAAATCACTTTTTGGATTAGATAAAGAAGAAACATTCTCTATCGAAGCAAATGGAAAAGGAGTTAAATTAACAGGTAACACTTACAATATGTTAGTTACACCGGATTATGAAGGTACTGCAGGTAAAAAAGTTACATTATTCAAAAAATATTTAAATCTATTAGACAAAGAAGACTATACAGCGAATGTATTAGATAATCGTGTTGTATTGAGATCAAATGACTCAGAGACATTATTAACTATTGCAACTTGCCAAACCGCTGAATAAATAAAACATGACTGATATAGAACAATTAATAGAGAAACCAGAAAACGAACTTAGCGTTGAAGAAACGACAGTATTGATAGCACATTACGAACAGATGTCTGCTAAATATACTGCATATGAGCAAGCTGTCAAAGTAACGTTAAACTCGATTTATGGTGCATTTGGAAATAAATGGTTTCATTTCTTTGATATAGAAATTGCAGAGTCAATTACCTTACAAGGTCAATCTGCTATTTTATATTCTGAAAAGATACTTAATAAGTATTTTCAAGAATTCTGGCCAAAGGATACTGCAGCTCACGAGCATTTTAATATTAAAGTAAAAGGAAGGTTAGTTAGACCATCAGTTGTTTATATTGACACAGATTCATGTTATGTTCAGTTTGAAGAAATGTATGAATCTATTGAATGGTTAGGGCCAGACGAGCTTTCAATAGATAAATTCATTATGGAGTTGTATAATTTTAGAATTAAAGATTATATATCAAAATGTATGCAGAAATATGCAGAAGTAACTAATACAGAAAACTTCTTATATTTTGATATGGAAACAATAGCATACTCTGGAATATGGTTAGCTAAGAAAAAATACTTGCAGAATATCGCGTGGGAAGATAAACTTGATATTGATGATAGATACCCTTCTCTTAAGAAGATTAAAACTATCGGATTCGATACGATACAGAGTTCTACACCGGCGCTTGCACGTAAGCATTTAACAGAGGCACTTCAATTAGTACTTTCTGAGAAACCAACAGCAGATCTTTTAAAGAAGCTTGTTGAATATCTTAAGAAATGTAAGAAGGAATTCAGACTTGCAGATATAGACCAAATTGCGTTTAACAAAAGAACGAACAACATCGAGAAATATATTGTAGATGATACCATCGAATTCCAGATTGGACTTAAATGTCCTCCTAATGTAAGAGCTGCTGGATTCTACAATTTCTTAATGAATACCAATCCTAAGTACAAGAACAAGTATAAGATGATAGGTAACGGAGAAAAGTTAAAACTATATAATTGTAAACATCATGTATCAGACATGTTCGCATATATGCCAGGTGATCACCCTTATGAGATTGCGCCTGAGGTTGATTATGAAATTCAATTTGAAAAAAGTGTAATCGATCCTTTGAATAGGGTATTAAAAGCTGTAGGTTTACAACTACTAAATAGAAACTTAATTTACTCAACATCATTATTTTAAATTATGAAAGCATCATTTTTCGACACAGTATTATCGATAGTTAAAAGCGAACCAAACAATATGAAGTTAGGAGCTATCATCAGAGAGTTTATAGATAAAAAGGTATTAGCAGACAACGAAGCAAAGACACAACAAATAATTAAAAGTCAAATAACAATATTTGACGACTTAAACAATTATGAAAATAGATCCTAAAAAACTAATGGAAGATTTAACAGCTGAACAAAAAGAACAGTTGATTGAATATCAAAAAGTGTTTATGAGATTAAAAACTCTAAAAACACAGATGACAGATATACAAGAAGAAACAACAGATCTTCTTGCAATGCTCGGTAAAATGAGAGTAAAGGATAAAAATAAAAAAGAAAACAATGGCTAAAAAAGATTTTACATTTGGCGATTTAAATAAGCAACTAGCAGATTTAAATCCACTAGGATCCGTTATGGATAAATCTAGTTTCAGTGAAGTTACTGAATGGATTCATACAGGGAACTATCATTTAAATGCGTGTGTATCAGGTTCATTATTCGGCGGATGGCCTAATAATAGATCTTGTTCAGTTGCAGGTCCTTCAGGTACTGGGAAAACATTCCTTACATTGAATTCAGTTAGAGAGGCAATCAACATGGGTTATCATATAATCTATTATGATTCAGAAGCTGCTGTTGACAAAGAACAGATGATTAAGTTTGGTATTGATATTACTAAAGTAAATTATCAACCAATGAATACAGTTCAAGATTTCAGAACATCTATTACTACAATTACTCAAAAGATGCAAGAGATCAAGCATAATGGCGGGAAGATTCCTAAAATCATGATTATCTTAGATTCTGCAGGTAACTTAGCAACTAGAAAAGAAATTGATGATGCTGCATCTGGTTCTGAAAAATCAGATATGACTCGTTCTAAAATTCTTAAATCAATCTTTAGAATTATAATGACACCTTTAGCGGATCTTAAGATTCCATTCATTTTTACAAATCACACGTACCAGTCACAGTCTTTTATTCCAATGCAAATTGCAGGTGGAGGAACAGGTCCTGAATATGCTGCATCGATTGTATTAATGTTAAACAAAGCACAGTTAAAAGACGGTGCAGATAAAGTAGGTATTATTGTTACGGCAAAACCAACCAAAAATAGATTTGCAAAACCAACCCCTATTAAATTCCACCTAAACTTTAGTGAAGGTATGAATCCTTATGTTGGATTAGAACAATATGCAACATGGGATATTTGTGGAATTACTAAAGGAACTATTGAAAAAGGAGTTAAAACTCCTAAAGCAACAGCAAGAGGATGGATTTGCGATCACTTAGATGCAACCGTTCCTAATAAGGAATTCTTTACTGAGAAAGTATTTACAAGAGAGGTTTTAGAGAAAATTGAAAAACACATCAAACCAATATTTAATTACAATTCTGATTCATCAACCATGGATATAGAGGGAATGTTAGATGATATTGAAGATACTGACGAATAATGAAAGTGGACGTTCATTCAATAGTTGATGACAAACTACCAATAAAATATATACTAGGCATTCAGGATCAGTTAGAAGCTTTTCCTGATGCTTATGATATTTTATACATATTCATCAACGAAGCTGTAAGAAGGCCAGACAGACAAAAGGAAACATTTACTAAGCATGCTTTAATGAGATACCATTCAAAGGGTAACCATAAAAATGCAGAAGAAGGTTTAAAAAGAGCAATGCAATTAGGTTTAATTGAACAAGTTAAATTTGATGAAGGCAAGGAAACATACGAAATAAAAATAAACCCATACACATGATAGCAGTATTTGACGATTTCATAAAAGATGAAAATCTAATTAAAGACATTCAAAATGATCCTAATTTCTACATACCAACAGGATATTACAAATACTGGAAAGGATGGTGGAATAAAGAACCAGAAACAGTTAAACAAAGGTTGATACAATATATATGGAAAGAACATCTTCCAATTAAATTAAATGTATCAATTGACGGATTCGAACATTGGACTGGGTTACAAATTGCTGATTCAACGGATGGTAGACGAAACTATTTAGAATTACATTTAGATGATGATGTTGCATATAGAAAGGAAACAGGAAATAGAATGTTCCCTTTATTAGGATGCGTATACTATCCCCCTGGTTTTGAATTCGAAGGCGGAGATCTTCATATCTATACAGATGGGGAAGAAAACTCGCCAGAGGTAATCAAAACAAAAGCAAACAGATTAGTTATATTTAATCCAGGTGAATTCGTTCACGGAGTATCTGAAGTAACATCAGGAACAAGAGGAGCAATTGCAATTAATATATGGTCAACAGAGCCATGGTCAGTTGGTCAAGGACATATTGTGTTAGAATAGATTGAAACTATTATGATAACATTGATATAATACGTATACAAAAACAAATCATATATGAAATTCGGAGCAGACTTTGAAAAGATCTTTTTTAAATTATCTCTTGCTAAACCCAAGTATTTTGAAACAATAGATCGTTCGTTTTATTCATCAGACGATATAGCAATATTGCATACACTAGCATCAAAGTTCCATGCTAAATTCCATGAAACTCCATCAGTCGACCAAATGGTTGTTCTTACAAAATCACCTAAAGTTAAAGGTAAAATTGATGAGAATATCGTAGAGTTATTATATAGAGTAGATCTATTACAATATGACGAAGAGTGGTTAACTCAGACAATGGAGTCCTGGATTAAATGGAGAAACTTCGAAGGTACATTAATGGATACGATCGAATATGTTAAAACAACCGACGTAACTCCAGAGAATGTAGACAATATAGTATCTAAAGTTAAAACATTAATTAACGAAAGAAACGCAATAACATTTAATTCAGACATTGGATTAGATTTCTTTAATGCAGACGATCACTATAGTGAAGATAGAGTCAAAGTAAGTTCTGGTTATAACTTTTTAGATAGAGTATTAAACGGAGGTTATGATAAAGACGGTTCTTTAGTAGTTTATGTAGGAGAACAAAATATTGGTAAATCTATATTCTTAGCAAATGACGCAGCAAACTTCGTAAAGATGGGAGTAAATACAACATTCATATCTGCGGAAATGTCAGCACCTAAAGTCTTAAAAAGAATTGGAGCTAACTTACTAAGTATTACAATGAATGAATACGATGAAAAAGCAAAGAATCGTGATTTAATAAAAAGAAAGATTGAAAACGTTGGAGATGGCCTTACACCTCCAGGGCAATTATTCATTAAACAATTTCCAACTTCACAAGCGACAGTACCAGATATTGAATCATACTTAAAGCAAATTGAAGAAGAAAGAAGAATAAAATTAGGAGCAATAGTTATTGATTATATCAATATACTTGCAAACTACAGAAATCCAAATTCAGAAAACACATACTTAAAGATCAAGCAGATCGCTGAAGATTTAAGAGCAATGGGAACACGTAACGGTTGGTTAATTGTTACAGCGACTCAGATTAATAGAAATAACTATAATTCAAGTGATATTGGAATGGGAGATGTTGCAGAGTCTGCAGGTCTATCTCACACAGCTGATATGATGTTAGGTATTATACAAGATGACTTGATGCGATCTAGTTATGAATATTGGTTAAAAATCCTGAAAATCAGGGATGGTGAAGGTAAGGGAACTAAGTGTAAGTTAGAAATTAATTACAACTACATGAGACTTACAGAAACCGATGAAACTACTAACTCAAATATACACAGTTTATAATGTCAGGAGAAAAAGAACAGAAAGATTCTCAAGGGAGAACTAAAAGAGATAAAATATTCGATAATACATTCGAAGAAACAGACTACGAATTCGATACGTCAATGTCATTTGCATTAGCGCCAAGAGCAGTAGATAATAGATCTGAAGAAGATAAGTTAGAAACAAATTTAATTGCAACAGAGCTACATGATTTAATCATGAATTCTAGATTTAAGAAGTTTAATGTCATTGACGAATTTCAACAAACCGTCAAATTAAATAAAATCGACATTAACGAGGTTTATGAATTTATATCTGGAGAAACAAAACAAGCACATTCACTTGTTGACGTATTTTCTGAGATGTGCGATTACTTTAATGTAAATCCAACTAGATTCTACCAATCACTCGGTAACAAATTCAAAGAAGAGCTAATCGAAGAATTAGACGCAAGAACAAATATACTAAAAAAGAAAAATATCAATAGATTGTTTTAATATGATTGAAAGTAAAATCTTAAAGAAGCCTGTAAAAAGGATCTGGGTTTTAGGTGATATGCACTTAGGCGTTCGTTCGAATTCTATGGAATGGTTAGACATTCAAAAAGACTTTTATGAAAACGTATTTATACCAACCCTAAAAGAAAAAGTTAGACCCGGGGATATATTAGTCCAGGTTGGAGATGCCTTTGATAATAGACAGAGTATTAATTTAAAAGTATTAAATTATGCTGTAAATCTATTTGAAAGATTAGGTGAAATCCTACCAACGCATGTTATATGCGGTAACCATGATATATGGGCAAAGAAGAGTAACGATGTTACTTCAATTGATTCACTTAAATGGATTCCAAATGTACAGATCTATAAAGAACCTAAGTTGTTTAAATGGGGAGAGAAGAATGTATTGTTAATGCCATGGCGAAGAGATACCGAGCATGAGGTTGAAACTCTTGCAGATTTCCCTCAAGCAAATATGGTATTTTGTCATTCAGAGGTTCGTGGAATTAAACTTAATTCAAAGGTTACAAATCTACATGGAGTCGAGGCAAATTCATATGATCAGTTTGACGGAGTTTGGTCAGGACATATACACTATAGACAAAAGAAAGGAAAACTAAGAATGGTTGGAGTTCCTTACCAATTAACAAGATCTGATGCAAACAATGTAAAAGGATTCGATTTAATTGATTTAAAGGATATGTCAGAAACTTTCTTTGAAAATGATAGATCACCTAAGTTTGTCAAAGCGTATTTAACAAGTCTATATAATGTATCTCTTGGTGAATTTAAAGAAGAGATTAGAAATAACTTCGTTGATTTATTTATACCATCACACATAGCAGCTACGACTTCACTATCTAAATTTATTAATCAAATTCAAAATGTAGGGAGAAGAATAGAACCTAACATATACGAACAAGACACATTTATAGATAAGGATATGTATGACATGGAGGAAATTGAAGATCTTTATAAGAACTACAATATCTTACACTTATGTAATATGTATATTGATGGAATGCAGAAGGATGATGAAACAAAAGCACAAATCAAGGATAGAATAAAGAGATTGCACGACTTATGTGCTTATAATTACGATAGCGAACAATGAGAATCCAATCAATAGAATTTAAGAACTTTGCAAGTTACGGAAATGCAATTCAACGGTTAGAATTTGAAGAAGACCATTCAGAATTATTCCTAACACTTGGTAAAAACGGCCACGGAAAGACGACAATCGCTAACGCGATAGTTTTTGCGTTATATGGAAAAGTAGAAGGAGTTAAAATGTCTGATCTGCCTAACCGTATTAATAAAGAATTATGGGTAAAGATTAATCTACAATGTAAAACCACAGAAGTTTCAATAGAACGTGGATTAGCACCTAGTAAATTTGAAGTAAAGCTTAATGGTATTGAATTCGATAAAGCAGGGAAAAGATCTGTTCAAGAATATTTAGAAGAGGAAATCTTCGGAATTCCATATCATGTATTTAAGAATATTATTATATTGTCAGTTAATGATTTCAAATCGTTTTTAACAATGACTAATAATGATAAGAAGCAAATTATCGATAAGATGTTTGGTTTCTCTATTCTTAATGAAATGCAACAATCAATCAAAGAAGAACGTAAAGGTCTAAAGGTTGATTTAGATTCGTATGAAAGAGAATTGACTCAGTTGAATGAGAATATCACTTCAGTTAATATGAAACTTAATGAATTGATGGCGGAATCTGACCAGAAGGACAAGAAAAGAATTCAAGAATTAAAAGATTCATTAATCAAATACACAGATAATAGAAACAAATTAGAAACCGCTCAAACTGCAATTTCAAAGAGTTTAGGAAATGTCTCAGTAGATTTAAGATCCGCACAAGATGATAAATCAAAACTTAATTATGAATTAACTTCTCTTAGAAAGAAATTAAGTTTATATGAAAGTAATGCATGTCCAACTTGTGAAGGAGAGCTTTCTACTGAATTTCATGCAGATCGTAAATTAGAAATAAAAAATAAAGTAGAGCAATTGCCTTCGCAAATTAATATAGAATCAGCGAGAGTAATACAAATAGAAGAAGACATACAAACACTACAAAGTAAAGATAGAGCAGTTAGAGATAAAGTTTCAACTATTAATACTAACATTAGAAATCTTAAGGGAGAACTAATAAAGATTAAAGATTCTTTAAATAACGGTGATAGCTTTGCACACATGCAATCTTTGATAGATGGTTTCACTACACAAGAAACGAAGAAGACTAAAAATAAATCAAAGGTTAATAGTGAATATTACTTCCTAGAAAATCTTGAAGAAATTCTAGGAGAAGATGGAGTTAAGAATCTTGCAGTTAAAACTATTCTACCAGGTCTAAATACGAATATAGCGGCAATGGCACAGACCATGCACCTTTCATTCCATATTAGATTTGATGAAAAATTCAATTGTATTATTAATCATTTAGGTGAGGAAATTAATCCACTTACCCTTTCGACAGGAGAACGTAAAAAAGCAGATTTCATTATTATCATTGCAATCATTAAAATACTTAAATTGAGATTTCCACAGCTAAACTTGTTATTCTTAGATGAGTTGCTTAGTTCGGTTGATGCTGACGGAGTTCATAATATTTTAAAGATACTAAGTCAGGTTATTAAGGAAAGTAAAATCAACACATTTGTGATAAATCACTCAGTGCTGCCTCATGAATTATTTGATAAAAAAATACAAATATATAAAGAGAACGGTTTCTCTAAATTCGATATTGAGACTATAGAGTAATATACAAAAATACAATGGCATCATACAATTTAAAATATAATAACGATGATAGCGTAATAAGACATGTTATTATTGGTCTATTGGCTGATTTAAATAACAAGGTTTATTTTCATCGACAAGCAACTGCAGATTCTAGAACGGTAATTGATGTTCCGTTTTATTATGCTATAACAGGGGATGATCAGTTTTTACGAGATAATTTCTTATTCAAAACAGCATCAGGTGCAGATTGCCATCCAGATATTGCATTTGCAGACGCAAACTATGATGTAGTTCCAAGAGGAGTTGTTAATTTAACAGGAATGTCAATAGACTCAGGAAAACTAGTTAATAAGCGTAATATGGGAACATATACTAAAATGAATGCTGAAGGAGCTATGGAAGGCTATCAGGCAGAGTTTGAGATGGTTCCTATCACACTAAGTGTAGATGTTGAAATATTAGTTAGTTCTACATTGGATGCATTCAAGATCACTGAAATGCTTATCAAGCGTTTGTATAAATCAAATTATTTTAACGTTGAAGTAGGTCATTTAGACGAGGCAACATATAGATTAAGTTCTTATTATTCAATGCCAGACGATTACGATGTACAAAAACCAATTGATTTCACATTTGATGATAAGGACAAATATAAGATAACATTTCCAATAGAAATAAATACATTTATTCCATCATTTGAATGGGAAACTGAAACGCATGTTGGAAATAGAATGTATGAAATTAACACGAAAACAGTTTCAGCAAATGGATCAGATAACAAGCAAAAAGAAACAGTTACTGTAAATTCTAACGGTGCAACATCGGTTCAATCAACATCATTAGATGACACTAATCCAAATGCAGGTGGAGCAAGTGATATCCCAAAACACACAGGATGTTTAGTACAATTACCAATTACCAGAAGTGCTGGAGATAATCCTGATCCTTCTGGACTTTTACACATGGTTAATGTTACTTTATTAAACGGATCTTCCTTTACATTCGATGATAGGCTTTTAACAACACCACATGCTTTTGATAATTCAAATACAGTAGGTAGGATTGAAGCTCCGGGAACATTAGATGGTCTTGTAGGTTTTAATACAAAATCAATGTTAACAAACCCAACAGGTGATATTCAATTATATGAACCAAACTATGTATTTAGAATCAATAAAATTCCTAAAGGTATTTATACACTAGATGGAACATACGTTAAAATGATAGGTATTTTAGATGCAGGTGGAAATACTATTCCATTTAATTCAACAAATAGCCCTGGATCATTTTGTATTTAAATAGAAAGAATCATTATTTTTCTAAGATATATAATAAAATAAAGAAAATAAAACAAATATAAAATTATGAAACACGTAAAATTATTCGAAGCATTTACTTCAACATTAAACGAAGGAAATTCATTCAAGAAAGAACTTAAAATTTTAAACAAGGAATATAACAAGGTGGATTCTGACGGTGAATCAATAACAGTATGGGATTTTCAAGAATCTGAAGACTATGCCGTAGTATTTACATGGGATGTTGAAGAAGAATCAGTAATTGGTGAAGATCAAAAAAAGGCAAGATCTGACGAAGGAGAAGATATTAAAACTGCACAAGATTTTATCGACTTTATCGATGATCACATATAACATTAATAAAAACAAAACAAATTAATATGAAGACTAATATTTTAGCACCTTTTGTAAAAACAGAAGAATCATTTAAATTTTACGTAAATGGTAGAGTTTTTGAAATGATCAATAATACTATTACTGAAACTGAAAACGTAGATTCTACTTTAAAGAATGCAATTGCTGCATTTGAATCGTTTGAATTCGCAACATCAACAGTAAAATGGTTCCATGGAGCCTCTAAATTTACTTATAGCTTAACTGAAAATACATTCTCAATTGGAGATGTAGTTGTTGAAAACTTTACAGATCATGTATTATCTGCAGGATTAGTAAGATATGAAAACAAAGCAACTGCAGAGTTATTCGAATCTATTTCAACAATGGTAGAAAACTTTGTATCTTTAGATTTCGCAGCAACATTTGAAGGAAACGACAATATTGTTAACTTATTTAAAATCGAAGAAAAAGTTTATGTTTCTAGATTTAACACAACAAACAGAATTGCAAAATTCTTTGAAGCTACTAACGCAAATGCAGCAGTAGATTTCGTAACTGAACAAACAGGTTTATCAGCTGCTACTTTCTTAAATGAATTAGTAGATGGACAAGCTCTAGAAATTGCACAGAACGAAGCAAAGATAGTTTCTTATCAAGATATGATCGCATTCTTGAAAGATCAAAGAGGTTTATTAGCAGAGGCTGATAAGTCTGTTGAAGAAATCAAAGCCGCTGATATTTTAATCAACGAAGAAATTTCTACTTGGGAAACTAAGATTGCTGATTTAAAAGCATAATTCTAACAAACAACATTATTTAAAAAAAGGAGCTTCGGTTCCTTTTTTGTTTTTTAAACAAAAGGCATTTATGGTGTATAACTCTTAATTAAACACAAATAATATACATATACAGCGTGGCTAGAAAAAAGAATTACCTAAACAATAAAGACCTCTATAACGAGATGGTACTTTCAAAGGATGCAGATAAGTTAACGAAAACAGCGGAGAAGATGTTAATATTGTTAGCAGAAAAAACTATAAATAAAATGAGATATGTTAGTGAGGATGATCGTAATGACTGTCTTCAATTTGCAATGTTAGATCTTCTTAAATACTGGAGAAACTTCAATCCAAAATATCCAAATGCTTTTGCATACTTTACAGAGATTGCAAAACGTGGATATGCTAAAGGATGGAATAAAATACACCCTCAAAAATACAAAGGAACAATATCAATTACTGGAAACGGTGGAGGTGATGGAGAACATTCAGGAATATACACATTATAAATGTCTATAAAGAATGTCAAACCAACAAAGAATTCTGGATTCAACCAAGGATATTATATCCCGGCCTTTCCTAAAAAATACATAGGTCCCACTCCAATAATATATAGGAGCTCATGGGAACGTAAATTCTGCGTATGGTGTGATAATAATGACAAGGTATTGAATTGGTCAAGTGAGCCCCTAGAAATTAAGTATTGGTCTAGGCAAGATAATAAGGCACATAAGTATTATCCAGACTTTTATTTTAAGCAAATACAACCCGATGGTAATACATTAGAATATGTTGTAGAAATTAAACCAAAAGCACAGATAACTAAACCACAGCCTCCAAAGAATCCTTCTAAAAAATCTATCCAGTCATATAAGTTCTTAGCGGAACAGTATGTTAAAAATATGGATAAATATAATGCAGCACTAGAGTTTTGCGAAGGAAGAGGTTATAAATTTATTGTTTTAACTGAAGATACTATATTAAAGAATGGGTTACGTTAAGAATAGAATAAAGGAATTAAGCAAAGAAGCGGGTAGCAAGTCAAAGGCTAGATCTGCATCTGAGAAATGGTTTAAGGAAAGTTCTAAATCTAGGTCATTAACAGAGGCTCAGCAGACTAGATCAAGGTTTGAACCAGGTAAAATATACGTGTTTGATTATAAACCCATCACAAAAGATTTACCATGGTTTGATGCAAGCCCTCTAGTTCTAGCGTTAGAGCATAAAGGAGAAAATGACTTAGGTATTAATTTAAACTTACTACCTAATAAAATTAAAGAGGAATTATTAGATACATTATATGATAGGATGAAAGGTCAAATCAAAAATGCAACCTCAGGTAAACGAGGAGAAAATGCATTAAGACAGGCTCCTTTAAGAATTACATACGAAGGCATGTCAGCTTACCTTAAAAGATATGGATATGATTTTGCAATCAGACAATATGTACCTAATAGAAAAATAAGACAAACAGTGGTTAGTTACACTAAATGGCCAGAAATTGCATTATGCGATTTTATAGAGCTACATGGTACGACGATAGCCCAAATTAGAAGAATGTTTTTTAGCTAATAAAAACAGAATATATAAACAAATATAATAAAGTAATAACTATGGCAGGATTCGTAGAGAGAAATGGCCCTTTAAGTTACAATAAGAAATCATTTAAACTAAAAGATCAGTTGAAAAAACTGTCTTCTTTTGGAATGTTTTATGATGATTTAGTACTTAGACAATCACAGGCAATTGGACCAGTAGAGGATAAAATAGGATTTGGTCAGATGAACCAAATGGGATTAGACTCTGATGATATGTATGGCGCATTCGCAGCATTATCAATGTCAGACACTAATATGCGTAAGAACATTCCGTTCTTCGATCAAGCATATGAGGGAAAACGTGAAGAACTAAGAGCGTTTTCAACGTATGACGAAATAGAAGACATCTTAGATATTCTTTGTGATGAATCTATTGTATATGATAACAAAAACTTTTTCGCAAATCCTGAAATTATAGGGATGGATGTTTCTGAAGACGTTACTAAATATCTTCAAAAATCATTTAGAAATATTTACCAATATTTTGGTTTTACACAAGATCAATCAGCATGGTACTATTTTAGAAAATTCTTAGTTGATGGTTATTTATCATTTGAGATTATATATAGCCCTGATCAAAGTGAGATTATTGGTTTTAAAGAAATTGATCCTATTACACTAGTTCCGGGATATAATAAAGAAGACAAAAAGAAAGTTTGGACTCAGTTTAAAGACGATCCAATTAAAGAAAGAGTCCTATATGATTCACAGATCATTTATATCTCTTATTCATCTATTACTACAGCATCTAGGGTAAGTTACTTAGAACGTCTTGTTCGTTCATTTAACTTAATGAGAATTATGGAACACACTAGAGTTATTTGGGCAGTTACAAATTCATCTTACAGAATGAAATTTATTATCCCAGTCGGTGGTAAATCTAAAACTAGAGCAAAACAATCTCTTGCGCAATTAATGCATAACTATAAAGAGGTTGTAGATTTTGATTGGGAATCTGGGTCATTAATGACCGATGGTAAACCAATGTTACAATTTAATAAAGAATACTGGTTACCTTCAAAAGATGGTGAACAACCAGAAATCGAAACATTAGGTGGAGAAGGTCCTGAATTAAGCGACACTGAAGCACTTAAATACTTTACAGATAAACTTAAAGCAGTTTCTAAGATTCCATTCAACAGATTCATGTATGAAGATGGTGGAGGAGACTTTAACTTAGCAGCTGATGGTATGATTAGAGATGAAATTAAATTCTCTAAATTTATCAAAAGATTAAGATCAACATTCCAAGAAATACTGGTAAAACCCTTATACATTCAAATGTGTTTAAAATATCCAGAGTTTCAAGATGATGCTGCATTCAAAACACAAATATCTTTACAATTTATTGAAGAGAATATGTTTGCAGAACTTAAACATATGGAAATAATGGAACGTAGAATAAACTTCGTTACAGAACTTAAAGATTCTTTAGTTGAAACAGATCCAACGACTATGGAAGAAACATCATACTTTGATCAAGACTTCTTAGTAGATCGTTACCTGAAATTATCACCAGATGATAAAGCAGCAAATGACGCATATAAAGCTCGTAGAGCAGCAAAAGATGCAGAAGAGCCTGAGGTTGATCCAATGGACATGGGAATCTAAATTATAAATAAGAACAATGAAATATTTAAAATTATTTGAACAATTCGTTAACGAAGCAATAGAGCTGGTACATGTATATGATACTGACGGTTCTATGCACGGAACTGGCGAACTAGTTAAAACAAAAGGTAAAAAATCTCTTGTTAGATGGGATGGTTCTCGAGAAGAGTGGTTTCCGTCAGAATTAGTAAAGTTAGTAGAATCAAACGTTAACGAAGCAAAGAAATTAGACAGAGACACGATGATGTCTTGGTTTAAAAGTAAAGGAAGGGACTTTGTAAAAACAAGTGATGAATTTAACGGAGAAGAATCTGGAATATGGTTAAGTAGGGAAGATGATGATAAACATATCGACCATACTTCTACAAGTTCTAAATTTGATAACAGTGTATTAAAGTCATTTAGAAAACAAGCAGCAGATAGAGGTTGGGAAATCACATTCCATGATAGATCAACTATAATGGTTTGGCCTGATTCTAATGAAGCAGCAAATGAAGCAGCAGTTAACGTAACTCCTGAATCAGATGTAGTTATTGATGATTACATGACAGATAACGGAGATGAGATTAAAGCTACTGAAATTGTTGGAGCTTTAGTTAGTTCTAAAACTGAAGATGAATATACAGAATACTTTTATACAACATTCGGCCAAGGTGCATTCACAGAGGCTGACATGTTCACTCTAATAAAGTATTACAACGAATACTTAGAAGAATTAAATGCAGACGAAGTTGAAGCAGAAGAAGCCGAGGAAGAAGATCCTTTAGCAGATGCTGGAGTAGAAGATATTGAAACAAGCGATGATACTGAAGGAGAATCTGATGATGATGATCCAATTGAAGATGAATTAGCCGCATTAGAAAAATAAAACTTTTAAAAAGGACACCCTTTAAAGAAGATATATAATCCAAATATAATAAAATAATAACATGAGCAATATCACAAAAGACTTATTAATCCTAGAAAGATCCTCTTCAAGTTTAGACTTAAAGAACGAGAATGGGGTTTACGTGCTAGAAGGTATTTTCGGAGAGTTAGATAAAAAGAATAAAAACAATAGAATCTACACTGCTGAAGAATATTTACCGCAAATCGAAGCGCTACAGGACAAAATTAAAGCATCAAAATTGTTAGGTGAATTAGATCACCCATCAAACTTTGATGTATCTTTAAAGAATGTATCACACATTATTGAAGAACTTACTTACGATAAAGAAAGTAAGCAAATTAAAGGTCGTATCAGGTTATTAGATACAGATGCTGGTAGACAAGCTAAAGCTTTAGTTGATGCCGGTGTTCCTTTACAAATTTCATCTAGAGCAGCTGGAGCTGTTGAATCAGATGGAAAAGTAAAAATCAAACAATTATTTACATACGATTTAGTTGCAGATCCAGGATTTGCTAACGCTGAATTATCTAGAGTTAATGAATCTTATGGATTTGATAACGATTCAGACATATTAATATATGAAATTTCAGGATCAACTGAAAAACCACAAACCCAATTAACAATAGAAAATAAAGAAACAGAAACAATGGCAGAATCTAAATTTATCAATGTTGAAGACTTTAATAAATATTCTAAATATCTTTCTGAAGAAATGAAGTCTATTAAAGAAGCTTTAACAGATACTACTGGTATCGATAGCGAATTAAAAGAATTAAAAGAGTACGCTACTTATTTAGCAGAAAAGTTAGATCAATCAATACAGTACTCGGAAGAAGTTGCTGAAAAGACAGATCAATCAATACAGTATACGGAACATGTTGCTAAAAAGACAGATCAATCAATACAGTATACTGAACATGTTGCTGAAAAATTAGATCAATCAATACAACATGCTGATCATATTGCTGAAAAGACAGATAGATCAATACAGTATGCTGAAATGTTAGCAGAAAAAGTAGATCAATCAATACAGTACTCAGAACATATTGCAACTGGAGTTGATCAAATTAAAGAATACACTAATTATTTAGCAGAATCTTATAACGACGGTGCGGCAACTCACGAAAACTTATTAGAATACGTTGGATATTTAAAAGAGAACTTAGAAAAAGTTACTGAATACGCAGAATATGTTGCAGAAACAGTAAATACTAATTTAATATTAGAAGACGAAGCTGGAATCCCGGCTGAAGATATAGAAACAGAAACTAAAGATGTTACGGAACCTGTAGTAGACACTGATGGCGTAGAAGTAGATAGTGATGTTAAAGACGTTGAAGCAGACCTAGAACTTGATGGTAAAGGAGACGCTGAAGGAGAAGAAATCAAAGAAGATAAAGCTGAAGAAGTTGAAAATGATAAAGCTGAAGTTGAAGAAGGGGTAGTAGACTCATTAGACGCTTATAAAAATTCAATCACTGAGAAATTACAATCATTAATTAATAAAGCTGAAGAGAAAAAGACAAATGATCCACATTTCTTTAGATTTATATCTGAATCATCACAATCAGAGTATAATGAATTAGAAGTTGAAGACAAATCTAAAGTATTAGCTTCAATTGAAGGAAGAGGATTCTTAACAGAATCACAAATCTTAGGATTATGGAAAAACTCTTTATTAGTAGCAACTGCACAAAACGAACCAAGTGTTATCGCATTAATGCCTAGCGAATATAAGGAAACTTATTCTAAATTATCAGAAGCTAAAAAGAATCAAATCTTAGCACAATCTAAATATCACAAGTTAGAAACTTCTTACCAAGTAGCAAACTTCTGGCAAACTAGAGATTTAAGAGATACTTCAGTATTAATGGAGAAAGTAGAATTAATTAAAGAATCTAAAGAAGTTAAACCTACTATCGGATATGATACTACTGATATAGCAGCAGAAATTGCTAAGAAGTTCAAAAAGTAATAAAATTGCAAAAATAAATGAAAAAATGAAAAAATCATTTATTTAGCAAAATAATACTGATATATAGTAATATAGAAATACAATCGATTATTAGTTAAGAAGCAAAAGACTAAAAAAGAATCGAAATAATAAACAATAAAAACCATTAAAAAAAATATAAAACAAAATGGCAAATTTAATTAACGAGTCTGAAATCAGAGCAACATGGTCACCGATCATCGAATCTGCAACCGGAATCAACGATGCTAACAAATTAGCATGGATGTCGACTTACTGTCACAACCATAAACTTTACGAAGACGCAACAATCATGTCTTTAGGAGATAATCCTGGACCAATGAACTTAGCTGGTATGGGTGCTGCTGCATTTCCAACTGCTAACGCAAACGGATCTGGAGACAAATCGCCTTCTTTATTACCTTTAGCAATGCAAGTTGCTGCTCAAACTGTAGGTTTAGATTTAGTACCTGTAGTTCCTATGGCTGGACCAATGGGATTATTATCTTATTTAGACTTCACATATGAAGGTGGTAGATTAGACAACAAAACTGCTCCTACTTATATCAAAACTACTGCTGCTAAAGCTGGAGCTGATGTATTAGTTGGAACTTCTAGAATTGACGGAAAGAACATCATCAAAATTGTTGATGCTTTAGCTGCTGATGAAGCTTCTATTGCAGATAGATATGCTGCTGCTGAATTAGTAAAAGGATTAGAAGATCACATTAAAGGATTTACTGCATCTGACGAAGCTGGAACACCTTACTCTAGAGAAGCTGGAGAATCTACTGCTGATAAAGTAATGGGTCTTTCTTTATTCTCTAAATCAATTGCTGCTAACACTTACCAAGTTGCTGCTGCAGTTACAAGAGAGCAAGTTCAAGATTTAAAACAATTCGGTGTAGATGCTGTTGCTCAAGTTGAGTCAGTATTAACTAACGAATTAACTCAATCTATTAACCAACACATTTTAGGTAAAATCAGATCTTTAGGAGCTACTAACGTTGCTGAAGCATTTGGAGCTGCTGATTTATTTGATATCGAATTAGCTGCACAAGTTAGTTTATCAGGTGGAGAAACTGTTGCATCAACTCACAGACAAATCTTAACGCAAGTATTAGCAGCTGCTAATTTAATCGCGAATAGAGGTAGAAGAGGAGCTGGTAACTTTGCAGTAGTTGGAGCACAGGTTGCTACAGTATTACAATCAATTGCTGGTTTCGTTGCAAACCCAATGTCTAACACTATTTCTCAATCGGCTGGAGCAATCTATCCATTAGGAGCAGTAGCAGGTATTAATATCTATACAGACCCAACACAAGCTTGGAATTCTTACGAAGTAGCTGTAGGTAGAAAAGGAGACGGAAACGGACCTGGATTAGTATTCATGCCTTATTTAATGGCTGAATCAGTACAAACAATCGCTGAAGGAACTATGGCTCCTAAGATTGCTGTAAAATCTAGATTCGCATTAGTTGAAGCTGGACACCATGCAGAAACTCAGTATGTTACATTTAATGTAACTTCACCGGTTGCAAATGGATGGACTAACTTAATCAACTTATCTTAATAAGTAGATTGGCTTAACAACCATATAATTTCTAGAAAGGGTAACATTAATTTGTTACCCTTTTTTTGTGAATATATACTTATATAACAGAGAACATAAAAACTAATAAAATTATGATAGATAAATTCGAAAGTTGGTTAAACATAATCAATGAAAAAATAACAAGTAATGTGATCATTGAAGGAGATGTTGCAGAAAATCCAACAGTATCGACAAGCACTGAGGTATCTGTATCTTCTGATCCAGTTCAATCTGATGGTAGAAAGGGATTAATGAGTGATGTTGACGCTATAATGACTTCATTAGATGCGTTATCAGTGGAGTTAAAAGAATCATTAAACGAAGATCTTATAGATAAGGCAGCAGGTGCAGCTGGGGTTGTCGGAGTTGCAGCAATCGCAGGACTTGGTATTGCTGCTAAAAAAGCATATGATTTTTCATTTAATGCCCCTAAGGCGAAAAAAGCACAAGATGGTGTTAACAAGTTATCTATTAAAATCGCAGGAATTGAGGCTAAATTAGCAGATGCTAAAGGAGAAATGAAAGATAAGATAAAAGTAAAGATAGATGCATCTAAAGAACAGAGAGATTCTCTACAGTCAGATGTTGATGCAAAATGGGGAGATAAGTCTACTGTTGTTAAAAAAGCATTAGCACTTTCTAGAAAAGAAGGTAAAATTGCTGTATTAAATATAACGATGGGAAATGGATCACCTAAACAACAGGCTGACACGAAGGCTCAATTAGCTAAATTGAAAACTTCAATAGTACAAGATCAGGCAGATTTTATAAAATCTAAACCAAGTAAAGAAGCAAAGGCTGAATTGGATGACGCAATAAAACAAGATAAAAAAGAAAATCCTCCAGCTAAAACCCCAACCGATAATGCAGATGAAAAAACTATTAAAGATAGAGAAGTTAAAAACAAAAAGGATGGTCAATTAAACAGAGTAAATGATATGATTGCTAAAGAGCAAGATAGAATGGACGCTGCTGGAACTGAAGAAAGCCCTAAATTAGATAAATTGAAAAAACTAATGGACAAGATATCTGCTAAAGAATCTTGGCAAATTGAAGGTACTGAATTAGGTAGATTATTTGAAATGGAAATCTCTAAATTAGAAGCAGATGATATGCTTACAGAATCAATATCAATTAGAGAACGTTTTTCTAAGTTAATTTAAGATTTAGAATTCTTACGAACAAGTTTTAAGAACTCCTTCTGTTGATTCAGTAGGAGTTTTTTTACGTGTTTTTGAAAGCGAACCGATGATTCCATTATTCTAGAATCTATGTTTCCACCTAAAGTGTCGTGATATTCTGGATGAACAAAGTTTTCAACGCTAAAATCATTGATATTAGATCTAATAGGCTTTTCACTTAACGCGCATTCCCAATCAATTGTATCGTAACTTTCCTTTAATTCCTCCATTTTAACAAATTCATCAGTAGACCAATCATAGTATAACTTATCGAAACGATCTACATGTCGATGTCTACATAATTCAAATATAATTTGTAAGAACTGATCATCCTGGGCACGTTCCTTTATAATAGGATGTTCCAATAATAATCTACGCTGTTGTTTTGAGATAGAGTCGTATCGGACACCATACCTATTCCTAGGGTAAGGTCCACCAGTTCTCTTTATCTTAGGGTATTTTTTATTGTATGCCATATAGTCTATTTATCTGAAACATTTCACAATACCTTTGTATAATAAACCTAAACACATACTAGATGATTCACGCACTATTTACAGAAAAATACAGACCCAAAAACCTAGAAGATTTGATTTTACCAGAAAGGGTAATGTCGAAATTCAAAGATGGTTTATCGCAAAACATATTACTTGCAGGATCTCCTGGTACTGGTAAGACTTCAACTGCTAAAGCCATAGTGCAGCAGTTTAATTTACCATACCTTTATATTAATGCATCGACGGATACTTCAGTTGATGTTATTAGAACACGAATAACAGATTTCTGTTCAACAATGTCTATATTAGATGATAGAGACAAATTTAAAGTAGTTATATTAGATGAGGTTGATGGAGTATCTGACCAGTTCTTTAAAGCATTAAGAGCAACGATGGAGACTTTCGCATCAAACTCTAGATTTATTGCAACATGTAATTACATTAATAAATTACCAGATCCGATTCTTTCAAGATTCGAAGTAATTAATTTTGATTTTGATAAATCTGAAGAAACAGAATTAACAAAGAAATATATCAGAAGAGTATATGATATTTGTGGAAAAGAAGGAATGACAATTGAAAAACCAGCATTGGTTGAATTCGTTAAACGTAACTTTCCAGATTTAAGAACTACTCTTAATAAATTACAAGGATATAAAACACAAGGAACTACTAATATAACAGTAGCGGACGTTAAGAAATTCAATTCAGTCTATAAAGATGTATTTGAATTAATATTTAATGAAACAGATCCAGTAAAGAACTATCAGCAGATTGTTGGAGAGTATTCAAATAGAGTTGATGATGTACTACAAACGCTAGGAGATGAATTTATACAATACATCCAGGCTGAAAAACAATCAGCGGTTAGATTTATTCCACAAATTGCAGTTACTGTAGCAAAACATCAAGCTCAACGTAACCTGGTAATCGATCAAGTCATTACCCTTTTATCATGCGTATATTCCTTACAAGAAATAGTTAGACAATAATTTTTTTATGTCGCAAAAAAGGTTTATATTTACTTATAAAACAAAATAAAAAACACAAGATATGAAATTAGGCAAACACACATTAATAATAGACGGTAACTACTTTTTACATAGTAGGTTATTTGTATTACCAAGACCTAAAGGAGAGCAGCTTTTAAAAACAAGAGACAGTCAGGCAAGTTTAATGCGTAAATTATGTATTGACTTCGCTTCTGAATTACGAAGAATGTCCGGTTTTGTAGATCAAGTTGTAGTCGCTGTTGATGCAAAATCATGGCGTAAAGACCTTTTCCCAGAAGCACAATATAAAGGTACAAGAACATATGACGATTCAGTCAACTGGGCTAATGTATTCGAAACATATAAAGCATGGCAAGATATTTTAGCAAAACAAGGCGTTGTAATTCACCAAGTACAGGGAGCAGAAGCAGATGATGTTATGTTTGGATGGGCTACTCAATTAAACAATGAAGGTAGGAATTGTATCGCTTGGACAGGAGATCGTGATTTAATTCAATTAGTTAATTATAATCAAGCAACTGATGCGTATACTTTATGGTATTATAATTCTAAAAGAAAACTTATTGCATTTGAAGGTTTTGAAAAAGTTCTAAATGAAAGAGCAACTGATTCTATGTCTAATGATGATTTAATGTTCAATATGAATTCAAATACTGTTATGCATGATCAGATGAAACAGAATTTAACAGACTGGACCTTAAAGAATGGAGTTACTATTGAAGAAATTAATTGTGATGATTTTATATTCACTAAGATTTTACAAGGTGATAAGAGTGATAATATTAAAAGTGTTGTTTCATGGACAAAGACTGCAAAGTCAGGTAAGATCATGAATTATTCTATTACTGAAAAAAATGCATTCAAAATATTAGATCAATATAAGGCAGAAAACGGTGGTTTTTCAATAGATGATTTCTTTAACAAGGATAGCGTTGATAAGATCGTAGAAATTATACATAAAACACTTGATAAATCTACACTTGAAGAAATTAAAGGTAGATTCAATCAAAACCTAGATCTTATGTTACTTCATTTTAATACTATACCAGATCCTATTCAAAAGGAAATCTATAAAGCAATTGAAGCAGATTTCAATGCAGAACCTACGTTCTCAGGATTAACCAAGATGGAAGTAATATTAGAAGGAACAGAATGGTTACAGAAAAAGGGTGCTAGTGCTCCAGGGGGATATGATCCATTTGCTGGATTAAAAACACCTGAAACAAAAACACAAGTTAATAATAAAATAACAAACGGGTTATTCTAAAATATGGACGAAACTAAATTATTTGACTTCATAAAAATTATGTTTACGAAGCAAAAAGATTACCACAACATAAAACAATACAATAAGAAAAGACATCATTTCATGATTAATCGATTCTTCGCAATTAAGTTTCCTGCAAACGCACAGTTATTTAATGTTAATGGAATAAATCCAATTGCGGTAATTGATAGTTGGGCATTAGTTGCATCTAGATTTAAAGGAGTTCCTCGCTGGATTTATACTAAAACAAAGAAATCTAAAAAGAAAGCAGTCTCTACTAAAGGCAAATATATACCAAGTGATGAAGCGATCCGAGTGTTCATAGATAAAAATGAAATCGGAATGCGAGAGTTTAAAGAACTAGAAAAGTTCGCACCAACTGAGTTATACACATCACTTAAGTCGATCGAAAGATCTATGAAAGTGTATTAATAAAGAACTAAAGATGAATAATAGTAGCTTCCCGACTGCGGTCGACGTAACACTACATAGATACAATCACATAGACAACCGCCTGTGGGTCCATATCAAAAATCAATTAGATTATGTTGAAGTCGACGACATGTCCGTGGTGGTGAGCCTAGGTCAGTTAACGACGATCTTGGAGATGCATTATATGCCAATGATTAATAGAATTAAATCAACTGGCGTGGAATTCCTACATAAGAAGGTAACTTCACCGTATTTTATGTATATGATGTGCAAGGATATGCCAAACTTACAGTTTATTAAACTGACGCTAAGCCATGATAAGAAATTCACAAGACTTATAGAAAGTGAAGGAAGTAAGATGTTAAAGTTTGAATTTAAAATTCTTGCAATGACAATAAACTTACCAGATCTTTTTGATATGGAAGAAATTCAAGTACTTAATCCAATTTTTGAGGAATTAAATATATTAGAAGAGGGAATTCCATATAATAGAATGAGAATTGTAGAGGTATTAGATGATATAGATGATTGGATCGAAAGAGAAATAAATCTAGACTTTGATGAAGGGATGATAGATCCTATACCTTTATTAACTGCCTTTATGGATATGGTAGACCCTAAAGTTGAAGGTGATAATCCATTAACATTGATAGTTACTGATTATTGATATATTTTATCGAATATATAGATAAAATAAACTTTTTCAATGAACTTATTTAAAAATTTCGGAAAGAGAGAAGCTTTAATCTATATTATTGTTACTCTATGGATCTCTATGGGAATAGTTGCAGCGGTTAAAGCATCTAGCTTGACCGATTTAGCAGTATACTTTGGATCTCTAACAGCATATGCAGCCACTTATATTTGGGCTGAATCTAAAAGACCAAGCACAAAAACAGGAATAATGGCTAAAGGGCCTAGATCAAGAAGAGAAGTAATGATTTACGTAGTAGTTTTTATATGGGCAATTGCCGGTATAGTTTCTATGTACTTTTCATCATCACTTAAAGATCTTTCAATTTACTTTGCATCATTAACAGGATTTGTTGCATCATGGATTGCTGGCGAAAAGATTAAACCAGAAGACGAAGTTAATCAAAATATTAAAAAATAATGGTTACAGGATTTACAGCAACAGAATACGGTGATAGTTTAATAGCATCACTTAACGATCCATATTATAAAACAACGAATATAACGGGTTGGGAAATAATAGCGGGTTTACAAAACTTTAAAACAATTGGAACAATATCTACAGTAAAAGATACCAAAATAGTTAATGGTACTAGGACAGATTTTAATCAATTATCAGTAGGTAATAGCATTATTATTGGAAATACGACATTTGTGATAGAGACTATAGTATCTCAGAATCAATTAACATTAACAATAGCCCCTAATTTCACAACAAGTGGAATCGAATATTATCTACCAGTAGATTCTAATAATTATTTTGATTATGAATATAGATGGTCTAGCGATAATAGTCAATTCTCAGAACTTAGGCCTTTGAATACAACAAACGGACATCCAAATTTACTTGGATTAACGTTCGACCCATTAAAACCATTATGGTTAGATATTAGAGCTGAAGTCGCTGCAATATCTACAGGATATACTCTTTCAATAATTTCAGTAACATACACTACCGTAACTGAGGATGGTGTTGTTGTAAGTTGTCCTAACTTCTGTGTTGAATGTTCTGATCCGTTTGCAATGTATGGATGCGCAAATATAATAGAGTCATGTGACAATGATAATTTGTTTAATCCATATGATTTAAATAAGTCATCAAACATATATAAACAAATGGTGGACATGACTAGTAATATATTTGGTCATGAAGTTCAATATTTTAGAACTGAACCAGACGCTAGAACCGAAGACGTCCATTTAATGGAGTATTCATTACACGATGTTGTTGATAAGAAAAATGTAAAGATCCTTGTACCAGATAATGAATTTCCTGACGAAGCAATGTCATATGATATTTTTGGAATGGAATTTGCAGAATTTGAAATACATATAGTTGCTTCCGCTTTTGAAAAAGCATTCGGAGCAGGGAAATCACCAAGAAGTAAAGATTACATGTATATTCCATTAATTAATAGAATGTATGAAATTAATTCACTAGCAATTGCAGATGAATTTAATAAAACAGCGTCATACTGGAGATGTAAACTTGTCAAATATCAAGAAAGAACATCAGTAATTAAAAATCAATTCGAAGTTGATACTGACTCTTTAATAACAGGAGTTGACGAAGTATTTGGAGAAAGACAAAAAGAAGAACAAGAGAAAGTTACAAACCCTCAACAGTTTCAAACAGTTACAGCTGCATATAGAGACGGTATTAGAGGATTTATACATAACAATTTATCTATAGTTGATAGTGAATTAAAAAACAGATGGACAGTTGTTAGTAAAAATTACTACGATTTGAGTAAGATTACTGCGGGACAAACTGCAATCGAATATGCAATACCATCAAAATTAGCATCTACTGATAATTTAGCTACTAGTATGTGGTTTTCACCTCAATTTGAAACAACAGATATAAGTGAATACGTTTTATTTGGAGATCTAGCAGCAATTGGAGGATTTAAATTATTTATTAGCAATACTAAATTTAAAGTGATGGTTAACGGTGTAAATTATGAATGGTTGCATGGAACTAATTTAAAGAAAGGAGAATGGTATGGATTAATATTAAATATTAACAATAAGTTCTTACAATCATCAATATCATTATACAGATTGGATTCGGCGAATAATACAGGAAATGCAGCAGGTTCCCGTCCTCAAGATAATAATAATAATTTAATTGAAGAATATACAGGAACATTAGAAATAAACCAACCTATGGTTTGGAATTCGAGTTCAAATTACCATATAAGAGGTAATAAAACTCATATGACAAATATAAGGGTATTTACTAATGTAATAGAATTAGAACAACATAGCAATATATTAAATCAATATGTTGTAAGAGACAATCAGTTATCAATCCTTATAGATAATGCTATTCCAAGTTTAGGCTATCAACGTTTCAAGAACGCTAGATAAAATTGGAATAAATAATCTATAATAAAACATTGAAATATGCCAGAAGATAAGAAGAGTATTAAATCACAGGCCGAAGATATTAGAAAAGAGCTAGATGATTTAATCGGAAATAATGATCCAATTCAAACTGTTATAGAAACAGATCCTGAATTACCAGCAAAGAGAGAAGTTGCAGTTAGGCTTTCATATTCACAATTAAAAGAAAATGCTAGTAAGAAAGCTTCTAAAACTATAACAAGTTTAATGAAGTTTTATCTTGATGAAGATATTATCGAGAAGGATGAGTATATCATAGCAAAGAAAAAGATAGATGAGATGACAATGTCTTCTTTAATTTATCAACTACAAGCTGGAGAAAGAGCTTTAACAACTCTTTTAGAAACAATCGAAGACGGTGAAATCGCTCCAAGAATGTTTGAAGTTTTAGCAACTTTACAAAAATCAATGTTAGACATTATCAAATCTCAAACTATGTATTTAATGGCAGCTGAAGAAGGCGCTAAAAGAATGGCAAGAGATATCGAATTATATAAAAAGCGAGACGATACCCGTGTTATTAGTGAGGCCGCTGGAGGAGCACCTACCAATGATACAATACAGAGAGGTACTAAAGATATAATGAGAATGATCCAAAGTGGAATACAGAACGATCAGATAGAAGACGCTGAAATCACAGAAGAATAAATATGGGAGATTACGTAGGAGATAATAGGTGGATCCCTCAGGGACAGTCTGCTGATGAAGCTGGTAAACTAATCTGGTCATCAAAAAGTATCAACGAGTTGATGCTAGCACTAGACCAGGGTTACCGTCCGTCTGTCTCTATGCCTTTTTACGAAGGTAAACAATTTTTACGTAGAGGTAATATTGTATTTGAGTATACTGATGAAGAAATTACAGAATTAGCTAAATGTGCACATGACATTGTTTACTTTGCAGAAAAATACGCTGTTGTAATGACAGATAATGGAGTTCAGCAGGTTAAGTTGAGGGATTACCAAAAACAAATGTTAAGGGATTTTCAACATAATAGATTTAATATTGTGTTAGCCTCTAGACAAATGGGTAAAACTGTAACAGCATCTATATTTAATGCATGGTACTTGACATTTAATTATGATAAGACTACATTATTATTAGCAAATAAATCGGAATCAACTAAAGAAATTATTGATAAAGCAAAGATAGTTCTAGAAAACTTACCTTTCTTTATGAAGCCTGGAATTATTAAGTATGATGTAATGAATGTCCGTGCTGATAACGGATGTAGATTGGTTGGACAGTCAACTACTGCAAAATCTGGTATTGGTTTTACTATTCATAATTTATACCTTGATGAGTTTGCACATATCCATCCTACTATTGTAGATTCATTCTATGAAAACGTTTATCCAACATTATCAGCTTCGAAAATATCGAGAATTAATATAACTTCAACTCCAAATGGATTTAATAAGTTTTATGAAATTTACTCAGATGCAGAAAAAGGTGACAATGAGTATAAAGCAACAAGAATAGATTGGTGGCAACACCCTGATAGAGACGATGATTGGTATAAGAGAGAATTAGGAAATTTAGGATCTGAAGATTCTTTTAATAGACAATATGGAAATGAATTTACAAGTTCATCAAGTTTATTACTAAGTCCAGGTACTATGAAGAATATTAGATCAAATGCACAAAAGTTTGAATGGTATGATTTTGAAGAATTTGACAACATACATATAGATACTAAAGGATATTTAGGGTTTGCTCCTCACTTCGATCCAGAAGATGCAGGAAATTCACAGAAATATTTCATGTTTTCAGTAGATATTGCCGAGGGAAATGGAGGAGATCATTCAGTTATTAATATGTTTGAAGTTGTTCCAATGGAAGATAGGGATATTGAAAACTTTATAAGCCCAGGAGCAATGTATGATTTCTTTAAATTAGATCAAGTTGGAGTGTTTAGGAGTAATGAACATCCCATCGAAGATTTTGCAAAGATATTATATACACTCGCGTTGGATATATTCAACTCAGAAAATACTAAACTAATTATCGAATACAATACGTATGGGAGTATATTGTTACAATATTTAAGTACAGTATTTCCAGGTCGTAACGATTTCGAGGATGAAATGGTATTAAGATTTAAACACAGGCATGATTCTAAAACACTTAAACCAGGAATTAGGCTAAAGAGCGATAATAAATCGGTATTCTGTCAAAACTTTAAAAAGCAGATAGAATTAAACAAAATTAAAATCAATGATATAGTAACTGTACAAGAAGCTAGTTTATTTGGAGTACTTAAGAATAATAGCTACGGAGCACAAATGGGGCATGATGATATAATTATGACTGCCATCACTGCTACTGAATTCTTTGGTACAACGGATTACGCAGATTATGTCGAAGAACTATTAGATATTATACCAGAAGAAAAGGTTAAACTAATGGAACACATCTTATATAAAGATAGTGATGTACAAGGAGATTTACAGTTCGACATTTACGATTTACTGTAATGCTCACATAATAATAAAGATATATAATAAAAGAAAAAATAAAAATATAATACTATGGCACTAAGTCCGAATTTATTACAATTTAAGTCAAGTGGAGTATATCGTTTAGAGTTTGACAAGTCAACGACTGCAAACATAAACGTTGAAACACTTCGATTAGTAGTAGGTCACTCTAGAAAGGGTCCCTACAACACACCAATACTTATTACAAACACTGAAGAGTTTGCTAATGTATTTGGATCTATCGATAAAAAGTTAGAGAAAAAAGGAATGTTTTTCCACAGATCTGCGGTAGAAGCTCTTTCAAGAGGTCCTATCTTAGTTTTAAACACTTCTAAATTTACAGGAGAATCTACAGCTAGCACACAGAAGCCTGTATCTAATGGAACATTAGGAACATCTGCTCCTGTAATAGCAGATAAAAAATACACAAGTTTCTTCGAATCTGATAAATTTATGGTACCTTCTGATGCTAAAGTTCTTAAAGCAATTGGAACTGAAGGAGCATCTGGAGCAAATGCAATTAACTTTGTAAATATCAAACAATCAGCAGTTACTGTCTTCGTAAGAGAAGCACAGGATGTTAATGAATTTGATATCACAGCAAGAGAATGGTATGGCGAAGGTAATGTACCAGCTTACATGAATGATTTCGATTATATTTCAGATTTCATGGTAGATATTTTCGTATTTAAAGGAGATTTTTCAGACGTAGCAACTGATCCAGTTTATGGAGCATATTTTAACGCAGAAGGATTAGACAAATCTAAATTAGCAGAATTTGCTAACTTAAGACAAGTTACTTTAGAAGCACAATATACAGGATCTTTACTTCCAGGATTTAAGGATTTAGAAGGAAGAAACTTATATGTTGAAACAATGATTAACAATGAATCAAGAAAAACTGGTTTATTTTGTGCAATTGATGAAGATGCTGTAATGGATGAAGAAGGAACAGAGATTGATTTAGTAGGACATGTATATACTGGAAATGAAACAGAAATGTTATCTTATGTAATTGGAAATGGTGAAAGATCAGTATCAACAACATTCACAGGAGTCGCTGCAACACCAGTAGATGCAACAGTTGAATTTGCAGGAGATATGTTTACTGTAGATTATTTAGAAATTATAAATACACCAGCCGTTTTTGAAATTAAAGCAGGAGATTTTGTACAAGCTGCTGCAACCGGTAGATTAGCAAAAGTAAAAAGAATTTCTAAAGTAGGAACAAAATACACAGTATATTGTGATGTTGCCGTAGAAACAACATGGGGTGGAGCATTCTTCAAATCATGGGAATCAGTTGCAACTAGATATAAGCCTTTCGCTTTAAAAGGAGCTAACTTAGAAGATCAAGTTATCCAAGACTGTTTAGACGCTCTTAAGGGAGGTACTGGATTACATGCTGGATTAATTGACAAAGACGTAATTGACTTTAGATATGTTGTAGATACATTCGCATCTTTCGATACAAATGGTTTACAAAATAAATCTCAATTAGCAGAATTAGCTAAAGCAAGACAGAATGCATCAGCAATCTTAAATGCACCGACAGTTTCAGACTTTAAAGCTTCAACAGATCCATCATTCATGGATATCAATGGAGATTTCAAAGTAGCATTTATCGCAACTGGAGGAAACTTAGATAAAAATCCAACAAGTACTTATTCTTTACCAGGAATCGTTGCAGGAGCAAATTACGCATTCTACTACGGACCAGGATTATTAGTATCAGATGGAGGAAAAGATTTAATCGTTCCACCTGCAGCATACGTATCAAATAACTTTATCGATAAATATACAAGTGCTCAGCCTTGGTCAATCATAGCAGGTCCAAGAAGAGGAGTTGTAGGAGGATCAGGATTAAAAGGAGTAGAATATGCATTTGATAAAGCAGATAGAGATGTATTAGAACCTTTCGGAATCAATCCAATTGTATTTCAAAGAGGAGTTGGTCTTACAATTTTAGGAAACAAAACTGGACAACAGTCTATTAAATCAGCACTTTCTTCAGCTCACGTTAGAGAAGCACTTATTTATATTCAAGAAGGTATGGCAAATATCCTAAAAGATTACGTATTTGAATTTAACAATACTCAAACTAGATTAGAAATTAAAACTTTAGCAGATTCATTTATGGAATCAGTAAAAGCAGACGGTGGAGTTTTTGAATTCAAAAATATTATGGATCAATCAAACAACACTGATGATGTAATTGATAACAACTTTGGTATTATTGATACTTATGTTGAGCCAGTTAAAGGATTAGAAATAGTTGTTCATAGAACTACAATACTAAATACTGGGGAAATTTCAACAGGTAACTTTAGTTAATCAGATATATAAAAAAACAAAAACAATATAAAAATGGCTTTACCACATTATTCACAAGATCAAACAAGCAGAAGCGGTAGACAATTCGAACCAGTTCAAGCGAACTTATTCGAAGTTACAGTTCTTCCTCCAGCAGGAGTTTCTGACGCACCGCTAATGATTCAACATGTAAATTCTATCTCAGGATTAGAATTATACAAAGAAGTATCAGCTGTTGAGCAGAAATATAAATTCTCAACACGTTCATTCGCAGGAATGCCGGATTCAACAACAGTAGATGTTGGAATTGAATTTTCATTAAACTTAAACGATGCTAACCAAGCGTACCTTTATAAGTCACTAAGACAATGGTACAATAATCAATATGATCCTCAAACAGGGGCTATGGGATTAAAGAAAGACTATGTCGGAACGATAGTAGTAGTTCAATTCAATAGAGCCGGAGATATTTACAGAACAGTAACTTTAGAAGACTGTTTCATTACCTCTGGATTACCTTTTACAACCGATCTAGGTTATGAAACAACTGATGTACAATCTATCGAGGTTACATGGAGATGTGACACTTGGAAAGAAGTTTTAGCTTAATCATACTTACAAATATGGGGATTCATAATAGTTTCCCCTATTTTTATGAAACAAAAACATATTATGTTGATATAATAATAACTAAACAATGGATAAACTGACAAGAAAATTACAAGTACTTCTCTCAGAAACAGAAGTAACGTCAATAAACAGGATTATCTTAACTGAGGCAATTGAAGGTGGAGAAAGACCAGTATCGATATCTGCATTCATAAGAGATATAATTCGCAAAGAAATTGAATTAAAAGGTGATTCAATAATAGAATGGAAAAAAGAGAATATTAAGAAACTTAAAAAGAAGTAACAAATGAGCGATCACAAAGAAGACGATGCAAATTTAGACGATGCATATAAAACTATCGTGGAAAATCAGGAAAACCCGAAACCTGTAGATTTAGGGTCAGTAAGCATGGAGAAGTACGGAACGCAAAAGGCACAGGATGCTGATACGTTATTAGGATATCATGTAATCAAAACAACATCAATGCCATCTGCTGGTATGTTTTATCCAAAAGGAACACAGATCCATATAAGATCTGCTAAAGTATCTGAAATCAGGCATTTTTCAACAATAGATGAACAAAATATTTTAGATGTTGATGAAAAGCTAAATGCTATAGTAGAGTCATGTACTAGGGTAACTAATAACAAGACTAGAATGTCTTATAAAGATCTTCTAGAAGAAGACAGGTTCTTTTTAATACTTTCAATAAGAGATTTAACATTTCCAGAACCAGAATCTAACTTAAATATAGATCATCTAGATAAAAAAGGAATTGCTCACAAAATTGAAATAAATAAAGATAACTTTACATATTTTAAAATACCAGAAACACTAGATAAGTATTATGATGATGAAGCTAGAACGTTTTTAATTGAAACTAAATCATTTGGTATAATAAAAATTTCACCACCGACTATTGGTATCATGCAAAAAATGACGGCTTATATTAAAGACCGCCAAGAAAAAGGTCAAAAAATTGATCAATCAGTTTTGCAAATAATGCCGTATCTTGTTAGTGAATGGCGAGGTTTTGCAGACAATGACATTTTCAAATTTGAAATGGAAATGAATAGTTGGTCAAACAAAAAATATAGTTTAATTTATAAATTATCAGAACAGATGAAGGTTGGTATTAAACCAGACATGGCTGTTCAAATCGGGGATGATTGGGAGGACGTCCCTATTGGGTTTCGCGACGGAATCAAGTCTCTTTTCATTGTTCAAGATATCACTGGAGAACTTCTTTAAAACCAAGTTTTATATTTATAAAAACCTTCACATTCAACCTAGCGAATTGGAAGCGTTGGAATATTATGAATTTCACTACTTAGTTAAAGATTTACTTGATTTTATGAAAAAAGAAAATGAGAGTAATTCACAGCAAAATGAACAACAGAATTCAGCAGCATCCGGGATGAAGATACCTAGTATGAAGATACCTTCAATGAAGATGCCGAAACTTTAAATAATTATATAAAAATAACGGGACTTGCTCCCGTTATTTCTGTAATATATAGAATATAATAAAAACAAATAATTCCAATGAAACATATAAAACATATAAATAATTTAGGAAATTCTGAATCCCTAGATGAAAACGCAAAATCTAAAGCAGTTCGTGTAATTGCAGATTTAGGAAAGCATGCTACTCTTGCTATGGTTCAATATCTATCAGATAACCCAGAATTAATAAGCGACATGTGGGCTAAATTAAAAGACTCTGCAGAAAGCAGTACAAAGGTACAAAATGCAATCACAGACTTAGATTAATACAATACAATTAAATACTTTAAAAATTATACTTATATAAATGGCTAAGAACCCCATATTTGATTTACTATTGTCCCCCTTACAAAGGATTCAGAGGATATCAGAGGAAGATAGCAAAGTTTTATCATATATTAATACCTCTGTTGAATTGTTAGTAAAATCATCAACAGAAGTTAAAAATGTATTTATTGAACAGAGGGATCTTTTAATAGATATGAACGCTTCTCTAAAGGCAATATCTAATCAGTTAGCGAATTCAGCCGGTTCAGGCGGCGGCGCGGCTAAAAAAGGTATTTCAATGCCTTCTCCTGGTCAATCATTTAGTTTTTCTACGTTCTTAGTACTAGGAGCTGCTGGATTAGCAGGAGCATCTTTCTTCCTAAACATGGTAACACCTGTTTCTTTAACGAAATTAGTAACAGCAATTGCAATATCAATTGCACTTGTTCCAATCGTTAAAGTAATGATAGGTATCGTACAATTATTATCTCCTGTTCAATCTCTATTAGGTAGAGCAGCTGGTTTTGCACTAGATAAAATAGGAGCAAGGAAGCAAACAAACGGGATGTCTAAGAATAAAGCAATGGGAATGGCTTTAATGGTTATAATAGGGGCGGCTATTTCAGTAGCAATGGCATCTGTCATATTACAATTAGTTATGCCATTATCTATTACTCAATTAGCTACTGCGTTTATGATAGGTATTGCAATTGGCCCAATGACTGGTGTTTTCATTGCTTTAGTAAAATCATTAAGAGCTGCTAGAATTGCACCTAGTAAAAAAGGATTAAAAACCGTTGGTTTCGCATCACTTGTTATGGTTGCTATTGCCGCTGGGATTGCCGGAGTTGCTCTTGCGTTAGGGTTACTTCCACCTAGTTTTGTGGAACCTCCTGAGATAATGTGGGTATTACAAACCGGTTTTATGTTATATGTTTTCGCTTTGCCAATGACAATGATATTGAAAGCTACTAAAGGATTAACAACAAAACAATTAATTTTCTCAGCGATTGCAATCCCACTTATAGCGCTTGCTGTTGTTGCTGTTTCTTTGGTTCTCCAAGGTCTTAAGGCAGTTGGTTCATACTATACCCCTCCATTGAAATGGGTCGGTAAGGCAGCATTAACGTTATTGGTATTTGGTGTACCTATGTTCTTTCTAGCAAGAGCATTTAGTGGAAAGGTTAGTTTTAAGGGTATACTTAAGGCGTCTTTAGGAATGTTGCTAATAGCAGGTACGATTGTAGGTATATCAATGATATTTCAAGCACTTGATGGCGTTGGATGGTTCACTCCTCCACCTGCTTGGTCTTTTACTGCAGGATTAAATATTCTTGCATTCGGAGCAGCTTTTGTATTAATAGCAGTCATGTCAAAGATTTTAAAACCAAAAGATATGTTAATGGCTACTTTAGCTATTGTATTAATAGCAGGATCAGTTCTTGCAGTTGCATGGATATTTAGTTTCTTAGACGGAGTTAGCTTTGTTGCACCTCCGATGGACTGGGCAATTGACGCTGCGATAACGATAACAATATTTGCAATACCAATGGCAATTATCGGAGCAATGGCAATGTTACTTACACCAGTTGGTTTATTATTAGGAGCTGCTGGTATCATATTAATGGCAGGGGTTATTTGGGTTGTTGCATGGATATTTGGTAAAATACCAGTAGTCGGCGATGGATTTAAAACATTAATAGACGCGTTACTTTATCCAATAAATGCAATGGTAACTATTTTAGGTAGATTTAAGAATGAAATTGGAATTGAAAATATGCTACCAATAGCTGGGGGTATTCTTGCAATTGCAGGATCTTGGTTAGCGTTAACTGCAGCAATGGCAGGATCTGCTCTTGGTGGATTAGCAGGGGCTGCTGCTGGAGTGGGGACAGCATTGCTTGATACTATCGGTGGTTTTTTCGGAGGTGAAAAAACCAAAACACCATTTGATCTATTGAATTTATTAATAGATTCTTCAGATAAAATAATAGCTTTAACAGGGCCTATTACTAAATTTGCAGAAGGATTCGGTCTGATCGCATTAAATACCGCAGCAGTTGTTAGTGGATTAGGTGCTTTCTCACAATTTATGGTTGAAGATAATGTAACTCAATTAGATGATGCTGCTACTGCGATTAAGAAAATAGCAACAGGATATAAATCAATATCAGATTCGTCTAATGTAATGAATATTGATGCTATCAATGCTTCTTCTAGGATGTTTGAAGCTATTGCAGATATTGCAAAGAATGGCGGAGATGATGCGATAACGACTATTTCTGAGAAACTAATGGAAGCTGTTGAAAAATTATCAGAAACTGTTGAAAACTTAGAGAGTGCTAATAGCGCTAATTCACAGTCAATGACAGATGCTATATCAGATACAATCGGAGGATTTATCGATAAGATTAAAGGTACTAAAGAAGATGGTGCTGAAGAATCTGGACTAATAGATGTTGAACCAATCGTTCTTGCAATACAAGAATTAGAAGAAAGATTCAGTAGAACTATTAAGGTAAAACATGTATAATTGAAACTTTTAGATCATGGTGTGTATAATTTTAAATAATTATTAACAACACACCATGGATAGAGAATCAATTATTGAAAGACTATTAGATCAAGGTCACATTACAATCAAATGGGCAGACATTATTCTTAATAAAAAAGAAAGATGTATTGAACGAATCACGGAACTACATACTGACGGTAATGTAAATACAAACGAAGCAGTATTATTACTTAACGAGAATGTAGTAGTTCCTAGAATCACAATCCCTTCATTCCCATTTGGAACACCAAATATAATGCCAAACAGCCCACACCCATTTCCAACATGGCCAGATAATATCCCACCGAATGTTTATTGTCAAACAACAACGGCGCCTAATACTGACCAAACCCCTAATACCTAATTTATGTATACTTACAAAGCAAAGGTTAATAGAATAATTGACGGAGATAGTGTAGTCTTTGATATTGATTTAGGATTCGATACTTGGTTAAACAAGCAATCAATTCGTTTATATGGAATAGACACCCCAGAATCAAGAACAAGAGATCTTACTGAAAAACAATTTGGAATGTTAGCAAAGACTAGAATTCAGGGGTTACTTCCAGTTGGTTCTACTGTTACGATTAAAACGGTTAAAGACAAAGGTGGAAAATACGGAAGAATCCTAGCAGAGATAATCACAGGAGAGGAAATCAATGTTAATTTAACAATGATAGAAGAGAAACTAGCAGTTTATTATGAAGGTCAATCTAAGGATCTTATTGAAATGGAACATTTAGAAAATAGAAAGTTTTTAATAAAGGAAGGTAAAATTATACTGAATGAAAATAAATAAGAATTTTAAACTAGATGGTCTTTTAGAGTTTCAACCAAATGTATATGGCGATGACAGGGGCCAATTCATCGAAACGTTTAACGAGGATATCATGAGGGAGCTCGGGTTTAACAAACACTTTAAACAGGATAATCAAAGTATCTCTCAGAGAGGGGTCTTTAGAGGGATCCATTTACAATCAGAACCACGTTCACAAGGAAAGCTCGTTCGAGTAGCAAAGGGAAGCGTTATTGATTATGCAATAGATTTAAGGAGAAATTCACCAACTTATGGAGAATGGGATTCTATTCTATTAACTGCAGAAAAAGGAAATCAATTCTGGATCCCAGACGGATTTGGACATGCATTCCTATCGTTAGAAGATGATACTATATTTTGTTATAAATGTACAGAAACATATGCACCTGATAATCAAGTAAGTATTTTATGGAATGATGAAGACATTAGCTTAGACGTTAGTTCACAAATAGACATCCCATTATTAATATCAGATAAAGATTTGGAAGCAATGACGCTTCTTGAATATTCAATAAAATTTAATTCATCATTATAATGAAACAAGTAATATCAATCATAGTAGTTCTTTTAGCATATTCTCTAGTATTAGCACTCCCAGTTCAATTCTTATGGAATTTTGCATTATTACCGGCAGTAGAAGGACTTTATCCAATAGGGTTCTTGCAAGCAATAGGTATTAATCTATTAGCATCTATATTATTCAAAAATGCAACACCGTCTGAAAAAGACAATAAGGATGCAATCGAAGAGTAGTATTTATTATTAAAGTAACTTCCCTATCTATATTCATTATAAATAACACATTTATCAAAAAATAAATGATTAAATGTTTTTTATATTCAATATAAAGTGTTATATTTACTTATAACTTAAAATAAATTATGAAAAAACAAACAGTAATATTCGATCTAGACGGAACATTAGCATTAATCGACGAAAGAAGAGCTTTAGCAGATAGACCAGGGGAAAAGATGAACTGGAAAGTATTCTTCGCACCAGAAAACATCCAATTAGATAAACCAAATAAACCAGTTATTGAATCTTTCAAAGCTTTAAAAGCTTCAGGATTTACCGTTGGTGTATTTAGTGGAAGAGATGATATTAGTATTAAAGAAACTAAAGCATGGTTAATTGAAAATGGAATTGAAGTAGATTTCTTGAAGATGAGAAGAAGCGGAAGTTTCGTTCCAGATGATAAGTTAAAGAAACTTTGGTTAGAAGACATCCAAGCAGAAGGACATGAAGTTATGTGTGTTTTTGATGATAGAGACAAGGTAGTTAAGATGTGGAGAGAGAATGGAATTTCTTGTTTCCAAGTTGCCGAAGGTCCTTTCTAATTTAAAGGAATGTTATTTCTATTAGAAGATGCGGTGGTTCTTCTTTAAAGACTCAGATTCTCTCATCAAAGGGAAATTTTTAAAACAGGCACCCTTACCCGGAGCCCGGAGCCGTTCAAAGATACTCAAAGATACTCAAAGGTACTCAGAGACACTCAACCGGTAACAGAATAACGGATTCTTAATAGAAATATCCGATCCGGGTTAGGGACCTTACAGATCTAGCAGACTCACAAGGGTTACCGCAGGGGTTTTTTACATACTCAGAGTAATTATAATGTATAATATATAAAATTAATTTAAAAACGTTAAACTATGACACTGTTTATTATAGTATGTATTATTATTGCAGTCTATGTTACAATAGCAATTGAATTAATAAATTCCCCAGTCTATGATGAGAATATGAATGTCATAGAGGATAAAAAAGAAACAAAAGAATAATGAATTTAGAAGGATTTATAATAACAATAGTAATTGGAGTAGTTGCATACATTGTAGGATATATGATGGGTATTGAAAACGAACGACGTAGGATCTATTCAGCATTTAGCTTAAAGAATGGAATTTCACTAGGCAACTTTAATCAGATTCTTGGAGAATATGAGGATCTATTAGAATCTATAAGGAACAGAAAAACTAATTTCATAAAAAGATTAATAGAACGTATTAAAAGATAAAAGATGATTGTTTATGTTGCACCTCCCAGAGGGAAACTAGAAAAAATAGCCTTTACTAATTGGTTGGAATCTTATGGATTTGTACCAATTTGGTTAGATGATAGTTTTACAACAATGGAAGGACCTTTAATACTATGCGGAGGAGCAGATATTGGAGTTAGACCTGAACGAGATCTTAATGAAAACAAATGGATTGATATGGCGCTAGCCAACAATCAAACGATAATTGGAGTTTGCAGAGGAATGCAAGTATTGAATCTTTATTTTGGAGGGGAAGTTGCAGACATTGATTGCGACATATTAGAGTACCACAAGAATGATGATTTTTCTGATGATACTGATCATAGTCATAGACTTTCGCAGTTTCATAAGATAGAAGACTCCAATAAAAATATTCTTACAGTTAATTCTAGACATCACCAACATTGTTCTAGAGTAGCGGATAACTTCACAGTAACACATACGGCACTCCCTGATGGACTAGTAGCGGAAGCATTTGAAGATATAAGTAGGAATATATGGGCCGTACAATGGCACCCTGAAAGAACAGAATCTCAAGACAATATGTACCCTTTAAATAAAATTGTTAATAACTTTTAAAAATAAGTGCATAAAAGTTTTTTTATATCAATATAAAGTGTTATATTTACTTATAACATTAAAACAAACGTATTATGCAAAATTTATTATCATTTATTTACAAGAACGAATTAGGAGATTCTACGAACAAAGGTCTTAGTAGCAAACACACAGATTTACCAGTATACTATGGAGATATTGATGTTGAATTCTTAATGAATTTGAAAGAGGATGGATTATTGCATATCAAACGTAAAATGTTTGGAGAATGCGCAGACTATATAGTTCCTGTTAGTGTTTACTTAAGTGGGAAACATTCAATGTTCGGAGGTAATTTCGCGTATACTTCTCATAGTGGATTTCCATCTAATGCACCTATAAAAATTCATGATAGATTAGAAAGATAATGACAAACTCAGAAAAATTAATATTCCTTATTAAAAAGTTTCAAACTCCTAAAGGTAATTATCTAATAGAGTTATTAATGGAAGAAGAGGAAAGAACATCTAAAAACAAATAATATGGCACCAATAGAGATAATAGCATTATTTTCAGTATTTATAATATACACCGCATCCCAACACTTATTAAATTGGTGGTGGAGGATTGAAGACCCAAAGGAACCATATGAATCTAAATTAGTATTAGTAATGCTAACGCTAGTTGTTACAAATATACTGTTTATATTATTCGCGGTGTGGTCAATACGAAATATATGAAAAAAGATTTAGAAATAGTAGGACTATATGAATATGATGATGAGTATCAAGTAATAGACTCAGATAGAACAGTATGGTTCCAAGGAAGCAAAAAGGATTGTAAAGAATATAAACGTAAAAACAAATAACATGCCAACAATTTACCCAGATAGCATAGACTTAGATGTTGAGGACTTCATAGATGACTGTTCAGACCGCGAAATCGAAAAATTAATTGCATATTTAAGAGAAACAAAGAGGCACTTAGGTAGCTTCATTGCCCCTCAATATGACTCGTGGAATATTGAGGTTGATAAACTTATAGATTCTAAATGGAGATTATCAAACGAAGATGAGGCAACTATTCTAGAAATAACAGATAAACTATTATAAATTAGGAGAAATGATGAAAAAAATATTATTAATATTATTAATAGGAATTAGTTCGATTGTTCATGGACAAAAATATGGAGTTGGTATTACTTTAGGTAATTCTAATTACAGTGGAGACGTTGGTAAAACATTCGAAGGCACTTCAGCATTATCAGGTAGTTTATTTTTTAAATACAATTATGATGATAGAATTACATTTAGAACATCATACAGTCGTATCAATATTGAAGGAAACGGAACAGATAGTAATATGTCCTTCGAGAATAATATAGATGAATTGGAATTAGGAGTAGAATTTAATTTATTTAATTACGAAATTAATTCATATAATAAATACTGGACACCATACATATCAACAGGGATAGTCTTATTTAATTATAAGGTTCCTATGGTAGAAAGGGATATTAATGGAAATATAGTAATAGGTGATAAGATTGCACATGCACTCCCACTTGGAATAGGGATCAAATCAATATTAACAGGTCCGTTTGCATTTTCAATAGAAACTAAAATCAGATATACGTTTGAGGATGATCTAGATGATATTGTAGCGGGAGCAAGAGATGACTGGTATTTTTTTACTGGAGTATCTTTGATTTATACATTTGGAAGGGAAAGATCATGGCATTAATGAAAGATTGGTATGTCTATATAGTTAAATGCTCTGATGGATCTCTATACACTGGAATAACGGTTGATAGAGTTCGTAGAGTAATAGAGCATAATGAATCTAAGAAAGGTGCGAAATACACAAGAACTAGACGACCTGTTGTTCTTGTATATTCCGAAACACTGAAAGATAGATCAAGCGCATCAAAACGTGAAATTGCTATTAAGAAATTAAATAGAATAGACAAATTAAAATTATGTAAATTATGAAAAAGTTATTATGGTTAGACGACATTAGAGATCCTTTCGTTGGAGATTGGTTAATGCGATACGCTCCACAATTCGCATATGGTGAAGGAGAAGTAACTTGGGTAAAGAGTTATAATGCATTTGTTGATTGGATCAATGATAATGGATTACCTCACATGGTTGCGTTCGACCATGACTTAGGACAAGATGTTGCAAACGAAAAAGTAGCTAACGGAATGTCTAAGCGTAAATCACGAATTCAAAAAAGAACTGAAATGAGTGGGTTTGAATGTGCTAAGTGGTTAGTAGACTATTGCATTGATAATGATATGGATTTACCACAATGGACTATTCAAAGTGCAAACCCAGTAGGAGCAGACAATATCAATGGTATTTTAAACAACTACAAGAAATTCAGAATGAAATAGTATAACATTATAAAATAAAACAAATGGTATTTAGAACTGGAAAATACGCTGGAATGACAGCATCTCATGTTAATAAAATAGCCCCATGGTATATTAAATGGGTTCGACTCCTATTCAACCACTATAAAATAAGTCAAAGTAAGAAAGCTCGTACTGACTCTTAACTGAGAGGTACATGTATACTAGAATGCTGGTGAAGCTCCAGAAGACTTTTTTTTAATTTAACTAAAATAATTTATCATGAAGAAAATAGTAGCAATTATTATATTATCGTTGGCAGTTTACGGATGTAGAGATACTCCAAGGCCGACACTTGAAAGAATAGAATCATTAAAGGTGATAGTAGCAAAAACAACCGAAACTGTAAATGCGACATCATTAAGTAGTGGATATACAACATATAAATTAGCATTCAATGACGGTTGGACATCAAAGACCTCTTTTGGTTTTTATAGTTGTTTACAGGTAGGTGATACCGTTAAATTTACTAAATTAAAAGATTATTCAGATTATTGGTTAAGAATGGAACCAGTTTGTAAATAGTCTTATCTATAATGAGTATAAATAACACTTTATTTGAAAATAAGTCACTTAAAGTTTTTTAGTATCAATATAAAGTGTTATATTTACTTATAACAAATAATTAACACCACTATTATGAAAAAAGAAACAATCAAAATCGGATACGATAAAGAGACATCATTATATACAATGAAAGCTCCGGCTTCATACAGTATTAATAACTTAGAAGTAAATGGAGTTTCAATATTAGATCCATTACAAGGATATTCTTCAGGATCTTTAATTGTTACCTCAATTAAACCAGAAACAATTACTTATAAGAAAACTTCAAACAAACATATTGGATACGACAACATTGAGGATCATTCTACTATTTCACCTAAAGAATATAACGAAACTATCGTATCGTTCAATAGAGAGTACGACGATGATAACGAGGAGTATTTTTATGTTGATTTAGAAACTGAAATCAAAGCAACTAGATTTATTAGAAATCATAAAAGAATTTATGAAAATACAGAAGAAATTATTCATTTTGAAATTGAAATGATTGAATATCCTGCAAGTTCTTTTCCTGAGATTGTTCCTTTATATTCAATGGATGCAAAGCATGTATTTGAAACTAAATGTAAATACACACCTAATTTAATGAAGGTTCTTGAAAATTCATTATCAAAATATGGAGTAAGTTTAAGTGATTTAAAGATCCCAACGCATTCCGGTATCAGATACGTTCAAATTAATGGAAAGTATATTACAGATATTGAAGCATATCAAAGAAGATTTGATAGAACCCATATTGGAATGTATAATGAATGTACTGAATTTTTCGAAAGAACAATCTCAGACATGGATGCTATTATTCAATTACATTTTGCTAAAGAATCTAAGAAGATCTTAGATAAAGAAACAGTAGGTTCTATTGTAACGTCATTAGTATCATTATCTAATTCAGTAGCTGGATTAGATGTTAAACAAAAAGATACTTCATCACAACGTGCAATTCAACAAAGAATGAATGAATTAGTTAAAGTATACAAAGAATTAGCATAATATAAATATGGAATTTAATTTACCAATAGACTATACTAAACTATCTGGAAAGAATAGAAGATTAGTTAGAGAGCAATACACTAAAGAACAAGATGGAAAGTGTTATTACTGTAAAGAAGATTTGGATAAAAAACCACCAAAGAAAATCACTGATTTAAAAATCAATTTAAAGTTATTTCCACCAGGTATGTTAAGAAATCCAATACACTTACAACATAATCATTATAGTGGTATGACAGAAGGATCAGTTCATGCATATTGCAATTGTGTAATGTGGCAATATAACGGAAAATAAAATAATTATGAAAATATTTAAAGGTAAAAAGAAAGGAATGATCCATACTATGGATATTAAATTTAGTCACGTGTTGGCTGTCTTTTTTCCAAGAACCTTCGCTGAAAAGTACAGATATCTTGGAACAAGCATATGGAATGAGGAAAGTTCTGCATTTAAAGCATTATTCCCATTAGTACTTGCATTAGATTATGAAGCAAAACCTAAATATTGTCCAAGATGGTTTTTACGATTCTTACATTTATTTGGTTCTGATAATTCTATTGTTAGAGTTCGGAATCGCAAACTACATAACTTAGAAAAGAAATTAACTAAAGGTATTATGTTTGTCGATTGGAAAACTAAATGGTCAGATTATGATTTAAGAATTACAATTTATGCACCATCTCACTTAAACGATTTAGCATCTGCTATTGAAAACAAATTCTACAAAGATGGTAGATGTAAAGAATTAGTAGAGCAAATTAAAGAAATAGATCCTGATGCTTCGATTATGTGGGGTAGTATTGAAAGGTTAGAAAAGCAATTAGAAGAATTAGAAGCAAAGGAATAGTCTTATCTATAATGAGTATAAATAACACTTTATTTGAAAACAAGTCACTTAAAGTTTTTTAGTATCAATATAAAGTGTTATATTTACTTATAACTAATAAAACAATAGTATTATGGCTAAAGAAAATAAGTTTGAAGAACAAGTATTTTGGAAGGATGGTTTCGATGGAAAGGCAAAAGGTGGTATTCACTTTAGATCTTTTGATTTAAACAAATTCATAAAAGAAGTTGAAAAAAGTGAAACAAATGAAGAAGTCGTCGGTATAAAATTCGAAGGCAACAATCTAGAATTAATAATTAAACAACAATAATATGAAAGGTATAATAATGTTAATAGTAGTTTCCGGAATTTTATGGGGGACATGGATGAGTTACCAGTGGTTAAGAAACCCTGAAAACAGGAAAACTAAATCTAAAAAAAGAAAATAATGCATTTATTTGAAATAGGATCAATTTTAGGTGCAATTACAGCACCGACCTTCTTAATACTTACGTTGAAAAGGAGATGGCTAGATGATGACTTTTTAGAGGATTTATTTAAATGGTGGGACGGAAGCAGAAACATCTATGATAATGTAGATGTAATATTGGGAGGAGCCTTGTTATTTTTAATTACATTAGTTATATTTTTATTAACATTAATCGCGTGGCCATTTGTAATACCTATTGCAATATTAGCATATATCGTTAATATGATTAGAAACAAGCGAGTTGCTAAAATGAAAAAACAAGCATTAGAAGAAACGTACGGTAAACAATAAATATAAACAATTAAAACAAGTAAAGATGAAGAAATCATTATTAGTAGGAGTATTTATTTTAGGATTATTAAGTTCATGTGAAACAGTGGACAGTGGACATAAAGGAGTTAGAGTCTCTTGGGGTGGAGAAACAGACATGCAAACCGTATATAACGAGGGAATGCATAATGGATTAGGATTTCTTTTTGATGACATGATTGAATATGATGTTAGAGAGAAAACAACAGTACAACGATTTGAATTTAATGATAAGAACAACATGGCAACCGTCGTTGAATTAGCGTTAGATTATAGTTTAAATCCAAGTAAAGTGAATCTATTACATACAAGAATCACAGACGTTGAGGTTAAGATCTTAAAAACATTGAAGTCAGCAGGTAAGGAAGTTGTACCACAATATTCTGCCATTGAATTAAATATATCTAAGAGAAATGAAGCAGAATCAAAATTAGCAGAAATCATTGCAGCTGAATTACCTGAATTCTATATTGAATTTAAGCGATTACAAATGACAGATGTCGATATTCCAAAAGCGGTAGCAAATTTAGCTGAGGAAACTGCAGTGCAATTAGGACGTAATGAATTAGCTAAGAAGAAAGAAGCAGAACAAACAGCATTAGCAAAAGCAACAGTAGCAAAATCTAAAGGATTATTCGAAGCAGCTGAGTATGATGTAAAAACTAAGAGATTGATGTCACAACCAGCAGTATTGAAATTATACGAAGCTGAAACAGATAGACAATGGGCACTTAAGGGTAAATCTAAATATGGTAACAACAATGTATTTGGAGCCGGAGTTAGTATCTTGAAAGGATTAAATAAATAATAAAATACAATAAAATCCGTTGGTTATCATTACGACGGTATATAAAAGAACAATGTGATAGTTTATAGGTCGTTCTGTCCTTAGGTTCTAGTATAAAAAACCTTAAAAAAGGCAAGTTCTCTTAGCTCAGACGGTAGAGCAGCTCGCTCATAACGAGAAGGTCACTGGTTCAAATCCAGTAGGGAACACATATAAGCCGATATGTTTTGGAAACGAGATCATCTCATTAATGATTTCTATTAGGTTCGAATCCTTCCCCCGCAACTAAATTGTTAATAACTTTTGAAAATAAGTGCTCCAGGGTTTTTTTATATCAATTAAAAGTGTTATATTTACTTATAACCAATAAACAATAGCATTATGTCATTTCAACAAAATTTAATATGTAATTTACACGAAGTAGCTCGACAAACAACAGATCCAAAAACTAAAGAGCAATTGATGAATTTATGGAGAAATACTTGTAATTTTAAAAGAGCTAAAGAGACAATAGGATTATCAGTACATAGTGAATTAACTATCAGACAATCTAAATCAGAGATCAATATGTTAAGCAGTGCAAAGGATTTAATTTCAACAATAATTTTAAAATAAAACAACCATGAAAAAAACAATATTCGGATTAGTAATAGTAGCATTAGTATTATCAATAGGCTACAATGCCGCATTACTCTCAAACCAACAAACAGTTACTGCAAGCGTAACAGATAAAGAACGTATTGTTGAAATGTCAGAAGGAACATCCGCTTCTTATTATTTAATATACACTGACAAAGGAACATATAAATTAGAAGATAATTTATTCTATGGTAACTTTAGAAGTTCAGATTGGTATGGTAAAATTAAAAGAGATTCAACATACACCTTTGATCTTATCGGATATAGGATTGGTATCACTAGTACTTATCAAGAAATAGTTAAATTCAAATAGAGATGATAAAGATTATTCAGATAATATCTGGAGACTTATTAAACCAGAATATAAAAGACTATAAATCATGGAGCAGCCAGTAAAATATTTAGTAAGACCACATGATTGCCATATATGGGAATTAGATGAAAGTAATAACCGATACCGTTCATGGTCGACCAAGGAAGTAACATACCCTGACGGCACAAGACCAAATGCACACAAGGAACATACATTTGAAAACTTGACAGAGAATCATAACTTCTTTCCAATAGATGAAAGTGAGCTTCAAACATATGAAGATAAAAATAATGAACATCATAAGTTCATATCTTGGCAAACGCGTTCTGATGGACACGGCGGTTCAAAGGGTGGAACATATGAAGAATATAAAAGACTATAAATAATTATGATGATTTTTAAAACCGACAATGACAAATTAATTGCAACACAAGCCCAGCTTGAATTAATATCCAATATCAAGGAACAAGTGCTAGAATTAGAATCTAGGACCTCAGATGGATTTGACCTAGCACTAGATATATTATCATTATTGAAAAATATAAAACCTACAATAAAATAATATGCAACATACCAAAGAACTAACGATCAATGAGTTAATTACAAACCTTAAAAAAGATTGGAAGCCAAAGACCGAAGTCAAAACAGGATATGGATATCACGGGAGTATTAAAGGTGATGAGATTGAATA
>Ga0308025_1000055_pt1 | contig 60235 bp, 52 predicted proteins | sample Neamet422_FD_201298 | JGI IMG/M metagenome (GOLD analysis project Ga0308025, IMG submission 201298) | Marine microbial communities from water near the shore, Antarctic Ocean - #422 | ecosystem: Environmental > Aquatic > Marine > Unclassified | place: Southern Ocean | collected 2014-10-03
TACTACGAGAGTCGTTCGTTCGTTTTCTATGCTGCTCTTGGGATGCCATGCCACAAGATATTTTCCTGTATGGTATTTTGCGTACTTAACAAGTCCAGCCATAGGGGCCCACTGACAATGAACATTTAATGGGCTCATAAAAACACTCACCTGAATACGTTCATCCTTGAAATATTCGGTCTCTTTCACCCTCTCAATGACAACGACTTTACCATCACTGGGAGAGATCACGTCTCCGACACCTCCAGAAGGAGATCTATGTGGAATTCTAAAAAATTGAGCGAATAATATGAATGTGATTGCAGAGCAAGACCCAACCATCCACATAATAAATTCCGGAACCTCGAGATAGTATAACAGAGTTAAAATCAAAGCTGAAACACCAAGCACAAAACCCAATGGAACAAAACCTTCCCTATGTAATGTCATAATATATACAATCTAATGATTAATACTACAGGGGCTGCAATCAGAAGCCCATCAAATCTATCTAAAACACCACCGTGTCCAGGCAATAAAGTTCCACTGTCTTTTACGTCGGCACGTCTTTTCAATGCGCTTTGGACTAGATCACCTAGAGTAGAAAGTATGCCCGTCAAAAGACCCAGCAAAGCACCTTCATTTCCCAACCAAAGCCACCCTACGAAAGCTGCTCCTACTGCTCCAACGAAAGCTCCTTCCCAAGACTTGTTAGGGGATGCTTTAGGAGCAAGTCCTCTTTTAATAAACTTCCTTCCGAATATCCTCCCACCAATGTAAGCACAGGTGTCATTCGCCCAAATCCAAGTTAAAAAAGCCACCACATCCCATCCTCTGTAATACGAAATGAATCCCATCCAAGAATCAAAGGGTCGTCCCATCCCCCACAAAGAAACAACAGCAATTGTGATTAGAAAATAACCCAGTGAAGATCCATTTAACTTCTTGTACTCTTTTAAACCCTGAATTAAAACAGCGGCCCACAAAATAGAAGCAGAAATTAAATCAAAAGTAGTAGCGAAAACAACGATAGAAACGAATACTACCCCAGTTAAGCTGCGAGTGATTAATTCATTCATAACTGCAAGAGGTTTTTGGCCTTTTCCACAAAATCTTCTGGCACCAAAAGCTGGACTTCCATTGAAGCAAAACCAACTCCAGAATAACTACTGTCTTGGCGATTCATAATTACACAAGGTATCTCAGAATCAATAAGGATTTGCTTACGCATTTCTACGCCAGGAGCGAAAGAGTCAGAAAAAACAGCAAACCAGCCGTGCATTATTCAGACTTAGGTTTCTTTTTCACCTTGGCGACAACTTTAGGTGTTTCTTCAATCAACTTAACTCCCACCTCTTCTTCATCAAAAGGTCTTGGTCCTAAAATTCTCTCAACGTCAACTTTAAAAATCACCTCATCTTTAAGAAGAGCTTCAGCGAGTTCTGTCAGTTTATTCTTATTTAAGTTTAGAATTTCTTGTGCCTTTGCATAGGCCTGTTCTATCACTTTACTCACTTCCTCGTCGATTATACGAGCCGTAGCTTCAGAATATGGTTTTGTAAAAGATTGTTCTCCTTGAGAGTCGTAATAACTGATATTTCCAATCCTGTCATTCAGACCGTAAACTGTAACCATTGCCTGGGCTTGCTTCGTTACTTTCTCAAGATCACTTAAAGCTCCAGTGGAGATTTTATTAAACATTATTTTTTCAGCCGCACGTCCACCCATAGTGGCACACATTTCGTGAAAAATCTGTTCTGTTGTCGTAATCTGGCGCTCATGTGGTAAATACCAAGCCGCTCCAAGACTCTTACCCCTTGGAATGATACTGACCTTCATAAGCGGAGAAGCATATTTCAACAACCAACTCACAATAGCATGACCCGCTTCATGGAAAGCAATCGTCTTCTTTTCTGTATCAGAAATCACGCGAGATCTCTTTTCTAAACCTCCAACAATTCTATCAACAGCTTCATTGAAATCAGTATGACTCACTGAATTTTTTCTTTTCCTCGCAGCAAACAAAGCTGCTTCATTACACACATTAGCAATATCAGCACCACTAAATCCTGGCGTTTGCTTAGACAGAAGATCTATATCAATTGTCTTGTCCGTTTTAATAGGCTTCAGATGAACTTTGAAAATTGCCTTGCGCTCATTAACATCTGGCATATCCACATAAATTTGTCTGTCGAAACGCCCAGCTCTAAGTAGGGCTTTATCTAACACGTCCGCTCTATTTGTGGCAGCTATGATAATAACTCCACTGTTAGAACCAAACCCATCCATCTCAGTTAGTAACTGATTTAAGGTGTTTTCTCTTTCGTCATTTGAGCTAAAATTCGCATTTTTCCCACGAGCTCTTCCTATTGCATCTATTTCATCAATAAAGATAATCGAGGGAGCCTTTTCTTTAGCTTGCTTAAACAGGTCACGTACTCTTGAAGCACCAACACCTACGAACATCTCAACAAAATCTGAACCACTTAAACTGAAAAAAGGCACCTTCGCCTCACCTGCAACAGCTTTAGCTAATAATGTTTTTCCCGTTCCAGGAGGCCCTACAAGAAGTGCTCCTTTGGGAATCTTAGCCCCCAACTTAGTATACTTAGAGGGTCTCATAAGAAAATCGACAATCTCCTCAAGCTCCTCCTTTGCCTCATCAACCCCAGCTACATCCTTGAATGTAATATCTGTAGCGTTTCCCTTCTCATGAAGCTTCGCCTTTGACTTCCCTATGCTGAATATTTGATTACCTGCAGAACCTCCTCCACTCATACGTTTCATAATGAACATCCAAACGACGACCATAATCACAAGGAAGAAAATCCATGAGAACATTTGCTGTCCCCATTCATTTACTGGCTCATACTTAGAGTTTACATTGTTTAAATCTGTCAGCTGCTTGTAATCTTCTGTATAGCTATCGCCTGGAGGCATTGAAAACCAAACATCAGGACCAGCATACAACCCCATAATCCCTTGTGAATCGTCTTCACTAGAACCTACTAAATCTTCTTTCGCAGATTCAGTTAAAAAAACTTTGTACACATGACCATCATGTATCACGTGATCAACATCACCTGACTCAACATAAGATTTAAACTCTGAAAACTGGATTTCACTTCCACCACCATCGGAGTTAAGCATAATCATACCAAGCAACAAAACACCTACAACAGCATAAATCCAATAAAAATTTACGTTTTTACCAGAATTTTTCTTAGGAATAGAGGTGTTCGATATAGACTTTTTCTTCGCGGAAGACTTTTTAGCAGTCGAAGGTTTTTTCTTATTCTCACTCATACTTCCGCGTTGTTAGTTAATTCTTCAGCGGCATATTCATGTTTGGTAATCGCAGCATCACCCCACAATTCCTCAAGTGCAAATCTACTTCTCGCATCTTTGTGAAACACGTGCACTACAATATCAAAATAGTCTACTATAGCCCAAACACCCGTTCTTAATCCCTGAACGCTCACTGGCTTTTCACCAATCGCTTCGAAAACAACTTTTTCAACTGAAGCAGCTAAAGCTTCAACTTGAGTATGGCTATTTCCATGGGAAACAATAAAATAAGAGGCAATAGAATTGTGAATCTCACGTAAATCAATAACAGAGATTTCGTGACCTTTAACATCTTCGAGACCCTTAATAACTGCGTCTAGCAGAATATCAGTGTCGGTAATAGTCGATTTTTTCATGCAAAAATTTAAGTCCACAAAGTTACTACTTTTGCAAGTGATGACAACCGATATAGGAAACATTAGCAAAATAACAACTAACAGGGGGGTCTACCCGCTTATCCGACTCACAACTGTAAGCAGTACAAACGATTACGCGATTGAATTGCTCCGAAAAGCTGACACTCCCTCTGAACTGTTTATTGTAGCTGACCATCAAACGATGGGGAAAGGTCAAATGGGACGGAGATGGCACACCTCCCCAGGCAAAAATCTAAACCTGAGCTATATAATAAAAAACATAACAGCTGCTCCTGCTATGTTCAATATGGCCATCGCGTTAGGCGTACTAGAAGGAATAAGAGATTGCTCTTTTATAGAGGGCGTTAGTACGTCAGATTTTCATATAAAATGGCCAAACGACATCGTTTTATCTAAAGATGCTGAGGTTATAAAAATCTCTGGTATTCTTATTGAAAATTCATGGCGTGGAGAAACTCAGACTGCGTCCATTGTTGGAGTAGGAATCAATCTAGACACTCAATTTTCAAAAGAACAAGTTGGAGATTTCAATTTAATGCCTGGCAATCTATATGATTACCTCACTGAAAATATTTCCGCTCAAAATTTAGAGGTCCCCATAATCAATTCTATTCAAAATAGAATCCACATGCTTTCAACGGAACGAGGTGATGAGATAATTCTTGAGGATTATAACAAAGCACTCTTTGGGCTAAATAAAGAACGCCTGTATACAATAGACAATAAATCGTTCAAAGGGACTTTACTGGGGGTGGAACAAGATGGACGAGGCGTGTTTTCGGGGATGGATCAAGAAAACATTAAAGCACAGTCGTCAAGCGTTGTTTGGTCTTTTGCGGGGGAAGTGTAACGCGAATTAAACAGTTAAGACACAGGGAACTTCTGCTTCAAACCATCAGCCAATTCTTCGAATAAACTTTTTAAAGCTGGCTCAACCATCATTTTAGTGAAGGGGTTTAAATCCGCATCACTTCTAACTCTACATGAAACACCATCCTCGTGCATCACTGCAACTGCCTCTAAACTGAATTTAACTGGGGTTGGAGCTACCGTGTTTAATTTAATTAGCACATTTCCTGCTAACTCAGACAAGTCTTTTTCAAGGTGAATTGAAACTCCTCCCTTTACTTTAAAAGAGCATTTATCACCATTTGAAGTGAAATCTTTTACAGCACCTTCTGGAAGCAATTTACCCAATCTAGATAAGTCGTTGATCTCAGCTTTTAAATCTTCGATCGAAATACCTAAGATGACTTCGGGGCCTTCAAATGCAATCATAATACTATTTATTTAAAGTTGTTTCTCACTCCATGCAACCGGGTCGAGGGTCCAAGAATATAACTGTGCTTTTTGGTCTTCAGTGATGTAATTCGATTCAGTAGCAACCTCCAACATTGTTGGGTAGTCAGTAAGGGTGAAGAATGGGCACTTCTTTTGCTCAAACCGTTCTACCGCATCAGGGAATCCATATGTAAAGAAAGCAAGTAATCCTACAACTTCTAGACCAGCCTCTCTAATTGCGTCGACTGCAGACAAAGAACTTTTCCCCGTAGAGATTAAGTCCTCAATTACAAATACGTTATTAAAATCAGAATAATCACCTTCTATTCTTTGGCCGGTTCCGTGAGATTTTGCAGATGCTCTAACATAGATGAACGGGATCTCTAATTCTTGGGCAATTAAAGCGCCTAAAGCGATCCCACCTGTTGCGACTCCAGCAATGGCATCTGGCAACCCAAAACGATCTTGAATCATGGCCGAGGCGATTTTCCGAATGCTCGTTCTTATCTCTGGGTGACTTAAAATCCGTCTGTTGTCACAATAAATAGGTGACTTCCTACCACTCGCCCATATAAAGGGCTGTTCAGGTGACAATTGAACGGCTTTGATTCTGAGTAAAAATTCAGCTACCTTTCGGTTATTATTTTTGCTGGGAGACATGACACAAATGTACGTTGTATTTATGCTGAATCGAAGGGTTTGTTTTAACGAATCCGACACCGCTATGCTTCCAAAGGAAGGCTCAACATTGTCACTTTTTAACCCCGATTCAAAGACATTAAAAGACCTGCCTAAGTTTATTATTTCTCACCCGAGTTTAAAAGAAATTTATATTTCCAGCAAAAACTTAGAGGAGCTCTGGATGAGATTTTGCATGAATTATTTTGAGGTTGTCTCTGCTGGAGGGTTGGTCGTCAACAGGAACAACAAAGTCCTTTGGATTAATCGCAATAAACATTGGGACCTTCCTAAGGGAAAAGTTGAACCAGGTGAAAGCTTGGAAGATGCTGCTGTTAGAGAAGTTACTGAAGAAACAGGAATCCGGAAATTAAAAATCACGGGAGATTTAGTGACCACATACCACACTTACGAGGTAGACGGCATAGCTCATCTGAAAACCACTTTTTGGTATGCGATGACTCATGACGGAGAAAATACAGTAGGCAAGCCCCAAGAGATTGAAGGGATTACAGAAGTCAAATGGATGGATGCTGATGTTCCTGAACAAATTTGGAAATCTACCTATGGCAGCATCCGAATTGTAGTTAATGCTTGGGTTGAGAACGCCTAAGATAAAACTACCGAGGGAGTTTAGAGAGCAAACTTCCTAGCCCATTACTTGGTCGAAGTGAAGAGTTGGAATACACCTGCAAACTCGGGGAAATAATGATGATTTGTGGAATGGAATTAATGTCTAAACCATCTAGCCAGCGACAATCAGCCCCCACCCATCTGAGTGTTTCCGAAATAGACTTACGCTTAGAGATTAAGCTATCCCATTCTTTTTGAGTTCCGTCTATACAAAGAACTACAAACTGTACATCTTTACGTTTGCTCTTTAAGAAATTCTCCACTGCTCGAAAAGCACTCCACTCTTTTAAGCTTGTACCACTTCCATTTTTCACAACAAGAATAATACTCCACTCACCATAAAGCTCATTAAAAGGCACTAAATCTAAAGACGGGGTAGTCCAAAGACTACTCTCCAAATCTTTTTCATCCCAAAGCTTAACGCCGCGCACAGAGCGCAACTCTGCCAAGGGAGAATCGGGGTTTTGCAACCACCACTTCGACGCTAACGAATGCGGCTCTACAATATCCCACCACCACATGGCGAAATCTAATTCATCCGCATTCATATCGACTGAATCCAATTGTTCCAATCCTTTATACCACTCGCCATGTACCTCTAACCAAGATAAACACCATCCCGGTGACCTCGCTTTTTCTACTTTACCCCTAACTGTATCAAATTTCATTTCTTCACACCAAACTTGATTCAACTTTTCACTATCCCAACCAGAATCTTTCCTCCATTGCCAAAGTCGTGACCTTACTAAATCTGAATAAATGGGTTCTTGTATAAAAGAATCTGACTCTAACAATTGTAAACACGCTTTCTCAAAAACCTGGTGAATCGAGTCAACATAGACCGTGTCCGCTAATGATCTTGCCCCACCAACAGCCCCAGATAAAATCATACGATCGTATAAAACCAATTCATCAAACACCGAAGCTAAACGTCGCAACGAATCATATTGAATTAATGGGTGATCACCCCCCCAAACGGCACGCGCTATATTCCCACGTAAACGTCTTACTCCAACACTTGGTTTTATCAATGAAAGAGTGTCTTTCTCTACTCCATCAGACCTTACGATTACTTTCCAACTCCATGGTGGAGCTTCGATCTCATACACTCTTGTATAATCTTTAGGTTGTGGGAAAGAGAAAATGCCTTGAGAAGAAACCGAGATGATATCTACAAAACTCTTCACACCTTCAACACCATCAAGTATTTCATATAAATAAATAAACGATGGCATTTCTGTATTCGCCTCAGAGTAGCCGATCATCTTGCCGGGTATAACTGATTGGCAATAAGACTGATTAATGAATGCAATCAGCGTTATTACAACTGGTAAGGTCCTTTTGATTTTACGAAACAAATTCGAGTACAGCACGAGGTACAAATTCTTTTATACTACCACCATTTGAGAGTATGTCTCTTACCACTGAAGAGGAAATAGGTGCGTATTCTGGATCGGTAAAGAGAATTACCGTTTCTAAGGACGGGTTAAGCCGCTTAGTCATCTGGGCAATTGTTCGCTCGTATTCGAAATCGCCCACATTCCTCACTCCTCTAAGCATCCAATTCGCATCAATTTGAGCACAGAAATCAACTGTCAGCCCTTCATAGCTTTCTATCCTAACTTGAGGCTCATCATTAAATACCTGCCTTAACATCTCCATCCTTTGATCTAAAGTAAATCTTGTGTCTTTAGTAGAATTAACCCCTACAGCAACAACAATTTCATCGAACATAGACAATGCTCTTCGGATGATATTCTCATGCCCCAATGTGATTGGATCGAAAGATCCTGGAAAAACTGCTCTTCTCATGATTCGAAGTTAAAGAAACTAAACACAACATGCCCAAACTTTCTGCTTTCCACAAATCCCTCTTCTTCAGAGAAAACCATTCTCTCTCCATGCTCGAGCACGAAAACGCCATCTTTCTTTACGATTCCTGACTTATTTACCAAACCCGGTATTTTCTCTAAATCCTTCAATTCAAATGGAGGGTCAGCAAACACAAAGTCAAAAGACGATGATGCCTTTTGAATAAATGAAAAGCAATCTCCAGTCACAACGGCTGCACTCTCATACCCTAACGATTTGAAGTGTTCTTTGATCTGTTTACATGATCTATTCTGCTTTTCTACCGAAGTAATCGACCCCGCTCCCCGGCTCGCACATCCTATACCAATCATCCCCGTTCCTGCAAATAAATCTAACACATCAGCCCCCACTAAATCCATTCGCGTACGAAGTAAATTGAACAACCCTTCCCTTCCGAAATCTGTTGTAGGCCTCCCCTTAAATCCACTTATAGGTTGCAATTGCCTCCCTCTCCACACCCCACCTGTGATCCTCATACGGCCAAAGACTTCAGCCCTTCAAAATCTGAATCACCTAGCAAGTGTATGTCTTTAAAAAATCTCGACAAAGAAGATTTTAACTCCATAGCTCCGGCCCCTGAGATTCTAATGATTAAATCTTCAGGCCCCTTCCCATCCCTGTGCATCACATTCACGATGTCGTAAAGCATCCCCTCAACATTCCCTTCTTCTGAGTATCCAGACCAAACAGCTTTTCCTTGGCTTGCTGCAACAAAATCCGCCCCCCTTTTTCCCACATCTACGCGGATTACCCACTTACCCAAATTCTGCCTGGAGTCCGCTACGGCTAGCTTCATATCTGATGCTCGATTTACAATCCCCCTCGCTTGTGGAAAAGAATTGATAACCGCAAACTCCCAATTTTCATCTGTTTTTTCAATAAAAACAGGTTCGCCTTCAACTGATTCTAAATGCTGTTGACGCAACATTAATTTTTTTCCAGATGACGATGACTCAACTGCAATAGAATTGTGAAAATTAAACCACATAGAAGCTGACTCATCACTGCCCTCTAAGACGATCGCCGGAAGCATTGTAACAGGTGAAAACCTGCGTGTATAAAGTACAGTTTCTAAAATGGCTGATCTACTTTTCAAAGCCCTAATCACTTCAGGGAGCATAGAGGGTTGATTCACCTCTCTTGAGCCAAAAGAATAATTTACCGAATTATTTATTTTTGACATCCAAGCCCATTGAACTTCGAACCCGTCCCATCTAAGCAACAAACCGAAGGGGGCAACTTTAGTCTCTAGGACTTGATCAGTTCCGCCAGTTTCCATCTGTGTGAGCTTCAGAAGTTGACCCGAAACTTAGCGTATCTTTCTTTACTTTAACTCTACCGAAAGGTGTAGGGTCTTGTACTAATAAGGTTGGCTGCCAAAGACCTCCCACCTCTACGATACTCGTTTTCATAATAAAACGCTCACCCGTTAAAGGGTTAAAAGGCATTTCATTCATTTTAAAAAGAGGAAGCTTTGAAGAAGTTCTTATTTCAGGAGTGAAGTTTTCTGCGAAAAAACTTGTGTAAATGGTATCTCTGATTTTAAATGGACTGTTGTCCTCTTCAATATCAGATAAAAGCTGCGCGTGTGAAACGCCTATGATGTCAGAAACACTATCTAAGTCAACACGCTTAATGACATAACCATTCTTAAAGCTTTTTCTTTCAGGAAGAGTGTCGTGGAAAGACCCCATGTTATAAGTTACGGGCACAACAACTGCATAAATGAAAGACTTAAGGCTATCAAAATCAATGGCATAAGTTCCATATACGGATTTATGAGCAAGTTGACTTTCGCGAATATCTTTCAGACGTTGAATTGTTTGGGCTTGAACCTTCACCTTCGTTTCTTGAAATTCAATCTCATCATTTACCGACATCACCACAGAGTATGACAAGCATAGAGATCCTAAAACTCCAAAAACCAGCAACCACTTATACGCTTTCGCATCGATTTTATCGAGCACCGATGGCAGAGCGATAACTCCAACAAAAATTAGAGCTAATCCAGCAAAAAACATTCCCAAAGGCTGACTTTCAAGAGCATCTCCAAGTAGATATTTCACCACTGACACTAAACCTGAGAGTAGTAAAAAAGCAGAAATTACGTACTTACCGTAGTCTATATTATTGTTATTCATAAAATTTATATTTCGAGCAACGAAACTACAACATACTTTGCGCAATACATAAGCCTAGCGCTTGTAACTTCGCCTGTGAATGATAAGTCACACTCCAAAAGAGCTTGCCTCAAGACTTCGATCTCAATTTCCACACACTCCAACTCAGGGGCAGGAGCGACTTGTCCATGTGTTTTCTAAATTCTCGATTTCTGAAAAGCCCCGATGTACTTTAATTATTAAAGGATATGCCGGGACGGGTAAAACCACATCTATTGGAGCGATCGTCAGGACTTTAAAGGAGATTCGCGTTTCCACTGTACTACTAGCGCCCACAGGGCGTGCGGCAAAAGTCATGGCTTCCTATAGCGGGATTAACGCGTCAACAATTCACAGAAGGATTTATGTTGGGGCAAAACGATCTGACGGCTCAGACGCTTATAAAATCGCACCCAATCTCTATAAGAAAACCACTTTTATTGTCGATGAGGCGTCAATGATCGGAGAGTCTAGCGGACTTGTAACAAATCTTTTAGACGATTTACTCGAGTATGTATTCTCTGGAGTTGATTGCAGGCTCGTCCTTGTTGGGGATGACGCTCAATTGCCTCCAGTTGGCTGTTCTTCCAGCCCTGCTCTTCAGGAATCGCGTCTTGCATCAATGCACAGCTTAACAATCGCAACTGTTGAACTTACTGAGGTCGTAAGGCAGGAGCTAGACAGCAGCATACTTGCAAATGCTCATGCACTTAGGCTAGACATTGAAAATGCAGACACAGAAGGGAAAACCAACTTCCCGAAAATTGATCTTAGTGTAGGTCCAGACGTGGTCAGGCTCCCCGGACTTGAACTTCAGGACACCTTAGAAACTCTGCATGGGCGTTACGGGGAGGAGGGTGTGATTGTGGTTACACGGTCTAACAAAAGGGCGGTTCTTTTTAATGGCCAAATCCGTTCTCGTGTTTTGTGGTTAGAGGATGATATCAATGCTGGAGACCGGTTAATGGTGGTGAGGAATGATTATTTTTGGCTGAAAGACCACAAAGAACTGCCCATTGATTTAATCGCAAACGGTGACATGCTTGAAGTCTCCAGAATCGGATCCCGCTTCACGAGATATGGACACGAATTTGCTGAAGTCGATGTGATTTTATCCGACTTCCCCGACTACCCATCCTTCTCAGTCACCATCTTACTGAGCATCTTACACGATCCTCGACCTTCGCTTCCTCAATCTGAATCTAAAGCGTTATATCATGCCATCGCAAAGGATTACGCTGAGCTACGCACAAAATCAGCCATACATAAAGCTGTGATTTCTGACCCGTGCTATCGGGCTTTGCAAGTCAAGTTTGCGTACAGCCTAACCTGTCACAAAGCCCAAGGAGGACAATGGCCAGCTGTTATTTTAGACCAAGGATATCTGACGGAGGAGATGCTCAATAAGGAGTGGTTAAGGTGGCTATACACTGCTTTTACAAGGGCGGAAAAAGAACTCTACCTCCTGAATTTTGACGATCAGTTCTTTACTTAGGCTCAATCACAAAAAACCACTGACTGCAAATCCTTGTTATTCGAACTTACGATAAAGCATCCAGAAGAGTCCATCCACCTAACAAGGTGTTCACCAGCACTCATCTCACCCAAATTCTGAACAACCCTCCCGGACATATCTAAAATGGTGATTGATGAAGAAATGGGTAACCGAATCGAGATGTAGCCCCCCGAAGAATTTATTATTTCGATGAACTCCATTTCTACTGCAGCTAAGTCAATCACAGAATTAACTGAACTCACCGAACATTGAGGCTCCTCAGACATCTCAGACATCATGAGTTCACCATCCTCTACCCACCAATTCTCCCACTCCCCTCCTACTCCTGTAGACCAATCGTTTAAATCTATCCCTCTGTTACCCTGCTCAGTCGCGTCAACAACATAAACGTTGAGGGCTCCACCTTCAAACCCCCAATCTAAGGGAGTCCCCGTTTGGCAAAAAGGAGCCGGTACATCGAGACATGTAGGCCGCAAGAAATAGACCTGTTCCTGGTATTGCGGATACTCGCCGTAACAATGTGCAAAGCCATCTTCACCAATACACACAGCAGTATATTCATTACAACCTATCCCCAATGCGGCTATGTTATGGTCTGTCACTAATCTAGACAAAAAAGCCACATGACGCCCCTTCCGATCTGGATCATCATAATGAGAATCCGTAATGACACTGTTCATAAAAGGCAATCTTAAAAAATCTCCATAACGTACATCCATATCCTCGTTATATGGATCATTCAAAGCAGAACCTGAGTACACAGTACCATTAGAGGCCGCGAAATAACCGAAACCTAGAACTGCAAGTCCAGCCGAAATCCCCCCTATTGCGCCACCTCTCTCGTTTACTAAGGCGTGAAGAGCATCCTCAATAGGTGTGTCTTTCCAAAACTGAACGTAGTCATGTTGATCTCCCCCAGCTAACCAGACTGCCTCAGCTTCTGCTATCCTGTCTAAGATGTATGGCTCAGTCGAGGAGTTCGGATTGTTGCAACGGATGGTTTCAACTCTATTCACATCTACCCCCAAATCTGAGTAAAAATAATCGTTATAAGCATCTGACCCACTAGCTCTTAGAACCAGTATATCTCCTCCTGCGGCTCTTTCTAAAAACCAAACCATAGCCTCGGGCATCTCTCCCGCTCCTCCCATAAGAACAAGACCCATCTCATGATCTACATCAACTGAGGATGAACTACCCACGCTCCAGGAAGTGTAATTCTGAGCTTTAGAAACAATTGGGAAAAGACAAAATAAAACAATGCTAATTGAAGAGAGATATTGATTCAATTTGGTATAATTAAATGTTAGTCTTCAGGTAAAAGAATCCAAAGAGCAATGTAAAAAGCCGCGCCAAAACCAACAATAGATAAAAAAACACATGTAAATCTTACATTTCTAACTGGAATATGATAGTAATCTGCCAATCCAGCACAAACTCCAGCAACTTCTCTGCCCTGTTTTTTTCTTCTTAGTTTAAGCATGTTAATCTTTAAGTTTTCTTATTATGGATAAATATAAGGGTAAAAATCAAAGAATATTTGCATAGAACGTTGTACTTTTGAACCCCAATAAAAAACACTCTTATGGCGACAAATCGCACATTTACAATGCTCAAGCCGGATGCTACCGGTGCTGGCAACACAGGAAAAATCATTGACCGTATGATTGAGGCAGGTTTCTCAATTAAGGCTATGAAATGGACACAACTTTCTAAAGCTCACGCTGAGGCTTTTTACGCGGTTCACTCTGAACGACCTTTCTATGGAGAGCTTGTTGAGTACATGACTTCAGGTCCTATCGTTGCGATGATCTTAGAAAAGGAAGATGCTGTTGCATCTTTTCGTGAGTTAATTGGAGCAACTAATCCTGCTGATGCTGCACCTGGAACAATCAGGGCTGACTTTGCAGAGAGCATTTCTGCCAACGCTGTTCACGGATCTGATTCTGATGAAAACGCTCAAATCGAGGGCCGTTTCTACTTCAGCGAATGTGAGGAAGCATAAATATTGACTTGAATGAAAAAGATTAAAGTAAACAATCCCGTTGTAGAGATCGATGGTGATGAGATGACGCGCATTATTTGGCAGTTCATCAAGGATAAACTGATTCTACCTTACCTAGATATTGAGCTACTCTACTATGACCTAGGAATTGAGAAGCGTGATGAGACAGACGACCAAATCACAATCGACGCTGCTGATGCAATTAACAAGTATCACGTGGGCATTAAGTGTGCGACAATAACACCTGATGAAGATCGAGTTGAGGAATTTGGGCTTAAGAAAATGTGGCGCTCTCCAAACGGAACCCTGAGGAACATAATCGGTGGAACTGTTTTCCGTGAGCCTATCATTATGAAGAATGTCCCGAGACTTGTTCCTGGATGGACGGAGCCGATTTGCATCGGACGCCATGCATTTGGTGATCAGTACAAGGCTACTGACACTGTGATTAAAGAAAAGGGTACACTCAAGATGTCTTTCATTCCTGAAGATGGAGGCGAAACACAAGAATGGACTGTTTACAAATTCGAAGGTGCCGGTGGTGTGGCAATGAGCATGTACAATACTGACGAAAGCATTTATGGTTTCGCTCATTCTTGTATGAATCAAGCTCTTACGAAGAAGTGGCCACTTTACCTCTCTACGAAGAACACAATTTTAAAAGCTTACGACGGACGCTTCAAAGACATCTTCCAAGAGGTCTTCGATGCCGATTACTCTCAGAAGTTTGCTGATGCAGGCATCACCTATGAGCATCGCCTTATTGACGATATGGTCGCTGCTGCCATGAAGTGGAGCGGCGGATTTATTTGGGCTTGTAAGAACTACGACGGAGATGTTCAGTCTGACACCGTAGCTCAAGGCTTCGGATCACTTGGACTTATGACTTCTGTACTTGTTACTCCTGATGGAAAAACAATGGAAGCTGAGGCTGCCCACGGAACTGTGACTCGACACTACAGAGAGCACCAGAAGGGGAATAAAACGTCGACAAATCCCATCGCATCAATATTTGCTTGGACACGTGGATTGAACTTCCGTGGAAAGCTTGATGGGAATGATGATCTTCGCAACTTTGCAGACACCCTGGAACAGGTTTGCATAGATGTTGTTGAAAGCGGGCGCATGACGAAAGACCTTGCGCTTCTAATACACAAGAAAGAGATGACTTCAGAGCACTGGCTAACTACAGAAGGGTTCTTAGAAGCAATTGACTCTGACCTTAAGATTCGTATGGGAGCTTAATTCAAGTTTCTACCCAATTGACCTTTTAGATATCTTTACACGATGGAAATGAATGAAAATATTGTAGATAGACCTTCTAATTCGGAAGAGGCTATGGCTCTGGAGAATCGTCACGGAGCTCACAACTATCATCCACTACCTGTCGTGTTGGACAGAGGAGAAGGGGTTATTGTTTGGGATATTGACGGAAAGGAATACTACGATTTTCTCAGTGCATATAGCGCAGTAAACCAAGGACATTGTCACCCAGCTATTGTGAAAGCAATGGTTGATCAGGCGAATAAACTCACGCTTACTTCTCGTGCGTTCTACTCTTCTAACCTCGGAACTTACGAGCAGTTTATCACAGAATATTTCGGGTACGACAAGGTTCTACCTATGAATACTGGAGCTGAAGCAGTTGAAACTGCCATCAAAATTGCCCGTAAATGGGCCTACGATGTGAAAGGCGTTCCGGCTAACCAAGCTCGCATCCTTACGTGTGGAGAGAATTTCCATGGCCGAACAACGACAATCGTGTCTTTCTCTACTGATGAGGACGCTACAGGTGGATTTGGACCCTATACTCCAGGATTTGACGTTATTGAGTACAACAACCTCGACGCTTTACGAGAGGCGGTTAAAGACCCTAATGTAGCCGGTTTCTTAGTCGAACCTATCCAAGGTGAGGCAGGCGTTAATGTTCCTTCTGAGAACTACATAGTTGAGGCTCACGCCATTTGTAAGGAGGCAAACGTTCTCTTTATGGCTGATGAAGTCCAAACAGGAATCGCCCGCACTGGTGCTTTACTAGCAACTTGCGGAAATTGCACATGCTCTGGATCTTGCGAACGTCAATCCACTTTCGTGAAAGCCGACCTTCTCATTCTTGGAAAAGCTTTAAGCGGAGGCGCTTATCCTGTTTCTGCTGTTCTCGCTGATGAGTCAGTGATGAATGTCATTCATCCCGGACAGCACGGATCCACTTTCGGAGGAAACCCTGTAGCTGCAGAAGTAGCTATTGCAGCTCTATCTGTAGTTCGCGACGAAGACTTGGCCTTGAATGCACGTACACTTGGACATCAGTTCCGCAATGGAATTGAAGCAATCGCTAAGGAATGTTCGCTCATCAAACTCGTTCGTGGACGTGGATTGTTGAACGCCGTGATCATCAACGACACCCCAGACTCCACTACTGCTTGGGATCTATGTGTCGCCATGAAAGACAACGGACTTCTCGCGAAACCGACTCACGGAAACATCATCCGTTTCGCTCCTCCCCTAGTCATTACTGAAGAGCAGCTAGACGCATGCCTTGCCATCATCCGCAAGACGTTTCTGGAGTTCGAGAAGTAGGCGTCGCGTTCTTAATCTGTTTCCGAAAGCTTAAACCAACTCATTTGAGTTTGTACGTTTAATCAATAAACCCCTGCTCACGCATCCAATCGTCGTTGTAAATTTTCGCTACATAGCGTGAGCCATGATCGTGGAAGAGGACGACTGGGAGGTCGCCAGGCTTAAGCTCAGATTTGAGTTGACGTAAACCTTCAAGTGCTGAACCGCTAGAGTAACCTAGGAAAAGACCTTCTTTTATGGCGAGCTCTCGGGCTGCGAGGGCAGCATCCTTATCTGATACCTTCTCGAACTTATCAATCATATCGAACTTGACGTTGGCAGGAAGGATATCTTCACCTATTCCTTCTGTGAGGTAGCTGTAGATTTCTTTTTCGTCAAATTCTCCTGTTTCGAGATACTTTTTAAAAACGGAACCATAGGAATCGACGCCCCAAATCTGAATATCTGGATTTTGTTCTTTAAGATATTTTGCGACACCTGAGATGGTCCCTCCTGTTCCTACTCCGACAATAAAATGTGTGATTCGCCCTTCCGTTTGGGCCCAGATTTCTGGGCCTGTAGAAAGATAATGAGCTTTACCGTTGCTGAGGTTATCGTATTGATTGCACCAGAAACTATTCTCGATTTCAGAATTTAACTTCTTTGCAACACTGTAGTAACTGTCAGGATGATCTGGCGCGACTGCAGTAGGACAAACATGCACCGTACACCCCATTGCCCTCAATATATCCACCTTCTCCTTACTCTGCTTACTATTCGTAGTGCATATGAGTTTATAGCCTTTTATTATCGCAGCGAGCGCTAGCCCCATCCCCGTGTTTCCAGAAGTACACTCGATGATAGTTCCACCTGGCTTTAAGTCGCCTGATGCTTCAGCGTCTTCAATCATTTGGAGCGCCATCCTATCTTTCACACTGTGACCTGGATTAAAGTACTCCACCTTAGCATACACATCGCAAGGAAAATCTTCAACGATCTTATTCAGTTTAATAAGTGGAGTATTCCCAATTGCTCCTAAGATGTTTTCGTGTACGTTTTTTCCTTTATTCATTCTGCAAAAGTAAGTACCTTTCAGCCCCGATGGGTATTACTCGTAAAATAGCAAACAGGATGAGCCAAGAAGCAAATGGCTCTCATTCATCTTGGGCTCGCCCAGTGGTTAAGATTGCTACAGCTGGAGTAGCCTTAGGCATAGCTTTGATCATTGTATCCACAGCTATAGTACAGGGTTTTCAGCACGAGGTGAAGGAACTTGTAATTGGATTTAGTTCTCACCTTCAGATTACAGCTAGCGATCCTGACAATGATGGATTGGTACTTGACTCTGAACTTTTAAAAGAGATATCAGGCTTAGCTGGAGTCCGGCACGTAGCTCCCATGCATCTCAGACCAGGATTGTTAGAAACAAATGAATCTCTGAAAGGTGTAACTGTAAAAGGAATTGACTTCGGGATCTCAAAAGCAAGCTTCTCTACTGATACGACGATGATCTGGGAGGCGCTCACATCTGGACATCTGCCACACAGCGAAAACGACATCCTGATTTCTAAACCTCTCGCATCTAAACTCTTACTTAAAGGTGGTGACCGCATCGCACTTTATCTTGTGATTAAAAATGAAGACGTTAAACCTCGTCAAGTGAAAGTTTGTGGTATTTATGAAACGGGGTTACTTGAATATGACGAGAGGTTTGTATTCGTGAATAGCGCTCTCTTACAAGACGTCGCGAATCGAGGAGTCCAAGCAGTAATTTATCTCGATGAAGAGGAGTCAGCACCAAGAGGGGGAGCTTTCGGATTGGGTATAAATGGTGAGAAAGCGAAAGGGGTTTGGTCTCCGAGAAAACCTGAATCATTAGAAGAAAAAGATGCTGAATTCTTATGGGTTGTGGGAGACTCGATCGTTAGCGATACTGCAGTTTGCAAATATTCCGGCAGCAATTGGACGGCTGAATCTGGAGATGGTTCTGAGGAGATGTTTGCCGAGGGTTACGAAATTTTAATTGAGAATTTAGAATCCCTAAACTATGTTGAAGAGGAGGTATTCCACGTCTTGCCTTACACACTGACGATACATAATGTTAAACGACAGAGTCCCGAGATTTTCAGTTGGCTTGCTATGTTAGACATGAATGTCATCATCATCATAGGACTGATGATTATGATAAGCATCATAAATATGGTCAGCGCCCTGCTGATCGTAATCCTCGAGCGTCGCCCTCAAGTGGGACTGCTTAAAGCCCTAGGAATGAATGATGCTACTGTAATAAAGCTGTTTGTGAGATATGCAGCACGCATTATTGGGGGTGGCTTTTTTGCTGGAAACATCCTGGGCCTAGGTATTTGTTTATTCCAAACCAAGACGGGCTTACTCACCCTCGACCCAGCCGCATACTACGTTACAGAAGTCCCCATATTACTTGATTTTACAAGATTAGCTTCGATAGAGATTGTCGCTTTTGCGGCCTGTATAATTGCTATGCTACTTCCAGCTTGGTACAGTACGCGAATTCAACCTTCCACAGCGTTAAGGATAAAGTGATGAAAAATCTATTTCTACTCTTTTCTTTTTTGTGTGGAATTTCAGTCTATGGACAAACTAAGGACGTAGTACTTGGCAATGAAAACATAGACCTGGTTGTTCAACTCACTACCTCGAAAAAGGTTGCCGTTGTTGGAAACCACACTTCGGTGTTAAGTTCTTCTGGCACTCACCTGGTGGATACTTTAATCTCTCGAGGAGTTAACGTGGTGAAGGTATTCGCTCCGGAACATGGGTTTCGTGGGGACAGAGCGAATGGCGCTCATATTCATGACGATATCGACCTTAAAACGGGCCTCCCAATTTTATCTCTTCATGGAAAATCTCGCAAACCCTCCCCTACTTCTATCTCAGACATCGACATCATTGTCTTCGATATTCAAGATGTCGGAGCGCGATTCTATACTTACTTAAGCACTCTCCTCCTGGTCATGGAAGCTGCAGCTGAAAACAATGTTTCCGTGATCGTGCTCGACAGGCCTAACCCACATGGTCATCATGTGGAAGGTCCTATGCTCGATCCAGAATTTAAGTCCTTCGTGGGATGGGCACCCGTGCCTGTAGTTCATGGGATGACCTTGGGTGAGATCGCAAAAATGGCGAACGGAGAGGGTTGGCTAGCTGGGGAAATAAAAGTCCGCATCCACGTCATCGAGTGCTCAGGCTATGCTCACTCCGATCGGTATGTACTCCCCGTAACGCCATCTCCTAATCTACCCACGAAAGTCTCAATTGAACTCTACCCCTCACTGTGTTTTCTCGAACCTACGATAGTTAGCGTAGGACGTGGCACTCCTACCCCGTTTGAAATAACTGGCTACCCCGCTTCGGAAGGTGACTTTTCATTTACACCTGTATCGACACCCGGAGCGTCTCCCCATCCCAAACACGAAAACACGAAATGTTATGGCAGAAACCATCACGATCTTGGAACGTCTTGGCTTGAAAGTGGTGTGAGTTGGGATCTGTCAATCTTAGAGGGGTACGTTACTCAATACGTTGAGGCAACTGGCACCATAGATGGCTTCTTCACGAATCCCGATTTCTTCGATAAATTGGCGGGGACTGATCAATTAAGAATAGCTCTAGAAAAAGGAGAAAGTTTGGACACATTGGAAACCGTGTGGGAAAGAGGAATTGAAGAATTTAAAAAGAACAGAGAGCCATTCCTATTATATCCGCTCGTGCGCGATTAAATATTATCATAGCGATTATAAAAATATTTTCTTGAGTTCGACTGCTCTAGCATTCGCTGCACTTCTAACTCTTTCTAGATGTACTTGATTTGAAAGTTAGACTTGCTGAAGCCCCTCTTGTGGAAGTACTTAATTGTTGCAGACTTCCGCACACTCACTTTTATAGACGTTCAAGTCGGAATAATGTCATCATTCATGCCGAGTTAACAATCGTTCCTCAATAAGGATTTATAGACATAAAAAAAGCCCCGTAGAATAGACTACTGGGCTTTTTTTACGTTAAATAATTTTGTATAAAAATCACTTCACAGCGTTCTCTTCTTTAATCAAATTAAGAGCAGAACCTGCACGGTACCAGCTAATTTGCTGCGCGTTGTATGTGTGCTTAACAACAACAACATCATTCGAGCCATCAGCATGAACAACTTCAATAGTTAGCGGCTTTCCTGGTGCGAAATCTTCAAGATCTATAAAGTTAAAAGTATCGTCTTCTTGAATCAGGTGGTAGTCGTTTTCATTCATGAACGTAAGGCCTAACATCCCTTGCTTCTTCAAGTTAGTTTCATGGATTCGCGCGAAAGAATTTACAATGACTGCATGTACTCCAAGGTGACGAGGTTGCATCGCTGCGTGCTCTCTTGAAGACCCCTCGCCATAGTTTGAATCACCAACCACAACAGAGGCTATGCCAGCTGCTTTGTATGCTCTTGCGACAGCAGGAACTTCACCGAAAGATCCATCGATTTGGTTTTTAACGGTATTCGTAGCTCCACCGAAAGCATTAACAGCTCCAGTTAAAGTGTTGTTCGAAATATTGTCAAGGTGGCCACGAAATCTGAGCCATGGACCAGCCATAGAAATATGGTCTGTGGTGCATTTTCCATCCGCTTTGATGAGCAACTTAGCTCCTAATAAATTACCACCATCCCATGAAGAGAAAGGGTCTAAGAGTTGCAAGCGTTCAGAGGTCGGGTCTACTTTGACTTCTATCTCAGAACCATCTTCTGCTGGCTCTAGATAGCCTGCATCCTCAACTTCGAATCCTTTGTCAGGAAGCTCTTGACCCTTAGGTTCATCAAGCATAATCTGTTTACCCTCTTTCGTGTAAAGAGGATCAGTCAGAGGATTAAAAGTTAAATCTCCCGCAAGTGCGATAGCCGTTACAAGTTCCGGAGAACCTACGAATGCGTGAGTATTCGGGTTTCCGTCTGCTCTCTTTGAGAAGTTTCTATTAAATGAGTGTACGATAGAGTTTTTTTCTTGCTTATCGGACCCCGAACGAGCCCATTGACCTATGCAAGGGCCACAAGCGTTAGCAAAAACATTTGCTCCCATTTCTTTAAAAGTCGAGATGAACCCGTCTCTCTCGATTGTGTAACGGACAAGTTCTGAACCTGGAGTAATATTTAGAGTTGCTTTAGATTCAATACCGAGCTCATTAGCTTGGCGAGCAATAGAAGCCGATCTTGAAATATCCTCATAGCTTGAGTTTGTGCAAGAACCGATAAGAGCGTACTCAATAGAAGTAGGCCAACCGTTTTTCTTTGCAGCTTCCTTCATCTCACTAATCGGAGTAGCAAGGTCTGGAGTAAAGGGTCCGTTGAGATGCGGTTCAAGTTCACTTAAGTTTATTTCTACAACCTCATCAAAATACTTCTCTGGGTCAGCATAAACTTCTGGATCCCCAGTTAGGTGAGGAGCTATTCCATCTGCCGCATCCGCTACTTCTGTTCGCCCAGTAGCTCTGAGGTAACGCCCCATACTGTCGTCATACCCAAATAAAGATGTCGTAGCACCTATCTCAGCACCCATATTACAAATGGTTCCTTTCCCTGTACAAGAAAGACCTATAGCTCCCTCACCGAAATACTCGACGATAGCTCCCGTACCTCCTTTAACGGTAAGGATACCTGCAACTTTTAGGATTACATCCTTCGCGCTTAACCAACCGCTTAACTTACCTGTTAGCTTTATTCCGATCAGCTTAGGACACTTTAATTCCCAAGGAAGTCCAGCCATCACATCCACAGCGTCAGCTCCACCAACACCGACAGCGACCATTCCCAATCCACCAGCATTCACAGTATGTGAGTCAGTACCTATCATCATTCCTCCCGGAAAGGCATAATTCTCAAGTACTACTTGGTGGATGATTCCTGCTCCTGGCTTCCAAAATCCTATTCCGTACTTGTCCGAAACAGACTCGAGGAAATTGTAAACCTCATTATTTAAGTTAATTGCATTCTGCAAATCAGAACTTGCTTCAACCTTCGCTTGGATGAGGTGATCACAGTGTACTGTAGAAGGAACCCAAACTTTTTTCTTCCCAGCTTGCATAAACTGAAGGAGTGCCATTTGTGCTGTAGCATCTTGCATTGCAACACGGTCAGGTGCAAAATCCACGTAATCAACACCGCGCTGATACACCTGAGTAGGTGTCCCATCCCAAAGATGGGCATTTAAGATTTTCTCAGCTAAAGTAAGAGGTCGGCCAGTTAATTCTCTCGCCGCTTCTACACGCTCAGGAAACCTGGCGTACACTTTTTTGATCATATCAATATCAAAAGTCATGTTCTCTGTTTTTTTATTTCTGAGTGCAAAGATACGGTAGTACATTCGGGGCATGAGGTTAACCCACTCTGTTTTAATTGAACAAATAAATGTTGCAATAGGCTCCATCCGCGGACAGGCCTTACGCACCACACTAACCGTAGGGATAATAGGAATGGGTATCATGGCCCTTATCGCAATGGTGACGGCCACAGAATCCCTCAAAGAAAACATACGGGTTGAATTTTCCTCACTGGGAACTGATTCTTTTACCATTGGGCCCAAACGTAATTCCGGCTTCTTTAAAGGAAAACGCCCGGCCCCAACCACTCCCATAACTTTTAGGGAAGCGCGACAGTTCTCTAATCTCGCACCGTCAGATATACTAGTCTCCTCATCCATATTCGCTTCAGGAACAGCGATTTTAGGAAGGAACTCAACTCGAACAGATCCCAACATTCAAATTTTAGGTGTTGATGAAAACTACCTAGACGTCTCGAACATTCCTTTAGCGAATGGCCGGGGTTTTTCTAATTCTGAAATTAATGCTGGAACTCCACTCATTATAATCGGCTCTAATATCAAAGACAAACTCTTCGAACCATGGGAAGAAGTCGTCGGGTCCAACCTCCTATTATCAGGGTCACGATATACCGTAATAGGAGTCCTAGAATCTAGAGGGGCGAGTTTCGGAATGTCACAAGACAATCAATGTCTGATCACCACAACATCCGTTAGACGTCAATTCTCTAACGTAAACAGAAGTTACACAATCACTTGCGCCGTGACCAAAACCGAACATCTCGAGCAGTCAACAGATTTTGCTACCGGAGCATTTAGGATGATCCGAGGTGACACTCCAGGCGATCCCAGTTCGTTCGACATAACTAAGAGCAACTCCCTTGTAGAAACTTTGCTCGAAGCCACTTCAGGCATCACCATTGCCGCTGCAGTAATCGGAATTATAACTCTTTTCGGTGCGGGGATAGGACTCATGAATATTATGCTCGTATCGGTGTCAGAGAGGACCCGGGAAATTGGCACACGTAAATCTCTAGGAGCAAGTGCTCGAGCCATACGCACCCAGTTCCTTGTAGAGGTAATCATTATAGGCCAAATAGGTGGCCTTGTTGGTATAACAGCCGGCCTTGGTATAGGCAATCTTATCGCATCCTTTTTTGACACTCCTTTCGTTATTCCATGGGGATGGATTGCAATAGGGATGACGTTGTGTATGATTACAAGTTTGGCTAGCGGATACTACCCAGCAACTAAAGCCGCAAAACTCGATCCCATTACAGCTCTTGGAAGAGCCTAGCGGGATAAACTTACTTAACATATTGCATGTAGTAAATATGACGCAAAGACGACTGTTAGTCACATCATTTACAGTAAATTTGCTAATTCATAATGATTCAATTTTGAATAATACTTGAAACCATGAAACTACCTATTGTAAAGTTTGCCAGCGACAACTCAGGTTTTGGAAAAGTCTTGCGTGAACGAGTTGATAAATATTTTACTGAATCTGGTAAAAATAAATATGGAGGATTTCAAATGTATTTGAAGACTTTTATTATGCTTGCTCTTTATTTTATTCCTTGGGCTATCTTCACTTTCGGAGGGATAGAAGGTGGTGCTTTTTGGATCGCAGAAATTCTTATGGGATTCGGACTCGCCGGTATCGGATTAAACATTATGCACGATGGAAATCACAATGCTTATAGCAACAAGCCTTGGATTAACAAGCTTATGGGAAGAACCGTTGATCTTGTTGGAGGGAATGCTGAAATGTGGATGATACAGCATAACGTACTACATCATACTTTTACAAATATAGACGGATTAGACGAGGACATTTCTCCAGCTCCAGTTCTTAGGTTTAACCCCAACAACCCTCTTTATAAAATCCATCGTTTTCAACATATTTACGCGTGGTTTTTCTATTCACTAATGACAATTTTCTGGATGCTACCTAAAGATTGGATGTCTCTCTCTAGGTACCATAAGAAAGACTTAATTAAAATGACTGGAAGAACTACAAAAGGTTTGTTTTTCCATATGCTTTCGACAAAGACCGTTTATTTTGCCTACTCATTTGTATTGCCCTTAATTTTCAGTGGCCTTCCTTGGCATTTCATTGTTCTTGGATGGCTGGTTATGCATGCTGTAGCAGGGTTCCTTATGGCAATCATCTTTCAGCCTGCACATGTAATGGAGCACAATTCTTTTCCACAAGCTGGTGATGAAGGTCTTAAACTAGATGCAACTAGACTTGAACACCAGTTTGAAGCAGCTGCTAATTTCGGAATGAACAACAAGCTACTAACGTATCTATGTGGTGGGCTTAACTTCCAAATTGAGCATCACCTATTTCCTAACATTTGCCACGTTCATTACAAAGCATTGTCTGAAATTGTAAAGGAAACAGCAAAGGAATTCGACCTTCAATACAAGGGGGATATGACCTTCCGAGATGCGCTTGCAATGCATACTACTACTCTAAAAAACCTAGGTAGAAGCAGTCAGTAAAAACAGAAAAATGACTTTTTTAATTCTTTATGCCAGAATTAAAAAAAAAGGCGTAGTTTTGCACCGCGTTAAAAATGACGCATGCGTGCTTCAGCCGTTGTCGGCACGCGCCACATTATGACTCGGCACGTTCTTCGTACACGTTATCGTGCGAGATAAAGTTTCTAAAATGTCTTTTAAAGATTTAGGTTTAAACGAGGTAGTTCTTTCTGCCCTTCAACCACTCGGCTATGAAAACCCGACTCCTATTCAGGAGCAAGCAATTCCCCATGTATTAGAAGGTAAAGATATCCTCGGTAGTGCCCAAACAGGTACTGGAAAAACTGCGGCGTTCTCACTTCCTATAGTTCACACGCTCTCTTCGCGTCCATCAAAAACACAGGGTCGTTCAAAGCCTATACGTGCACTTGTCCTAACTCCAACCCGTGAGTTGGCTTCGCAAATTGATGAAAACGTACGTAACTACTGTAAGAACTCGAACTTGAGATCTACAGTTGTATTCGGCGGCATCCCTCAGCGTCGACAAGTAGATACACTTCGTAGAGGTGTGGACATCTTAATTGCAACACCAGGCCGTCTTCTCGATTTATGCAATCAAGGACATATACGCTTACAAGATGTTGAATTCTTAGTTCTCGATGAAGCTGACACTATGCTGGACATGGGATTCATCCACGATATTAAGAAGATAATTAAGCAAACACCTAACGATAGGCAGACACTTTTCTTCTCGGCTACAATGCCTCCCAATATTCGTGAGCTTTCTTCTACAATTTTAAAAGATCCCATACGCGTTCAAATCGCTGCTGAGAGTTCTGCTGCTGAGACTGTAACCCAAAAAGCATATTACGTTCGTCAGAACGACAAGAAAGACCTTCTCGTCCACCTCTTAGGAACAGATGAAATTGTTAATGCTCTTGTATTTACAAGAACTAAATTCGGAGCAGACAAAGTTGTACGTCATTTACAAAACAATGACATACAAGCGGAAGCTATCCACGGAAACAAATCTCAACCTGCTCGAGAAAAAGCGCTTAATAGATTTAAAAAAGGAAAAGTAAGAGTCCTTGTTGCAACTGACATCGCATCACGTGGAATTGATGTGGACGATCTCAGCCACGTTATCAACTTCGAACTTCCAAATCTCGCTGAAAGCTACGTTCACCGTATAGGGAGAACAGGTCGTGCTGGAAGAGAAGGAACTGCAATCTCGTTCTGCAATGAAGGAGAAGAGCGCAATCACTTACGAGGCATACAAAAATTAATAGGCCGCGAAGTGGATCTCATAACAGATCAACCTTTCAATATGCCTATGGATCCTGTAGGAATGGTTATGCCTAAAGGTGGTGGTGGTAAAAAGAGTCGCAATCGCGGAAGCGGTGGTGGTGGTGGCCGTGGCTACGGAGGTAATAGCAGCAGCAGCAGCAGTAGTGGCGGAAGTAGAGGTTACGGTGGAAGCTCTCGAAGTGGAGGTGCAAGAAGCGGTGGTGGCAGTGGTGGTGGTGGATATCGCAGCTCTGACAGAGATGACAGAGGATCAAGAAATTCTTCATTCGGACCACCAAGGCAGAGCGGAGGTGAAAACCGTGGAGGAGACAGAGACAATCGATCTAACAGTGGTGGAGGTAGTGGATATGCTGCTAACAGAGGCGGTGACAGAGACAACCGATCTAACAGTGGAAGTGGTGGTGGATATGCTGCCAATAGAGGTGGTGACAGAGACAACCGATCTAACAGTGGAAGTGGTGGTGGATATGCTGCCAACAGAGGTGGTGACAGAGACAACCGATCTAACAGTTCTGGAGGGGGTGGATATGCTGCCAACAGAGGTGGTGACAGAGGTGGTGACAGAGACAATCGATCTAACAGTTCTGGAGGGGGTGGATACGCTGCCAACAGAGGTGGTGATAGAGACAACCGATCTAACAGTTCTGGAGGTGGTGGATACGCTGCCAACAGAGGTGGTGACAGAGACAACCGATCTAACAGTTCTGGAGGGGGTGGATACGCTGCTAACAGAGGTGGTGACAGAGACAATCGAGGCTCCAGCACTAGCGGTAATGGAGGTGGTTATTCTGCTAACAGAGGCGGTGACAGAGACAACCGAAGCGGAAGTGAAAGCCGTGGAGGAGGCTTCAAAAGTGAAGGTCATAAAAAAGGTGGCTTCAAAAACAACAAATTCAAAGGAGGCGAAAGCAGTTCGAAGCCTGGCTCAAAGTCTGGAGGAAGTTCTTTTAATAAGTAATTAAAATCTGATTTGTATATTATACTATGTAAATTTGGTATATAATAATTTGTAAAATGAAACTTATGAACCTGATTGTAAGCGCTTTAGCTGTTCTGCTGTCTGCGTGCGTTGAAAGCGCTCCCGCTCCTGTTTCTAATAAAACTACGGCTACTGAAATTGTCTCTTCTAACAATTCAGCAACGACAGACCAAACTGACGCCATTTCCTCACGGTATAAAAACGGTACAAACAATCAGAACCAAGGAGATAAAACGGGGAAAGTAAGACTTCACGGAAACATAGCCGCAGCATCAGGATCAATGATTTACCTCTACGAAACGGAGGCTAGAAATAATGCGCTTCTCGATAGTGCTGAAATTGAAGGGGGTCTATTCAACTTCAATGACCTGGAGATAAGCCGTGGTATCTACGAACTCGTTCTAAACGGTAAAGCAAACAACAAGACACAAATCATTCTTAACCCAGATGAGACTGATGTTGACATTGATTTTAAATCCAGCCGATTAACCAGTAACAAAACATCTCCTAATTCAAGAGAGAACACCGCTTGGTTTAAGTACATAACTCTTGAGAACAGGAACAAAAATGAGATCAAGAACCTAAGGAAGGGAATGAAAGACAGCCCTTACCGTTCAAGAATAGAAGAGCAAATAAAAGGAAAAGAACTCGAACTCGTTCAATCTCAACACGAGATGATGGACACATACGAAGGAACGTATTTCGCCAAGCTCATTTCTTGGAAAAACCCGATGTATCCCAACTCGCAAGGTAAATATTTCGAAGATCTTGATCCTCTCGACAATAGCCTGATTCACAATATGGCTATTAGCGATCGTATTCAGGGCATGATGGTGAAATTTAGCAAGGGGGAGGACAGCGGATTCTTAGCTTGCATAGATATTATAAAAGCACACTTCGAACCTAATCCTAAAACACTTGAAAGCGCTCTGTATGCAATGCTTGATGGATTCTACAATACTGGTAAAGAAGATATATGCCAATACATCCTCGACAACTACATCTTCGACGAGGACTGTGGTGCAGATTTAAGTGATGTTATTCGCCTACGTGCCCAAGGGATCATCAACCTCCAAGTGGGTAAAACACCACCTAACTTCAATATCGAGGAATACAATGGAGGTAAAGTAAACTTAATGGAAACAGCGGCTAAGAATCAATATACGCTCGTTATGTTTTGGGCTTCATGGTGCCACAAATGTGAACAGGAAATACCAGTTCTTATACCCCTATATTCAAAATTCGCTGGAAAAGGATTCGAGGCTATTGGTGTATCGATTGATCAATCAAGAAAAAACTGGACAGATGTTATTGAAGCAAAGGGCATGCAATATCTAAACGTAAGCCAACTTCAAGGATGGGACAGCCCCATTGTAAAGGATTACAAGATTACAGCAACACCCACTTATTTCTTGCTTAACAACAAAGGTGAGATTGTACTCAAGCCCAAGCGTATATACGAAGTGGATACTTATCTGAAGAGTAACATAAAGTAGGGACAGAGTTAAAGTAACGACTCTTGATACTCCTCATGCACCTTGAGGATGATTCCATCGCTAAGCCCTACTTTAGGCACTATAATCTCCTTAGCTCCTGCTAATTTCATGATGCGCAGATATATTTCTGCTGCAGGGATAATCACATCAGCTCTATCCGGCTTAAGGCTGAACTTCTCAACCATTTCTTTAAAAGGATAAGATTTTAAATCTTCCGTTATTTTCTCGATTTTAGAAATTAATATTGGTTGATTTTTAGGGTTAAGTATAAGGCGTTGTAGCCTATTAATATTCCCACCTGTACCTATCGCCATTATCGACTCATTGTTTTCAGACTCGTGCTTTACGAATTCTTCAACAGCGTCCCATTCCCCATCTCTAACGATTCCTTTAATAACTCTTAAAGTACCTATCTGAAAGGACTTACCCCTTAATCTTTTTCCATTTCTGATTAACGTCAATTCGAGCGACCCACCTCCAACATCAATATATAGATAGTCAGACTTAGATTTAAATGAAGCAACACTGAAATTTCTAAATATTAAATCTGCCTCCTGCTGTCCATCTATCAATTCGATTGTGATATTTGCTTCCTTCTTGATGATATCGAGTACATAATCAACATTACCAGCCTCCCTCATTGCACTGGTAGCACAAACCTTAAACCACTCGATTTCGTAAACGTCCATCAAATACCAAAAAGCCCTCATTACCTTCACCAAATTCCTAGCTTTCTTCTCAGAAATATCACCCGTTTCAAAGACATCCTCCCCCAACCTTAAGGGTACTCTAGTAAAGCTTACCTTACTAATACGCAGTTCACCATTCTTCATCTTAATCTCTTTGATTAAGAGTCTTACAGCATTGGTCCCAATATCTATCGCGGCAAACTTCATTTTTAAGTTTCATCAAAGAATTAATTCATCGAAGATAAGGAGTAGTTATCTTTGCTACATAATTTAAATCTCATCATTATTATGGCAGTATTAGTAGGCCAATCGGCACCCAAATTCACTGCAGCAGCAGTACTCAACGGATCAGAAATCGTTGACAACTTTACATTAGAGCAGTACATTGACAACAAGTATGTTATGCTTTTCTTCTACCCCAAAGACTTCACGTTTGTTTGTCCTACAGAGCTACATGCTTTCCAGGAAAAACTTTCCGAATTCGAAGCTCGCGGATGCGCAGTAGTTGGTTGTTCAACTGACACCGCTGAAAGTCATGCCGCTTACTTACGCATGCCTAAAAATCAAGGGGGAATCCAAGGAATTACATACCCACTTGTAGCAGACACTGCAAAGACGATTTCTTCAAACTTCGATGTACTCACAGGAATGTACGACTACGATGAAGAAGGTAATCTAATCGCAGACAACGAGCTTATTGCTTACAGGGGCCTTTTCTTAATCGACAAAGACGGAATCGTACAGCACCAGCTAGTAAACAACCTCCCACTTGGACGAAATGTTGACGAGGCTATCAGAACGCTAGATGCGCTTATCCATGTTGAAACTGAGGGTGAAGTTTGTCCAGCCAATTGGAGCAAAGGAAAAGAGGCTATGAGTGCTTCCGACGAAGGTGTCGCTGGTTACCTAGCGAACAACTAAATAAAAGACACCTATTTAGTCAACTTAGAATTTCCTGTTTTCATGGCTTTTAACTCAGACCATTTAAATGGAATGGGGACCGCTTGAACATACAGCGGAACGTCAAGTCCTTTCAGAAAGTCCGATGCTATCTTATTGAATAGTATCGGGCTTTCTATACTTACAACGTGACCACAGCCTTTGATTACAGATAGCTTGGCATTCTTCTGGTTTGCAGCAAATTTCTTAGCAGCTCTGAAAAAGATGTGATCCTGATCTCCCATAACTAAGAGACACTCTTTAGAAATCTGCCTGTTCACATACTCCTTGATGAGTATGAAAAAGGGTCTGTACAATTCAACCCACTTTAAATACTCCGGGGTCGTCATTCTCATACTCTGCTTGCGGAAAATATATCGACTCAAACGATGATTCTTCCTAGGTAAAACTATGATGCTGAACAGAGCCTGAAAAGCGCTAAAGGGAAGGATGAATGAGAGTAACTTACCACTATACACAAAGGCATGCATGAACAAACTGCCATCAAAAATCGCACCGGCCATCACCATCTTATCCACCAAATGTGGCCTTAACAAATCAAGCTTCTGTAGTATTACTGAGCCTATGCTTAAAGATAGAAAGTGAGCTTTATCAATTTTAAGATGGTCTAAAACTTTGATAATATCACAAGCTACGATATCGAAATCATAGGCTTTGTATTCAGGCTGAATGTTCTTAGAGAATCCATGATCACGAAGATCTATTAAGACCAAACGGAAATCTTTAGAAAAAGATTCCACTTGAAACTTCCAAGTTCTAATAGACCCACCTGCTCCATGTACAAATACCAGCCAAGGAGCATCCTCTTTACCAACTATTTCATAGTGTAGTAAATCATGAGGGATGTTTTCAATACTATCCAAGATCTAAAAGTTTCTCCTGCATTATTGCAATTTTAGCTACAGCATCAGCTTCTTTCTTACGCTCATTAGCTACAACTGCATCAGGCGCACCACTGACAAAACTTTCATTTGAAAGTTTACCCCTCACGCTCTTCAAAAACCCATTTTGATAATCGAGGTCTTTCTGAATTTTTAATTTCTCCGCCTCCATATCGAAGGTATCTCCGAAAGGAATATAAAATCTATGGCGACCAACCATAAACCCAAATGCGCCCTCAACTTTCTCACTGACTTCCTCTATACTTTCGAGATTTGTCAGATGAGAAATCGCGGAATCTAAACCCATTGGGTACTCAGCTGCCTTCTGAATCTTTAGCTCAAGCTTCTCTCGATTCGCGATGCCATTGTTTTTCCGAATGTTCCTCACACCACCCACAATTTCTTTTAAAAAGTCGAAGTCATTCAACAAGACATCTTTTACGTCCCCTGCTTCCGGCCACTGTGAAACAATCAAAGCCTCTTCGGGTGTCCTCTCTCCCAACCAAGACCAAACTTCTTCAGTTAAAAATGGCATAAACGGATGTAATATCTTCACAATACGTTCAAAGTGGGCGTAAGTCGCATCAAGAGTCTTTCGGTCAACGGGCTCACCATATACAGGTTTTACAAGCTCTAAATACCAACTACAAAACTCTTCCCAAACAAGTCTATACGAAGTCATAAGCGCCTCACTTAATCTAAATTCACGGTACTGTGACTCTAAATCCTTAAGCGCAGCGTTTGTTCTGCTCTCCATCCAATGAATAGCAAGTGCGGCATGTTCTGGCTGCTCTTTAGACTCATCTATTTCCCAACCTTTTACTAGGCGGAAAGCATTCCAAATCTTATTCGAGAAATTCCTTCCTGTCTCACAAAGCTTCTCATCAAATGGCAGATCATTCCCGGCCGGCGAAGTCAAAAGCATACCTACTCTCACTCCATCAGCACCATACTTTTCCATAAGTTCAATAGGGTCAGGACTGTTACCTAAACTTTTGGACATCTTTCTCCCCAACTCATCCCTCACAATTCCTGTGAAGTATACATTCTTAAACGGGGGTAAGTTGCGGTAATGATAACCACTCATAATCATACGCGCGACCCAGAAGAACATGATCTCCGGAGCAGTCACTATATCATTCGTAGGATAGTAATAATCAACCTCTTCTTCTTTGTGTAACCCATCAAACACCTGAATAGGCCAAATCCAAGAACTAAACCACGTATCCATTACATCCTCGTCCTGCTTAAGATCCCCTTCTACAATATTTCTACCTGCTTTTTTTGAAGCGGCTTTCAGCGCATCTTCTAACGTTTTTGCAACCACGAAATCATCATCACCTTCCCCGAAGTACCAAGCAGGGATTCGATGTCCCCACCAAAGTTGTCTACTCACACACCAATCCTTAATATTCTCCATCCAGTGGCGGTAGCTATTCTTAAACTTCGCCGGATGAAACTGGATCGTATCGTCCATCACATGGTCCAGAGCAGGCTTCGCCAGCTTCTCCATGGCCATAAACCATTGAAGTGATAGACGCGGCTCAATTACAGCATCGGTTCTCTCACTTCTCCCAACCTTATTCGTGTAATCCTCTATCTCTACCAGATTCCCCAGTTTATCCAGATCCTTCGCAATCTGCTTCCGCACTAAGAACCTGTCCATCCCCTCATACGTGCCCGCCTCGGAGCTCATCGTCCCATCAGCGGCGATCGTGTTAATCACCTTTAAATCATGCTTTATACCCAGGTCATAGTCATTCACATCATGAGCCGGTGTTACTTTCAAACACCCAGTACCAAACTCTAAATCGATGTAATCATCCTGAATAATTGGCACTTCTCTATTGCAAATCGGAATTATCGCCTTCTTCCCATGAAGATGAACATACCTCGCGTCATCAGGGTGAACACAAATCGCTGTGTCTCCCAATATCGTTTCAGGCCTCGTCGTTGCAACTGTTATCCACTCATCTAATTCTCCTACAATCTTGTACTTAACGTAATAAAGATGTCCATTCTCTTCTTTGTGTATCACCTCTTCATCGCTCACCGCAGTGAGCGCAACAGGATCCCAGTTCACCATTCTCACTCCACGATAAATGAGTCCCTCGTTATAGAAATGAATAAAAGTATCTATGACCCCTTCGTAATAGCCTTCGTCCATCGTGAACCTAGTCCTATCCCAATCACAACTAGCCCCGAGCTTTTTTAATTGATCTAATATAATCCCACCGTGCTCGTGAGTCCAATCCCAAGCATGTCCTAAAAACTCATCCCTACTAAGATCGCTTTTTTTTACGCCCGACTCACGAAGCTTTCGCACGACTTTTGCTTCAGTAGCTATTGAAGCATGGTCTGTTCCAGGCACCCAACAAGCATTCTTACCCAACATCCTTGCCCTTCTGACAAGTACATCTTGGATTGTGTTGTTCAACATATGCCCCATATGAAGGACACCCGTTACATTCGGTGGAGGTATAACTACAGTATAAGGTTCTCTCTCGTCTGGAGTGGACTTAAAATATCCATTCTCCATCCAGTAGCTGTACCATTTATCTTCCGTCGCGCGGGGATCGTATTGAGCAGGGATTTCCATAAGGCAAAAATAGTACATGAAAGAACAAAGCCACCCGGAAGGATGGCTTTGAAAATTAATTTACCTAAAATACTTTCAGATAAACTTAGTTATTTGTCGGTGCGCCTGTAGCTGGCTGTTTTACAGGCACTCCACTTGGAGCTCCAAGATCAGCAGCTTCAACACGTCCCTTAATACGAATGACTTTCGTAGGCTCGTTAGAAGCGTTTGAGGTTATCGTCACAGACTTATTAATCGGCCCGATACGCTTTGTGTCGTACTTCACACTGATAGCAGAAGTAGCTCCTGGCATAATCGGGTCCTTATCACACTTAGGTACTGTACATCCACAAGACCCCTTACAACGAGAAATAATAAGAGGTTCAGTTCCTGTGTTAGTCACAGTAAATTCACAAGCTCCGTTACCACCTTGGGTGATCGTTTCGTAATCGTGGGTGGTTTTATCTAAAGATATAACAGGACCGTTTGCGACTTCTTGTGCTGAAGCGAAGGCAATTAAACCGAAGGCAATAATAAAAGTAGAAAAAAATCTTTTCATAATGAAGTTAGTTATTAGCTCATTTTTATTTGAAGCATAAAGATACAAAAACAATTCCTTTATCATAATTGCAATTTCCTTGCCAAACTTACACTTGGATCATCGCAGTAATGTAAAATAAAAAAGCCCACCCCGAAGGGTAGGCTTTCTCAATATAATTCAATTTCTGTTTTAGTCACATGTTGCACCGAAAGCAGACAAGAACAATAGAAGGTCGCTAGTAGCAGCTACTCCGTCATTATCTAAATCAGCAGGACAATCAGACCCAGCAACAAACGTACAAGAACCATCGTCATCATTTGCAAGAGCATTGAAGTTGTCCGCAGCGTCATAAGTACAACCCATCACAACAGCAGGAGCACATGCATCACATGATGTGTAACATGGAGTACCATTGTCTGTAGCTGCATCAGCTACAGTTACAAGACGGTTTCCTGAACCGTTACTACAATCTCCATCAACATATTCATCGTCACCCCAAGCACTGCCATTTACGAACTTATACTCATAAGTTCCAGGAGCAAGAGCAATCGCGTATTCATATACTCCACCACCTAAATCAGTACAAGGCGATGCTGCAGGATCCCATCCTTGGAAAGCACCAGCTACATTAACACCTGAAGTTGCTACTTCAGACATATTTACTTGAAGTGTTACAAGGAATAAGCAAGAACCATCGTCTGTATTTGCATCCATGTTGTAGTTTGTTGCTCCAGCGTTTGTACAACCAGCAGTAACACAGTTTCCAGCATCACATCCAGCAGCAGGATCATAGTTATCAGCTGTTTCGTCTGTACATCCAGGGAAAGAACATAAAAGACTTAACTCACATGGGTCACCAGAGAAGTTACAAGCATCTGGAATTCCACAACCAATGTTGAAGTTATACATCGGTGCAGCCCATAGGTATTGCCCAGCTCCGGTAGTAGGATCAGCAGCAACAGGAATAGGAGACATCCAGAAAGTACCATTTCCAACCATAGGAATGTTGTTTCCAAGAGCAGCCACAGTCATAGCAGTTCCACAAATAGAGAACTGTACAGTTGCAGCTAGAGCAGCGAGCTCACCAAGAAGCCCCGTTGGATCAGAAATACCAGCCATTGCAAGAGGAGTAGAACCATCTCCAACGATAACACCATTGATGCTTACGTCAGGATTAACACCACCGCCAGCTTCACAACCACCAGCAAGTGACTCATAAGGAGTTCCTGCTAGTGTTAAACCAACTAACCAAACTACGTCAGCTCCAGTAGGAATATCTGTTCCTACATAGTAATCACAAGTTGCGTCATCAACAGTCGCAGCTTCATCGTAGTTACAAGCTAAAGCGTCAGTACAACCTTCAAGATTTAAAGAAGTACCCTCACAGTCGTAACCAGCATTAGCATAAGTACAAGATGCGTCGTCAGAAGTAGCAAGCGCATTAAAGTTACAAGCTACAGTATCTGTACAACCAGGTCCCGCAGAAAGAATACCCATTGCAAGAGCTAAACGAGGAGCTGTGTATCCCTGAATAACATCAATCCACATGTTAGCCTCTGTTGGGCCCATATCAGGGTTTAATGTCATTTGAGTTGCCCAAACAGCAGTACCGTTTGCAGCATCATAAGCCTGAGCTTCAGCCTCATCCCACCACTGCCATGGAGAACCATCGTATGGCTGAGTTGGAGCACCGTCAACATAGTTATTTAAAACTGGAAACAATCCATCAGAACCACCATTGGCAGTAGCCTCTAAAGAAAGAGGGTCGCTAAGACCTGCTATTTGGAATATCTCATTGTTATTCGGAGCTGGGTATCCGTTAATTTCAGCATGAACGTCATAAGCACCACTTACTTCGATAATTTGGTTCCCTGTTGTAGGTACCACAAGTACACCTGTTGTGTAAGGAGCAAATGGATCGTGAGGACATTGGAATGAAACCATAGGAACATCTCCTTGGTCTAACCAATTAAGATCGCCTAAAGCACCTCCCATATTCATAGAAAAACTTACGTCAGAAGAATAATCAGGGTAGTGTCCAATACAAAGCTGTAAATACGTTGGATTACCGTCAGCATCAACACCTGTAGGGAGATATCCATCAAGCTTTGCTTCTGGATCACCGTGTATTGCATCAATTACCATTGGAATTTGGTCTGTAGTAGCATCACCATCGTGATCATACCAGAACTTAGATATAGGAACTCCAACATCATCCAAGATAATATCGTAGTAACTAGAAATGGTCGCAGCAGCATATGATACGTATCCACCAGTACCTTCACCGAAGTAACCTACTTTAGTAGGGTCAATTCCGAAAGTGTTTCCTTGAACATCAGCATCCATACGGAAATAACGTACAGCTGTACGAGCATCCTGAACACCACGGTAAGCTGCACCAATTAACTGAGTACTACGTTCAGTTTGAGTCGCTGCAAGCGGGTTCCATCCTAAACGGTAATCAATAGAAGCGACAACGTATCCCATACGTGCGAATCGAGAACAAATTTCTACTGCACAGTTGTCATCTCTGTCACCTGTAGCTCCACCGTTCAAGTACTTAGGCAGGAAATTACCTGTGTGTAAGTAAATGATAAGAGGACGGTTGGTTTCAACGTCTCCAGTTGGTGTGTAAACATCCATGTTTTGAGGTAAAGCCATTGGAGGCAATCCTTGTAGAGTAGTGATTACAGTCACATTGGCTGCGTATGTCACATCAGATGTTACCGTTACATCTGTAAATATTTCGTCAACATAACGAACCTGCGCCGTTATCGTGCTCACGAAGAGCATTGCAAAAATTAAGGAGTAAAAATTTCTCATAGAATTATATATTTAATAGAAAGATTGTTTACGATTTATAAAAAGAATCGGTACAATGTACGATAAATAGCCTCGACATTATGTCAAATTCCTATTTTTAATCGATAAGGAACTTATAAATCAGTTACTTTTGGGCAAAATCATAGAGAATACTAACATATGCGAGTCTACCAACTGAGGGTCCTCCGTATGTCTCAATATGCATGTTAGAGAGCAGATTAGAACCACCTAACTTAAATGTGGTATTCAGGTTCTCAACATAGAGATTGATTTGAGCATCAACTAAGTCATACTGAGGAATCCCACCTGTAAATTGAGGAGAGCCTTCAAAGACGAATTGTTGAATCCAACGGTAATTTACACCGAACCCCCATTTGTTGTTATCCCAAGCATCAAGGCCACGAGAAGTGATTCCAAGATTAAACTTATGCTCTGGTGTATTAAAAGCAGGGATAATTGGATCATCCTCATTTGTTTTAACCAATTTATTCCAACTGTAGTTTCCTGTAATTGAAAACTTATCGTTTAAATAATATTGAAGACCAATAGAAGCTCCTTGAGTTTTAACTTCATTAATGGAGTTTGCGGCATAACGGTATACGTCAATCCCTTGCACCGGGGCAAATTGTGAAGTGTCAGAAAAAGCAATGTCAAGACCGATATTATAACCTATAAAATCCGTGTATGTACTGAAGTAACAACCAGCATCAACATACAACCTCTCTCCAATTGTGGTTCTATAGCCTGCTTCAACTGTTTTCACCTGCTCTGGCCTAATGGGGGCGATGTCGAAATACTTCAAATAACTCCTGTCCATACCGATAGAACCTAAAGGTGGGGGTGCAGCTCTGTAATCAATAAAGCTCTGGATAGATACTAAATCCTGTACTCCATTTAAATTACCAACCAATGTAGCGGGGCCGACATCTAAGAAAAGGTATTGATCTGCAAGAGTGGGATTCCTGAGTGCAGAACTAAAAGAAAGTCTTGCAAAATCCTTAGCATTTGGTGACCAAACCAATGAAATTGCTGGCGACACCATAAAAGGGAAATTCTCGTTTTTATCAACTCTAACTGTACCTGTGACGATCATTTCATCTTCAAAAAATCGCTTTTTTACGCCCATATATGCTCCAACCTCAGCATTGGTAATAACAACGCCAGATGTGTCGCTGAAAATAGTCCCTTCACTTACAGGTGTGTATTGTCTGAAGTTCGCTCCTATTCTAATCTCTTCAAGAAACCAGGGTTCAACGATGTATTCTCCATGAACATGTACCAAAGAAGACAAATCGTGGAATCGAGTCCCGCCCTCACCTTCGTTGTTTTTACTTGTAATTAATTGGTTAAAAAGAGTATTGAAATCATCTGAACCCGGGACCAGATGACCTACGGGGTCAATAGCCACTGAAGCTAGGTTTGCATACCCCTCGTTTGTCCACTGCTCAACTTGACTATGCCAATATGTGAGATTATCATGGTTTTCAACAAACCACTGATCTTCTGCCCCTTCGGGGATTCCCGCAATAGGTAATAAATAGAGAAATGTACCATCAACTGTGAAGACACTATCAAAACCCAGAAACACTAAATCGGGATAGGTGTCTGAAATAGATGGTGCAATCGAATCTACCCAGTATTCTTCATAGACTCTCGCCCAATTGTTGTGATTCCTTGTTGAATCCTGCAACTTCAGCGCGGTAGCGTAAGGGTCATATGAATCTCCTGCATCTTCATTAGTCCTATATGCTCTTATAAACCACTTGTTTTTCTTTCTTAGCTCCAAGCGATGTTGGTAGAATTCGATGTTTTTTAAACTAAATCTATTGTCACCTTGGTAAACTGTAGTCCCTTTTCCCATATTAAATCCATAAATCAACTCTGGACTCTCGTATGTCTTCTCAGGCTGTAAACGCCAATGGCCACTTACACTCACCTTCAAATTATCTGTATTGTAATCTACCAAGTCTTTCTCTTTATAGCCTGTTCGGTAAATGGTTCCTAAACCTCTGTAAGCATTGCCTGGAGGAGGAGAATAATCAAAACGAGGCTGGTATTCATCTCCATAAATATTCACTGCATCAAATCGTCCAGGGTTTAAAGCTGAAACAGATGAGCCATCAATAGGATCATAATTTGTAGCCTCCCAATCGTAAGCTGAGAATTTAAAGAAGTTTACTTTGTAAGCAAATACTGCATCCCCTAATTTGTTGTCTAGAATCTGAGCCCAACGAAAGCCAACTTCGGAAAGGGGGCGTTCACCTTTCTTTGTAGTTTCACCAAGTTTTGTGGAGACACTGAGCCCTGAGAAAACAAAAGGATCTTTGGTTTCCATATTGATTACGCCGTTAAAAGCACCTGGTCCGAAGAATGCTGAACTGGCTCCGGCAATTATTTCTACTGATTTTACATCTAAATCGGGTGCGCCAAGAAAGTTACCGAGGGAGAAGTTGAGTCCAGGGCTTTGGTTATCAACTCCGTCAATAAGTTGTAACGAGCGGACAGGTGAGGTCGAGTTAAAACCTCGAGTATTAATAATCTTAAATCCGAGAGATGCTGAAGTAATATCTACACCCTTGAGATTTCCGAGCCCTTCGTAGAAATTTCCTGATGGAGCTTCTTTGATGGCAAGTAGATCCATCGTCTCTACTGTGAGTGGAGCTTGCTTCTGTTTTTCAGAAATTCTTTCTCCCACGACCTCGGCCGCTTTAATAAGTATTTGATTTGGCGATAATCTTACGACAATTTTTTCACGATCAGAACTTACAGTAACGCTCTCAGATCCGTAGCCTATAAATGATACTTGTAGAACAACTGGAAGGCGAGCAACATCGAGTCGGAATAAACCGTCAAAATCCGTTGTCACACCTTGACCAGTTTCTGTCACGACTACGCTCGCTGAGAACATTGGCTCGCCAGTTGAGTTATCAATGACGTTTCCGCGAATTGTTGTTTGGGCTAAGGAGTTGAAGCTTATGCACAAAAACAGCAAACTAAGAATGATATAGGTGTAGGAATTTCGCATTTTTATAGATATCGAATCAGCAAGATGGGAAATATAAAAGCAATTTAACGATTCCTAGGTAGTAATTATACAGACTTTGTGTTCATTGTCGAAAATAACCACGTCACCACCACGGAGCTTTCTGCGCTTTCGAGACTCTGGTTCTCCGTTAACCGTAACAAGCCCCTCAGTAACAAACATCTTAGCCTCACCTCCTGACATAGCAAGTCCTGCAGCCTTAAGAAGCTGAGACAGGTCGATGTATTCAGTAAGCAAAGTGAAATCTTGAGATTGCATCACAGTAATTATAGGGTTGGATAACGTAACGGGTCGGATTCGTTCATGTAAGAGTATGCCTCTTCTACGATGTCTTCTAAGGAAGGTTTTGAAAAATAATCACCATCAGAAGTATATGCAGGAAGGTGAGGTTTGGCAGTAAGAGTTCGTGGGGCGCTGTCTAAGAACTTCCAAGCTCCTTGTTTATTTAGAACCTGATCTAGCAGGAATGCAGAGGCCCCGCCAGGCACATCTTCATCTACAATTAAGAGGCGGCTCGTTTTTGAAACTGAGCTCGCTGTTAAGGAGTCTATATCGAACGGAAGAAGTGTTTGCGCATCGACTAGCTCCACCTCGATTCCGAGATCTGATAGACGCTGAGCTGCTTCAGTGCATATATTAAATGTTGAACCATAACTAAGGATTGTGAGATCAGCTCCTGTACGGGTGATTTCAGGCTTACCTAGTGGGACTGTAAACTCTCCGCAATTAGACGGCATCAATTCTTTTTTACGATATCCATTGAGACATTCAATCACGAGGGCCGGCTCTTCAGCTCTAAGTAAAGTGTTGTACATCCCCGCAGCTTGCACCATGTTACGCGGGACACAAATATGCATTCCTTGTAAGCTTGAAATGATCGCGCCCATTGGAGACCCGCTGTGCCAGACACCCTCTAATCGATGACCTCGTGTACGGACAATAAGCGGAGCTTTTTGACCTCCTGCTGTACGATAACGAACTGTAGCAAGGTCGTCACGAAGAATTTGCAGAGCATAGTATAAGTAATCGAGGTACTGAATTTCAGCGATCGGGCGAAGGCCTCTTAGCGACATTCCGATTCCCGACCCTATGATAGTACTCTCTCTAATACCGGTGTCTGAAACCCGCACTTCCCCGAACTTATCCTGCATGCCCTCCATCACCTGATTCACACCTCCAATCCCTCCAACATCCTCCCCGAAAGTAAGTGCATTTGGATATCTCGTGAAAATCTCTTCAAAGTTTTTCTGTAGCACTTGCCTTCCATCAACCAACTCATCTGAGAAAACTACAGGTACTTCAGGCACTTTCAATGCGCTATCTGCTCCGTCAGAATAAAGATTAGAGCTATATCTGTGTTGCGACTTGAGGTTTGCGGAGTTAAGCCAAACCTGTAACGCCTTCCTTCCCGGACTATCCTCCCCTGCTGTATCAAGCATCGCTTCCCTTAGAGTTGAAAACACCTCAGCACGGCCAGGATCCATTGCCTTCTCAAGTTTTTCCGCTCTGTTAGAATCATCCCCTTCAAGCCCACGTAGCAGAGCTACGGCAGAAGCAATCTCTCCATCAATATCAATTCTGAAATTGGTCCAAGCTTCTTTCTGCTTCACCCTTACTTCCTTCTTAGCCTCCTTTCTTATTTCAGCGAGCTCGTCTTCCGTAGATGCTCCCTCGAGCACGAGGAATTTTGCCATTTGGCTTATACAGTCGTACTCAGCCGCCCACTCCAAACGCTCCTTAGATTTGTATCTCTCATGTGAGCCTGAGGTTGAGTGTCCTTGGGGCTGTGTTAACTCTTCTACATGAACGAGTACAGGTGAGTGAGTATCCCTGCAAATCTTAGCAGCTTCTTCATAAGTAGCAACTAATGCTGGGTAGTCCCAACCTTTTACTCTGAAAATAGTGAGGCCATTCGTCCCCTCTGTTTTTTGAAATCCGCGAAGGGCTTCGGAAATACTTTCTTTCGTGGTTTGGTATTTCTTAGGTACCGATATTCCGTATCCGTCATCCCAAACAGACATCAGCATTGGCACCTCAAGCACACACGCAGCATTCAAAGTCTCCCAGAAGAGGCCTTCTGATGTACTCGCATCACCAATAGTACCGTAAGCAATTTCATTCCCTCCATCCGTGAACTTTGACATAGTTTTTGCCATTTCCGGCAGCGCCTTGTACACTTTGCTTGCTTGAGCAAGACCTAAAAGTCGAGGCATCTGGCCAGCTGTAGGGCTGATGTCTGAAGAACTATTCACGTCAGCCATTTGGTCCAACCAGTCTCCATCGTCACCTAAAAATCTAGTTGCAAAATGCCCCCCCATTTGACGTCCGCCCGAAGAAGGTTCTCGTGCTAAATCTGTATCGCCATAAAGAGCTGCGAAATATTGCTGGACATTTATAAGGTTTCTAGCCATCATAAATGTTTGGTCTCTATAATAACCACTCCTCCAATCACCAGGCCTCACCACTTTCGCGAGTGCCAACTGACACACCTCCTTTCCATCTCCGAATATGCCGAATTTCGCCTTGCCTGTAAGAACTTCCTTCCTACCTAAAATTGACACCTCACGACTAACACAAGCCATTCTATAATCTGAGAGTAATATCTCGCGAAAATCAATTTCTAATTCAGGTGTGTTTTTCTCTTCTTGCATTGGCGCGAAGATACGAATTGAGACACCGAGTTAGGTAAGGAGAGAATACGCTTTTGCGACCTGAGCTCCTACCCTGGCATTATTCTCAACAAGAGCAATGTTTGCCGCGAGGCTATCACCTCGTGTAACCTTGGCTACATGCGCTAAAAGAAAGGGTGTAATCTCCTTGCCACAAACGCCCTTTTTATCCGCCAATGCTAGAGCTTCATCAATCGACGCATTGATGACATCAGCGTCAGCCTCGAACTCTTTAGGAATAGGATTTACGACTAGGATAGAACCTTCTATATCGCAATCCCATTTAGACTTCATAATAGCTGCGATTTCGTTTGGCGAGTCAGCACTTGCGACAAGCTTCAGACCGCTTTTTCGTGTGTAAAATGCTGGCAAATCATCTGTTTGGAATCCAACTACTGGAACGCCTTTTGTTTCTAAAACCTCAAGAGTTTTAGGCAAGTCTAAAATCGCTTTTACGCCAGCACTTATAACTGCGACATTACTGACAGCTAACTCCTCTAAATCAGCACTAATGTCATATGATTTTTCAGCACCTCTATGCACTCCACCTATTCCGCCAGTTACAAAAACCCGCACTCCAGCTCTGTGAGCAGCAATCAAGGTTCCACTTACGGTGGTGGCGCCTAGTCTTCCAGAAGCTAGAGCAGTGGGTATATCTCTACGACTCACCTTAAGAACACCTTTTTCAATGGCCAATCTTTCTAAAAGAGCATCACTTATCCCTACATGTAGTTTTCCATCCGCAACAGCAACAACAGCTGGAACGCATCCCTCAGCACGGATTATAGTTTCTAATTTTCGAGTAGTTTTAACATTCTCCGGGTAAGGCATTCCGTGAGAGATGATGGTTGATTCTAAAGCAACAATAGGGACTCCTTTACTCAGAGCTGACTTTACTTCATCACTTAAAAGAATCAAATCCGTCATGCTGTTATTTTACTAAAGGCGGAGGTAAAGGCGCAAAATGACCCTTAGATAAACCGGTGTCAGGGTTTGCATCCTCAATAGCTGACATAATTAAATCTTTCAATTTATCAATGTTTTTATGAGCTACAGAACTAAAGAAGAATGGATCTAAATTCGGAGCCTCTTTTTTGAGCTCTGCTCTCATTTCCTCCTCGAGTTCATCGTCTAAAATATCAGACTTCGAAACAGCCAATATCCTCTGCTTTGCGAGCATCTCTGGATTGTACTTTTCGAGTTCGTTTAACAAAGTCCTGTACTCCGCAACGATATCATCAGAATCAGCTGGAACCATAAATAGCAATACGGGATTTCGCTCGATGTGCCTTAAAAACCTCACTCCAAGACCTTTCCCTTCTGCGGCACCTTCAATAATTCCAGGAATATCAGCCATAACAAATGATCTGTCATCTCTGTAGGCTACCATTCCTAAATTAGGTCGAATGGTCGTAAAAGGATAATCCGCAATTTCTGGTTTCGCTGCACTCACAACTGATAAAAGCGTAGATTTTCCAGCGTTCGGAAATCCAACCAGCCCCACATCACCTAAAAGTTTCAGCTCAATAATCTTCCACTCCTCTAAACCATCTTGCCCAGGCTGGGCATACTCAGGGCTTTGATTTGTCGGGGACTTAAAGTGATCATTTCCACGACCTCCCAATCCGCCCTTGGCTACAATTGTAGTTTGGCCTTCCTCAGTAATCTCACATACTACTTCACCAGTCTCAGCATCTTTAATGATTGACCCTAAAGGAACTTCAATAATCTTATCTATACCATCAGCTCCGTGCTTGTGGTTTCCACTCCCCCTTCCTCCATGACCAGCAATCACGTGCTTGCTATATTTAAGATGCAACAACGTCCATTTCTGAGAACTTCCCACAGCAATGATATGTCCTCCTCTTCCTCCATCACCTCCATCAGGACCACCTTTGGATGTCGTTTTATTACGCATCATGTGAGTCGACCCTTCTCCACCCTTTCCAGAACGACAGCAAATCTTCACATAGTCAACAAAATTTTGAATAGCCATTATCCTATTGCAGATACTAAACGCCCGGTGATATCCTCTATACTACCCAGTCCATTGATGGATTTAAACTTACCCGCAGCCTTGTAAAAATCTGCAACGGGAGCTGTCTCAGCAGTGTAAACATCAATTCGATGCTGGATCACATCAAGATTTGCATCATCTGGACGTTTACTTGTTTCAGCTCTAGCTAAGAGTCTTTTTTTCAACTCTTCCACCTCAACTTCCAAAGAGAGCATCAACTCAATTGAATCTCCACGACCCTCAAGAAAACTATCCAAAGCCACAGCTTGAGCAGTCGTCCTAGGAAATCCATCGAAAACAAATCCTTTTGCCTCAGGACGCTTCTCTACCTCCTGTTCAAGCATTGATATCGTAACCGCATCCGGAACCAATTCACCTTTATCCATAAAGGATTGAGCGAGTTTACCTAGCTCTGTACCACCTTTAATATTAAACCTAAATATATCACCGGTACTTAAATGTACAAGATTATAATGGGTTACTAAAAATGAACTTTGCGTTCCTTTTCCAGCGCCTGGAGGACCAAACAAAACTAAGTTTCTCATAATTGAAATTATGACACAAAGGTAATGACCTGAGCATGGAACACACTGACATAAATTGAAGCATTAAAATAACCAACTAGCAACTAACTTTGCACTTCAAATATTCAGTGACTTTAGCTAATAATCGAATCTAATATGAAGTACGACGTAATCGTTTTAGGAAGTGGCCCAGGAGGCTACGTGACAGCAATTCGCGCATCTCAACTTGGCCTTAAGACGGCTGTGATTGAGCGTGAATCACTAGGTGGTATTTGCCTTAATTGGGGATGTATACCCACTAAAGCTCTTCTAAAAAGCGCCAACGTATTCGACTACATTAAGAACGCTGAAGAATATGGAATACAGGTTGCCGAACCCACAGCGGACTTCGGGGGTATGGTCTCTCGCTCCCGTGGAGTTGCAGATGGAATGTCTAAAGGAGTAACCTTCCTTCTCAAGAAAAACAAAGTGGACGTGATTATGGGGACTGGGAAAGTTCTCGCCGGAAAACGTGTCGAAGTTTCTGCCAATGATGGCGGCACTCAAGTTCTTGAGGCTGCAAATATCATCATTGCAACAGGTGCACGTTCACGACAGCTTCCGAACCTACCTCAAGACGGAAAGAAGATTATCGGATACCGCGAGGCTATGACCTTAAAATCTCAACCAAAGAAACTGGTTGTCGTAGGATCAGGGGCAATCGGGGTTGAATTCGCGTACTTCTACAATTCTATCGGAACAGACGTCACCATTGTAGAATACATGGATGGAATCGTTCCTGTTGAAGACAAAGAAATCGGAAAGCAACTTCAAAAATCTCTCAAGAAACAAGGAATCACCATCAAAACTTCATCAGAAGTCACTTCGGTTGACACATCTGGTAGCGGATGTAAAGTGTCTATTAAGACAAAAAAAGGTGAAGAGGTCATTGATTGCGATATCGTACTTAGTGCTGTGGGAGTCGTAGCAAATATCGAAAACATAGGCCTAGAGGATGTAGGCATCGCAACAGACAAAGGCAAGATTCTTGTTGACGAATTCTACATGAGTAACATCCCCGGATATTACGCGATCGGCGATTGCGTACCAGGCCAAGCCTTAGCTCACGTAGCTTCCGCTGAAGGGATTATATGTGTTGAGAAAATTGCCGGGCAATCACCTGAAGCTCTCGACTACGGAAACATCCCTGGATGTACTTACTGTTTCCCCGAGGTGGCAAGCGTAGGGATGACTGAGCAAGCTGCTAAAGATGCCGGGTACGAGATCAAAGTAGGTAAGTTCCCATTCTCTGCTTCTGGAAAAGCAAGCGCATCAGGACACAAAGAAGGTTTTGTGAAATTAATATTCGATGCTAAGTACGGAGAGCTTTTAGGCGGCCACATGATCGGCGCTAACGTGACTGAAATGGTTGCAGAGCTTGTCGCAGTTAGAAAACTCGAAACAACTGGCCACGAACTCATAAAAACCGTTCACCCCCATCCGACTCTTTCAGAAGCAATTATGGAGGCAGCTGCTGCAGCATATGGTGAGGTCATACATTTATAAGTTGTAATTTAGACTCGTATTGAACCTTATAATTTATTTATGATGAAAACCTACACCTTTTCCTTTGTGACTTTACTGCTTGCTATGACTACTTATACAAGCACTTTAGCCCAAACAGCGGAACTCATCAACTCATATACAGCAGCAGACATTAGCGTTTTCTCGGATTTATTACAAATTCCTTCGAATCTTTATACCGCTGAGTATGGTGTAGATGTTTATCGCGTTCATTATGAGATGCCCTACCTCGACAGTACGATAACCGTTAGTGGAGCAATGTTTATTCCTGTTGGGACAGAAGTTGATTGTTCTTTGCCCGTAATAACATACATGCACGGAACTATTTTCAAACGCACAGATGCTCCGTCATTTTTAATAAACGAGGCGGGGATTAACGAGGGAAGTCTCGGATACTTAATGTCTAGTCCTGGCTTCATTACTCTGATGCCAGATTACGTTGGACTTGGGTTTTCAGACCTGATGCATCCATATGTACACGCTCAGTCTGAAGCAGATGCAGGAGTGTATTTTCTTCAAGCTGCACAAACACTCGGGTTAGAATTGGGATTCAGCTTTGACGATGAGTTTTACTCAACAGGATATTCTCAAGGCGGACATGCTGCAATGGCTTTTTCGAGAGAACTTCAAGAAAACTGGTCAGACGAATATCCGTTAACTGCTTCAGCACCTCTAAGTGGGCCTTATGACATTTCCGGAACCCAATCTATTCAAATTTCTGAAAGTGACACCTACTCAAGCCCAGCTTATATCGCATACAATATCATAGGTTGGAACAGCTATTACGGAAATATCTACGAAGACCTAAGCGAGATTTTCCTTGAGCCTTACGCAACATATTTACCCGCAATGTTCGATGGTGCAACTGATGGCGTTACAATAAACGATTCCCTTCCTGATTTACTTAGCGAGATGCTTCAACCAGGGATCATTGAGGAATTAACAAACAACCCTGACCACCCATTTAACCAAGCAGCCATAGATAACGATGTCTACGAGTGGGTACCTCTATCTCCTATGAAAATGTACTACTGTACAGATGACGAACAGGTATTCTATCAGAACTCAATTGTTGCAGAAGAATGGATGAATGCAAACGGAGCGACTAACGTGGTAACTTCAAATGGAGGGGCACTGAATCATGTTGACTGTGCCGGACCAGCAATTTTCGGCGGCATGCTTTGGATGCAAACATACCATCAAGAATGTGACATTCTTGGAGTCGGTGAAATCGACGAGTTGGTTTGGTCTATAGCTCCTAACCCTGCAATAAATGGATCAACGACTCTACAAGGATTACCCTTAAATGTAAGGTGGAAAGTGAGAGATCTAGCCGGAAGGATTATTCAAATTGGAGAAGGTGTCTCTGTCAATTTTTCAGGATACTCTGAGGGAATATTCTTTATCGAAACTGAAAAGTGGGGGACAAAACGAGTCTTCTTAAACTAAGATTTAACTCGTAAAAGGGTGATGTGCATGCACCCTCCTTCAGGTATAATTAAAATTCGCCCTTCGTTTTGATAACGAAGAAGTAGTTTTTGAATCTCACGTGTGGGTCGATTACAGTTATCGTCGTCGTTAGCTCTGTCCATAAAAGCTATATCAAAAGAAGCTCCATAACTATGAGTTGATTGCCTTTTAGTTGCGTTTCTATTTCTTCTTCTTAGACTTATTTGTTGGCCATCCGTCCTGGTCATAGAAGTCACTCTAAACACAGTTCCTTCAGAATCTGTCCCTTGTAAAGCATCCGCATAATCATGCCCCATATTTTCTAAGAGATCTCTAACCTCTGGAAGAAGTACAGCATTACTATATTTCAGCCTGTCAATTCTATACCCCCTTCCATCAGACACCTCAACAAGTTTATTCACATGTAAACCATATTGCAACTCAGCATCATTTTTTACAAAAAAACTATTCGGCAAAGAGCGTGCAGCTGCCTGATGTCTTGTGTAGGGGTTTTTAGGAATTCTTATGGTTTTTTTACAGCAGCTACAAGGCAGTAAAGATCCCAGCTTTACATCTTTACTTTTCGCCTCAACAACATCATCATTTAGACCCAATTCATTAGGAGTCTTCTCCACTTGAGCTACAGCAAGCTCCTTTTTTGGAAGATTATACCCATTTAACTTAGAGATCGGTTCCGGATGAGACAAGTATTGCTTTTGCTGTGATGACACATCATTATCACTTACTAGAGCAACAACCCCACTTGAGCAACCAATTAATATCAGCGAAACCAATATTATCCTATCCCATCTGAAATCTCGCTTTACCCGTGTACTCATAACATACAAATTTCAGGAATACTCTTCACAATAAAGCCCCCCTCTTAAGGATTTTGCTCACTCTAAACTGTTGAAAGTCTTTAGTAACTATCTTGCATCAATCATTACCAGAGAAAAAACATAATAATGAAACTTATTTTTTGGACTGTTTTAAGTAAAATTAATCAACGAATACTTCCTAAAATCCACAGGCGACCTGATTTATTAAAGCTCACTCTATTCGATAAAGCGATCGTGGTTTGGAAAATAGTTGTTACCTACAATTTTTTAGATGCTTCAACTAACAGAAAAATAATCAAATAATCAAACAAGCGGGTTCATTAGTTGATCAACATCAATATTGTTAATATGAAAAATACAATCTTCGCAATGTCTGCTGCGTCACTCATAGCTCTGTGTCTTCTTTCTAATACCGACGGAGTTGCTGAAGTCCAAAACCTAGACAGAACAGGTGCCCCAGGATCTACTCAGTCCTGCATACAATGCCACAGTCAACCTGGTTCTATGACTGCAACATCAAGCATCTCAATTACAAATCTTATCGGAGACCCAGTATCAACTTACATCGCAGGAGACACTTATGAGGTGAGCTTTAACGTAACCTCCAACTCAGCTGTAGGATATGGATTTCAAGCCACATCCGTTCATTCTGACGGGTCAAATGCTGGAGTCTTTACAAACCCTGGAACGTCTGTCCAACTAGAATCAGTCGAATCAAGACACATCGTAGAACACAGCACACCTAATTCTACAGGTATTTTCACAGCAACCTGGACCGCGCCTGAAACCGGTAGTGGTGATGTGGGCTTTTACATGTCTGGCCTTGCCGCAAACCTTCAAAATCAAAACGTTGGAGATGCTTATCATGGCACGGCTTTCGCGCTAACTGAAAACACAAATAGTGTGGAGGAACACTATGAGAGTATGGGGCAACCAACAGTGTCATCAAACGGGATTTCTATGCATCCTTTAGCAAATGGCCTGGTGTCTATTTATGATTTAAACGGTCGCTTAAATTACACTACTTCAGTGACAGCTAATGAATATTTAACGATTGACAACAGTGAGATTGGCCAAGGAATTCAAATCATTCAATTCGTGCCACAAGATCAATTTTCATCTACCTTCACTCCACAATCATGGAGAGTCGCAGTCCAGAAATAAATACAACAGAAGACCGTAAGGTATTCTCCCTCTTTCAGCTTAATAAGAGCATTAAAAACACTCTTGAAGCTAAAACTGATAATGCTGATTTTTGGGTAAAAGCTGAGATTGCTAAAGTCACTCACAGTAGGTCAGGACACGTTTACTTTGACCTTGTCGAGGAGCGGAATGGTTCACGAAAAGCGGCAATTAAAGCTATGCTTTGGCACAACACTTTTGAAAAAGTTAAAGAAGATCTCGGAGAATCTTATACAAGCGTAATTAAAGATGGAAGTGAAATCATATTCCAATGCAGGGTAAAGTTTAGTGAGATACATGGCTTAAGCTTAGAAATTTCTCAAATCGACTTGTCCTTTATGTTGGGTGAGCTCGAACGGAGAAAAGCGGAGACTTTAGCTAAAGTTAAAGAGGAAGGGCTGCAGCATAAAAACACCGCCCTCAAACTACCTACGGTACTACATAGAATTGCCCTTATTGGTTCACCTGGCACATCTGGATTTAGAGATTTTGCGCATCATGTACTTCATAACGAATGGCGCTTCAGGTTTGATATACAGGTATTCCCTACAGCAGTACAAGGGAAAGATGCTGCCGCCCAAATATGCAAATCTCTAGACAAAGCAAATGAATCTAATTCGGATGTAATAGTCCTCATTAGAGGTGGAGGGTCACCGCTAGACCTTGACTGCTTTAACGATCTCCAATTGGCTATAAAAATTGGAGAAGTAACTACTCCTGTACTAACAGGGATTGGACATGAAACAGACTTTTCAATAGCAGATTTTGTTGCTCATAGAAATTTTAAGACACCCACAGACGTTGGTGATTTCGTAGTCGATAAAAGCGTGATGTTTTCTTCTCTTTTGATAGATATCGCTACAAGAATTGGCAGTCGAAGCAAGACGATTATTCACAGAGAAAAAACAAATCTAAGTACTGCAAAGACTACATTGCTAGAGCTTCCGATAAGACTCATTCATCGAGAAACATCGTCTTTAGATAAAATTAAAGCGGATTTATATAGAGAATTTCATAGGGTGTTCACTAAACAGAAAGAGACATTACTGAACCTAGCCAACAGTATGGAACTTATTAAACCAGAAAACACACTATCTAGAGGATACAGCATTGTTAGGCTTGATGGAAAATCAATCAAAGACGCTAAAAAGCTTAAAAAAGGAGCTAAGATTGAAATTGAGATGCATAAAGGCAAATTACTCGCTGAAGTTATTCAAAGTAAAAACAAATAAACCACATGTCAAATAGCTATAAAACAAAGCCACTTAAGGATATGAATTATGATGATTCTATAACAGAACTTCAGAAAATACTTTCCTCCCTACAAAATGATGAGCTCTCAATCGATGAGCTAACAGACACGATTAAAAGATCAACCGAGCTTCTTGAATTGTGCAATTCAAAACTAAAAAGCACAGAAGAAGAAGTCAATTTAGTAATACAAAAACTTGGACTCGGCGATTAACCCAGCCTTACTTCTCTTTATTACTTAGACGTTTTAAAATGTCAGAAGCACCATTTGATCCTCCAGTTTGTTTTAACAATGCTTCTTGTTCAGCTTGCTTTAATAAAGTCGCTGTTTGACTGACTGTCATCATTGCTTCTCTAATTGACAAGAAAGCCTCACAACCAGACAGAGACACAGACCAAGCAGCATCCGCCTCCCTAACACCAGTAGGAGTCATACAGCCCTCCATCGCGACAACTAAAGCCACATTTAAATCTGAACTCTTTTTGTACTCTCCAGAATTCATTTTTACAATAAAAGCATCTATTTTAGTTATCGTACTTGAGATACATTCACATGCATCTCCACGTTCAGCATTGATCTCCTCGATGGACAAACTCTCAACTGATGAATCATTTTCAGACTCCAATTCAGAAGAACATCCAGAAATACTTAATGCAACGAAACCTACAGCTGGAATACAAATTGCAAGGTTCTTAAATAAATTTATAATTGTCATCATATTAAAATTAATTTGCATCTACCGTGATGACTTTAACTACTTTCACTTCTTTATGTTCTTCGTGTTCTCCGTGCTGATGTTCTTCTTCATCAATTTCAACGCTTACTTCAACATTTTCTCCATCAATTGAGATCTGAATCTCACCTCCAGGAATTGTTAAAGTAGTATCTCCTTCAAATCCTTCGCTCATCATTGACTCAACAATAATCATATGGTCATCCGAATGAAATGCGAAATCACATTCTGATGGATGTTCTACATGATTGCATGAGGAAACATGACTGCAAGAGGACTTGTGATTCCCTTTGTTACATCCGTGATGACCTTTACCTGTTACTTTCCCGAGCATAAAGCCCAAAGAAAGGAAAATTGCTGCCAGAAGAATAGCTGCTGTTCCGTGTTCCTTTATAAACATTGTAGGTTTTTTTTTAATTATCCGAAAAATACAAAATACAATCTTATCTTAATCACATGATTGACCAAAACGTTGTAAAAATACAAGTAAATCTTGAGCTCCGATAAGTGTTGAATTGTCCAAATCAAATGGGCCAGCCCAACCTAAACCGAACGCAGCAAGAAACAATATTAAATCTGATGAGCCCACAATTCCATCATTGTTAAAATCACAACTACATTCTTCACTAGGTAAGAATCCTTCACCTCCAAATTCCATTGCCCAGTCAGGGAAGACAATTGTCTCAGCAAAATTGAAAGCATTTCTACCTGCTAGGATTCCGACATAACGCCCTGGCGAGTCATCTACAGGGGGATGAATACCTCCCCAAATCCTAGAAAGAGCGCTTTCGTTAGACGCATCTAGATAGGTTGCCCACTGAAGGTTGAGTTCAACAGAAGGACCTTCTTCGAATACAAGGAATTGATTTTGAGGAGCTGACCACTCTGCCAATCCTCCAGGCCAGTAAGCAGACCCTGTTAACATCTCGAAAAGTTCAGCGGCAGCACGTGAAAATGTACTGTGACCACTGAAATACCCAGCAAAAGGAGGTGTTACGAAACTTGGTCGTTGGTACGGCCACCATTGCTCCGCTAAAATCCAACCTACACCAGCCTCGTCAATTTGAGGAACTTCAATATAATCTGGTCCTCTCCAAGTATGTATTGCAATCTCCCCAACATGCCCCTCCCCTCCAAAGTCGGCAAGTGGATGATCATCTCCAACGACTTCAATAAACCCAGGCACCAAAGGCAGTCCGGCGGGGTGGTAATTCGAGAGTGTCGTGTCCGAGCTTTGGCCATTCTCTGCCATATAACGGATGGCTGAAACAGGACGGATGTAGTCGTAACATCCTTTGTTGCTCCAAGCTGCGATAGCACAATCGTGCATGGCGCCCGCTAAAGCAAGGTAGGACTTTACAGCAAACTCCTCATCTTCAATGACAGGCCCTTGCCCCCTCCACCGGTGCTGACCTGATTGTGGGACGAGAATGAATTCATTAAGGAGTGTAAACCAGTGGCCAGGGGGTGTCTCGGAATCTGGACCATCTGCCCAAAATTCAGCAATTACACGCCCATAATCTCCACGGGGGACGATATTAGGTTCATAGGGTTGACCCGTAAATGGATTTACTTCATGGCCATTCCCTCCGAAAGATCCATCCTCATTGTACCAACTCACAAGACCACCTCTTTCCCAATCATAGAAATCAGCGAACTCTTCAACAGGAGGTGTCTCACCATCATACTTAAGTGAACCAGGGCTAATGTCCCACATCACTCCATCTGAAGGGTCAAGATGCTCCGACCACTTCATGACCATTCCGAAACCCCACTTATATAAGCTCTCATCGAAACTCGCAGCAACATTGGTGTCTAAATAAACCGGAGGACCAGGATTGTAGTATGTCTTAAATGTGCAACTATCTACAACAACATGAGTCAAGTTGGAATCTCTAAGCGCAAAGCCTTGAACTTCTCCCCACTCAGGGCCTAAAAAGGGGGGCACTTCAGTGATAACCTCACCACTTTGGTCTATCGTTACAGAAAGCTCAATAGGTTGCCAACGATTGGGATCAATGATACCACTTGTACCAGGATCTTCTGGCAAAATGTTGGGATTAACAGATGTATAGCAAGAGCTTGCATAATCACTAAGTTCGTTTGCTCCGTCTTGCATTCCAAAAGCAATAATCTGTTCGGCTAGATAATTCCCAAGAGCCGCAGGACCGTCATTTAAATAATCTGTTGAAACGATCAAGGTGTCAAGACCTTGCAAATCCATTTGGGCATTGATGTTTGAAAGCGTTGAAGACCATTGAGGAGAACTCATATATCTGTGCTTAATCAGTCTATAGACTCCATAACTCATAGAAACCTCTTGGGCCATCATCTTATCTATTGAATTCGAAGGAATGACAGTTTCAAAATTTTCGAAATCAAAAACGCACGTAAAACTACCAATCGTATTGCCTAAGAAATATTGCTCGGAAGAAGTTGAGTCGTAAGCAGCCCAACAATCATACATTATCGTGCTTGAATGCATGAGATTTCGCGCGTGGACTGTAGGCCTGGCAAAGTCATTCCTAATAGCTTCTAAAACCTGTTCATTCCACTCTACAGCCACGTGGCCCGTTTGGGAAAAACACACAGAAAAAGTAAGGATAGAAAAAAAACACGTAGATAAAATATATCTCAACATATGTATTGTGATTTCGACTTGTAGTAAATATAATGCCTGCAGTAAATATACAGATTATTGAGTTAATCGGGCATCCCAAAAAACGGAGTAATCATTACAACAATGAATGTATCTTTATAATGTTACTTTTACCCAACTAGAATCAGAAATCTAACTCCCAATGCTTTCTAAAAAAGCTCAATATGCATTCCGGGCTCTCACCTCTCTAGCTCGCAATGAAGGCAACGGACCACTACCTATAAGTCACATCGTGAAGGAACATCCCATGAGCGTGAAGTTCCTTGAGTCCATATTGTTGGAATTAAGAAAAAATGATATTCTAGGAAGTAAGAAAGGAAAAGGTGGAGGATATTTTCTCACAAATCCTCCTGAAAAAATTCATTTAGCTCAAGTCATTAGAATTCTAGACGGCCCCATAGCCCCTTTAAAGTGTGTCTCATTAAATTTCTATGAGCGTTGTGATGACTGTGATGAAGTCTCGTGCGGATTGAATAAACTGATGGCAGAGGTTAGAGATGTCAACCTTAAAGTACTAGAAAAAAGGACGCTTAGAGATTTGATTTAAAAAAGTTAGATTAAACCAACTTTAATCCCACAAGATATGTAGGGTTATACTATCTTTGCCGGCTATGACTAGCCAAACTATTCCTTTCAACCTGAACTCAGATCCTGTAAAGGCTCTGATGGAACTTTGCGACACTCACCCGAAAGGAGTTGTATTTACGACCTCTTTGGGGGTTGAAGACCAGGTTTTGACTGACATCATTTGCAGAAACAATCTCCCAGTAAGGATAGTCACACTCGATACTGGAAGACTGTTTCCTGAAACATATGATCTCATCGACAAAACGAAAGCAAGATATAAAGTAAAAATAGAGAGCTTTTTTCCGGAAACATTAAGCCTTGAAGAATTTGTTAATGAGCAGGGTATGAATTCTATTTTTAAGACTGTAGAATCACGAAAAACATGCTGTCGGTTGAGGAAAATTGACCCCCTTTTGCGATCCTTAGAAGGAGCTGAAGTATGGGTAACAGGTCTGAGAGCTGAGCAATCAGATAACAGGAATAATCTCCCACGAATAGAACTAGATACACTTTCCGGGCTTCTAAAATTCAATCCACTTCTCACGTGGTCAGATTCAGATTTAGAAATCTATTTAGAAAAACACAACGTTCCCATTAATCCGCTTCACAAAAAAGGATTCCCTTCCATTGGCTGTCAGCCATGCACGAGGGCTGTTACAGAAGGCGAACATCCAAGAGCAGGAAGATGGTGGTGGGAAAAATCGTCTCAAGAGTGTGGACTACATAAAGGCTAACTTACTTTTGGAGTATGGATCAACTCCGCCTTGTATCTTTTATCTTCTTTATTTGCACATTTTCTGCGTGTGGTGATCGATACGATTCATTCAAAGAAAAGCCACAGGCGATCACAATCGTCCTCTCTAAACCAAATAGTTCTTCCACATACCAAAATTTCATTGAGAAACTCGATACGACGATCGAAATAAGTTGGGTGAATGCATATACTACACCGCTTTCTGAATTAGATCAGGCACTTAAAAATGCTGACGGAATAATATTGACTGGTGGTGTAGACATACATCCCGGCATTTACGGCAACGCTTTTGACACGATAAGGTGTGGAACTATTGACATACGACGGGATGAACTCGAGGGAGCAATCCTAGACTACGCTCTTGAAAGCGGGACTCCGTGTCTCGGGGTTTGCCGGGGGCTTCAATTCATGAACGTACACTTGGGAGGCAGCCTCCACCCTAACCTACCAGACACGTTAAGCAACATTCACAGGGGAGTTTCTGGGGCTGTAAATCATCCCATTGAAATCATAAAAAACATTGGGGTTTTTGAAATCAAACTCGCTGATATTTTAGATCCTGTGAGCAATCACCACCAAGGTATTTCACGTTTGGCAAACGATTTAGAAGTTTGGGCTATTGCTCCAGACGGACTAGCTGAAGGTGTTCGACACAAGGATACAATCGCTCACCCTTTCTTCGTTGGAGTTCAATGGCACCCAGAAAGAAGCGGCGATGTAAACTCTCTAGCTATCCCCATTGGTGAAGGGTTTCTAAAATCTGTTTTACATCATGAATAAATACAACCTCGCGCTTATTCATTTCTTATTAGCTCTTACGGCGATTTGCATTACAACGTTTTTTAACGCCCAAACAGACCCTCAAACTGTTGGCGTTTTTCAAAATTCAGAAAGTTCATTCAATGGTTATACGTTAATAACAGCTAGCGGAAATCGATATACTTACCTGATTGACAATTGTGGGTTCGAGATAAACACATGGGAAAGTAGTTGGAAGGCCGGAATGATGTCATACCTCCTAGATGATGGATCACTTTTAAGATGTGGTAAATTACCTACCTCCATCTTCGTAGGTGGAGGAGTAGGAGGAGTTATCGAGAAACATAGCTGGGAAGGCGATCTGATATGGAGTTATACTCTTGCCAATGACACATTGCATTTACATCACGATGTCGAAGAATTGCCCAATGGCAATATTCTCGCAATCGCTTGGAAGCTCAATAGTAACGAGAATGCAATCTCAAAAGGCAGGTTGCCTGAGCTATCAGCTTCAAATATTTGGTCTACCTATATCTTAGAAATAGAACCTACATATCCTGAGGGAGGAAATATAGTATGGAGTTGGGACGCCTGGGACCACTTGGTACAACACACTCATGACTCAATACCTAATTACGGTATACCATCCGAATTCCCTAGAAAAATCGATGTGAACTACGCGGCTGAAGGAGGAGCTGAGTACAGTGCGCGCGACTGGCTACACTCCAATTCCATAAATTACAATTCTGATGTAGACCAAATCATGGTCAGCATCCGAGGCTTCAATGAACTTTGGATTATCAATCACAACACGACAACCTCCGAAGCTGAGGGAGACGCTGGAGATTTAATGTACCGATGGGGCAATCCTGCAGCCTATGGCAGAGGAGATGTCTTAGACCAAAAGTTATTTGTTCAACACGACTGTCATTGGATAGAAGAGGGACTGCCTAATGAAGGTGAAGTTCTTATATACAACAACGGGACTAACAGGCCAGAGGGATATTACAGTACGGTTGACCAGATCCAACTTCCAGAAATGGAACAAGGGCAATACCCCATTTCAACAATCCCATCCGACCCCTTTTTACCTGGAGAATACACTTGGTCCTTTCCTGACACCCTAGATTCTGAATTCTTCTCCCAAAACGTAAGTGGAGCTCAAAGACTACCTAACGGAAACACTTTAATTTGCGAAGGAGCTTCGGGTCATATTTTCGAAATAGATTCAAATAAAGAATTGGTTTGGGATTATATCAACCCCATCAACACATTCGGAAGCACTCAACAAGGAAATGCAACATTTGCTAATTCCGTCTTCAGATCTGAGAGGTATGCACCTGACTGCACAGCTCTTCTAGGGCGTGACCTCTCTCCTTCAGTGCCACTAGAACTCACTCCATATCCTAGCGATTGCTTTATCTATAGTGAAGAATTCTGTTTGGGGGATTTCGATTCAAACGGAATCATCACGTTCGCAGATGTGTTTTTAATATTGGGCGAATTCAGCTGCCTCTTAGATTGTGAATACGATCTGGATGCAGATGGGTCCGTCACCATAAACGATGTTCTGATACTTCTACAATTGCTTGGAAGTGCTTGCTAAAGATTGTTGCGCTTTAGATATCTAGAAAATAAGGTGGTCAGTTTGGTCCTAAAATTTATATTTCAAAAAACCATTTAATATTGTTGGATATGGAAAAAGAGGTACTACCTTTGGTCTCCGCTTCGGCACTGGGGTTTATGACCTAGTACATCGCTGAATCGGAACCTCATCGCGGGGTGGAGCAGTTGGTAGCTCGTCGGGCTCATAACCCGAAGGTCGTAGGTTCAAGTCCTACCCCCGCTACTAAGAAAGAGCAATCAGAAATGGTTGCTCTTTTTTTTGCTCTAAACTCAATGAAAGCTAACATCTTGAGAGCATCTGTTGAGTGACAAACTGTTGTGATTCCTTAACTACTTATTCAAATACTGACAATAAAAAGGGCTCCAACTGACAGTGAAATTAACAGTTAATCAACTAGAAAAAGTCAAAAAAAGTGCAGGTAATTAATTTAATTCATTCCCCTCGTATATAGAGTGAAATTAAAATGCAAAAAATAAAACGAGGATAGATTATTAAATTTAAAAAAAATGTTAATACATTGCGGGTGATAAACATCAAACTATGACATTCAAAAACACAACACTAATTATTATTGCCTGTTCATTAAGTCTTTATTCTTGTCAAAAAGAACAAGGCTGCACAGACATCACTGCTTGTAATTTCTCTGCCACAGCAGAAGAAAATGATGGGTCTTGCTTTTCACCTGGTGACGAATGCGATGATGATTCAAATAGCACAATCAACGACACTTATGACAATAACTGCAATTGTGAAGGAGCTATTGGACTGTTAGGATGTATGGACTCGGTCGCCTGTAACTTTAACGAAAGCGCCACAATCAGTGATGGGTCTAGCTGCATTTACATTGGTAACTCATGTGATGACAACAATCCCAGCACTACGGATGATCAATATAACGCTGAGTGTAGTTGTGAAGGAACGACAACAGATGTAGGGTGTATGGAGTCTTCTGCATGTAACTACAACCCATCTGCAAACACAGAAGACAACAGCTGTGTATATCCTGGCGACTCATGTGATGATTTCGACTCATCAACTTCAAATGACACATATGACTCAAACTGCAATTGCATTGGTACAGCCTCAAATAATGGTTGCACAGACTCTTCTGCATGTA
>Ga0308025_1000057_pt1 | contig 58469 bp, 36 predicted proteins | sample Neamet422_FD_201298 | JGI IMG/M metagenome (GOLD analysis project Ga0308025, IMG submission 201298) | Marine microbial communities from water near the shore, Antarctic Ocean - #422 | ecosystem: Environmental > Aquatic > Marine > Unclassified | place: Southern Ocean | collected 2014-10-03
GTCATGGGTATACTGGGACCGCACAGGGCATCATGAATTATTCTAATTTCAATAATTTGGCAACTGAGTATGGATTTGCGGTGTGTTATCCTCAAGGCATTCAAGACTCAGGTGGAAATACTTTCTTCAATGTTGGATATGATTTCCAAAACAATGAAACGGTGGACGATGTGGCTTTTTTAGAAGATTTAATAAGCTTGTTTTCCGCAGACAATTCGATTGACTCAGACAAGGTGTTTTGTACGGGGATGTCAAATGGTGGAGATTTTTGCTATTTACTTGCTTGCGAAGCCTCTGAGTCTTTCTTAGGCGTAGCTCCTATCTCGGGGATGATTATGCAAGACATCATGGACGATTGTAGCCCGTCTCAAAATGTGGGGATTCTAGAAATTCATGGCACACAAGACAATGTAACCTACTATGAGGGAGATGTGAATAACCAAGATGGTTGGGGAGCGTATCCGAGTATACCAGGGACAATAGACTTTTTTGTGGATTTGTATGATCTCGCATTAAATTCAACAGGTAATTTCCCCAATATTGCTTCCAATGATGGCAGTACCGTATCGTTCGAGAAATATGGTGTAGATGAGGAGTGCGCCAAGGTTTGGCTGTATACAGTAAACGGCGGAGGTCACGATTGGCCTGGAGCATATGGCAATATGGACATAGATTCAAGCAGAGAAGCCTGGTTGTTTTTTGAAAGTCTTTGTGAATCGACGTCGGTTATTGACAAGCCTAGTTCTGGAGGAGATAAAAAATTAGAAAAAATTACTGATTTGTTGGGTAGAGAAGTTTCAGAAATATCGAATCAAATATTGTTACATATCTATGATGACGGATCAGTAAAAAAAGTACTTGTTTTAGACTAAACACTGTCTACTAAAATATGTTCTTTACACAATTTTCTGGAGCTGAAGAAATCAAGAGCAAATTGATTGTTTAGATAAGCGATTTCAAATCCTCTAAAAAGTTCGAACCAGTACCTCCGGAGGTCACTCTAGCGGAGAATTGGTTGTAATCAACTGATTCTCCGCGTTTTATTTCATGAAGCATTAAAAGTTAAATAACATCTAACAATTACTACTCACAACCAGTTCCGAAGTTGCTAAGAATCAATAACAAATCATTTACTGAGACATACCCGTCCAAATCGATGTCTGCGACACAATTATCTTCAGGATTACATGTGTTAAATTGAGATAATAAGATTAGCATATCATTTACCTCTACAAATTGAGTGTCATTCAAATCACCCACAACTAATACACATGTGTTGTTGTCAATCACTGCAAACTCATCGTAATTACAAGCAGAAGGATTAGCACATCCTAGACATCCACTTGTTCCCGCTTCAATGATAAAATCAATATCGTTCATCAACGTGACATTTACTCCATCTAAATCTACTGTAGCTGCTCCGATAATGGTATAGCATCCAGAACTAATACAAGCCGTGAATGTCTCACCACTTATTATTGGTTCGATGTTTTCTTGAGTGTCCTCGTCTATTATTTGTAAAGGCATAGTGCCAATAGTACCACTTACACAAAGATTATAACAGCACGAACCATCATCTGTACTAGCATTGTTGTCGTAATTACAGGCACTAGAATCCGTACAACCCAACAACCCTTGATCACTAGAGAAATTTAGTTGAGTCATGTTGTATGTACCTATAGAGCCACAACCTACTGCCTGAATATTAATTGTACCAGATATTCCACCTTTCGTTGTGAATTGTCCTAACAGGATTTTTAAATCTTCTCCTGCTGAGGAAAAGTTTGAGGAGTTGTTAATTACATACCAACCTCCACCAGCTAAATCATCAATCTCTATTGGTAATCCCATTTCAAAATATTGAGTCCAAGAATTCTCAGGAGATTCAAGTAGATCTAAAGATCCACCCTGCTCTTCATGTCCCCATCCTAATGCGACATAGCTGTCATAAGCTAATAGTGGAGAATTCGCAAGGAAGATTTCGGGGTAATAAGCCACTCCAGAAGAGCCATCAGGATGCTGATAAATTTGACCTTGACCTTGTTGGATGATTAATGGATTGTCGATTGAACCATAAACAGCGTCAAGCTTATCCTCAGGCTGAGTCATCTCAGCATATAACCTATAAGTTTTGTAGTCTTCTAATTCTCCGTCTGTATGATTTTGAATCATTTCTAAATTTATAGATAAATCATCCATCGAAAAGCGACAAGTCCCGTCTTCATCTGTTGCTAAATAGTTATAGTTACATGCATCTTCAGAGGTACATCCAGACACCTCTAACTCATCACACACTCCATCGCCATCTTCATCACTGATACAACCGTTACAGTCTGAATTTTCATTTTCAATATAAATACAGCCGTGTTGAGAATCTTGGTATTGAAAGCGTAGATCAGTATTAGAATCACCATTCAACATTATTTGAACGTACATAGATTCAACTGATAATTCCCCATCTGTGGTTAGCTGAGCTATCAACACTTTTTTATCTTCCCCTACAATACCATTTTGAAAAGTGTTAAGTGAATACCAAGCGCCACCAATATTATCATTTGTGAATATGTCACCTCCTGACTCAAAAGGGTCAACCCATGGTTGATAAGGACTTTCAATAGTATAAATGGGTTCCGAAATATTGTAAGTTTCAGGGGTCGCTCCAATTGTGAACCATGAGTCAAACTCCAATTCTGGGTAATATTCAATCCATAAAAGATTGATGTCTGGTACAGCATTACCTAAAGATTCTTGTTGATAGAAACTTGTGGTTGTTGAAAGGATTAATGGATATTCATCCATCCCTGCAACCGCTGTTAAAATATCATCAGAATTTGGAGTAGACAGATAGAGTCTATATGTAATTTGATTTGATAGATCGGCTTCACCAACAGCACCTTCATGTATAGCATAGATGGTTTTTTCAAGTCCTATACTAGCATCAGGATTATAATTACAAGCATCAATATCCATGCAACCTATAATAATACAACTACCATCATCCAAATCAGCCCATTGATTGTAATTCAAAGCGCTTGAATCGGTACACCCAAAGTTTGCACAACTACCATCATCGATAGTAGCTGAGTTATCATAATTTGAAAACCCCTCTGAAGTACAGCCCGGGATGCATAATTCATATTGAACAATTAACTCTGAAGAAGACATGTAGTTTAGACCATCTACCTCGGTCTCAAGAGGGTTTATTCCCCAGTGAACCATCGTACCGTCACTCAAATAGGCCGCAACTTGATTCGATGAACAAGTAATTTCTACTACTGTTTCTAATCCAAATGGAGGAGAGGGCATGCCTTCAGCACTTCCTGTTCCTGTTCCCCATTGATAAATAGATCCGTCTTCTCTTACCATAACACCAAATCCTTCACCTAGAGCTACCTGCCTAGCTAAATCAAAAGTACTTGGAGCTAAACTTACAACTCCACCTTGGTCCTCACCCCAAACTACAATCTCTCCATTGTTAGTTATAGCTCCCACAGTATTACCGAAAGCGTCTATTGAAACAAATCCTCCAGAAAACGGTAAGCCAAGGTAACCGTATTGTACTTCAGGGTTGGGAGCACCCCAGAATAGGAGGTTTTGAGAACCGTCTACAGCAACGTTAAAGTCATATCCACAAGCGATATCTTCAACAGCATAGTTGAATATAATTGGTGTAGACTGTAAAGCATCGTAAGCTAAACTATCTGCAAAAGAAACAACAATTCCGTCAAACCTTAATAGCAATCCATGATTGTTCTCCATATCAACTTTTACTATGTCGCCAACATTAGGTATATCAAAATCAAAACAACTTTCTTCTGACACAACATCGCCCTCTGAAGTAACACCATACAGTTGGCCGCTTAATGGTTCAATCCCTAATGAAACTAAGTCATTCCAATGAATATTATTCGAAACCATCTCATTGAATAGCGTCTCATCGTACCAGTTGGAAAGCACTAAATGACCATCAGGATTAATACTCGCTATACGTGATCCTTCTCCGCAATTATGTGAAGGTCCTATAGCTATTAAGTCGTCAAAACAATTAAGCCCAGCGAAACTTTCACAGCTATTCGTAGCAACTGATTCCCAAGTACAATTCCCTTCACAATCCTCGCCAGAATATGGCCAAAAACAACTCGCATCGTCTAGGGTAGCACTAGGATTATAATTACAAGCACCTGGCCATATACAACCTTGTGTTTCATCAGAATCACATATTGAGTTGTAATTGATGTCTGAGACACAGTCTCCACCACAAACACCTATAATGTCAAGAACATTTCCAAAACAATCGCAATCATCATTTGGCATATTAGAGCATCCACACTCGTAGATAGCTCCGTCTCCGTTGCATATTCCACACTCATCGTATGAACCGACGCAGTCGTCTACATCGTCACATACTCCGTCAGAGTCAGCATCTGATGTACAATCTCCACCACAAATGCCTAAAGCATCAAGCTGGTTGCCGTCGCAGTCACATGCTCCTTCAGATATATCTGAACATCCACACTCGTATACAGCACCGTCGCCGTTGCATACTCCACACTCATCGTATGAACCTACACAGTCGTCAACAGCATCACAAATTCCGTCAGCATCTGCATCAGCACCTTCTAAACATGAACCATCGTTATATTGAGCATTTGGGTTGTAGTTACATGCAAGTTCATCGGTACATCCACAACCCTCATTTCCTAAAACAAGATTAAGTAGTAATTCTTCCGACACATTACCATCAGGCCATATTTGAACATAAAGTGAGCCTGTTATATCTCCATCTGTTGTTAGCTGAGCTAATAAAACTCTATTATCGTCTCCTGAATAACCATTACTATAGCTGTTAAGAGCAAACCAACTTCCTCCAAAAAAGCTGTTTATTTCTAAATCACCTCCATCTTCAAAATCAGATACCCAAGTATCTCCATTTGCGACAGCAAGACTAATGTTTCCCTCGTCATCTACTGGGGATTGATCTATCCCTATAGTCACCCAGCTATCGATAATTAATTCAGGGAAAACATCATAAAACAAGGGGTTAATAACATCTGGAGTTAATCCTCCTAAGGGTGATTGATAAAATGAGGTTGTAGTTCTGAGGTAAACAGGATCTACAATATCTCCTGAAACAGATGAAATGAAATAGTTCGGGCCAGGAGTATTTACATAAACTCTATAAGTAGTATTAGCTTCATTTATTGACACTTCTTCTAATTCTAGACTGAACCCACCAATAGAATTTTCGCAAGAACAATAATCACAAGAACCATCATTCTCTAACGCTGATACATTGTAGTTACATGCATAAATATCTGTACACCCCACTTCTTGTGTGTCGCAAATATCGTTATTATTTATATCATCATTACACTCACCACCACATACACCTAGAGCGTCAAGTTGGCTACCATCACAGTCACAGTATCCTTCTGGAATGCCATTTCCATTGCAAACACCACACGCATCGTACTCACCTACACAATCGTCCTCATCATCACATATTCCGTCTACGTCATCATCAGCGTTACATGGTCCTCCACATACACCTAGTGCGTCAAGCTGGGCTCCATAACAGTCACAGTCTCCTGCAGGAATTCCTGCTCCACCACAAACACCACATTCGTCAAGAACAATTCCGCTACAACCACAGTCTCCTTCAGCAATACCGACACCGCCACATACGCCACATTCATCTAGAGTGTTTCCGTTACAATCACAATCGCCAGCTTCTGGATATGTACACGAGCCATCATCTTGGTTGGCACTTATATTGAAATTACAACCAGTTTCATTTGTACATCCTAAAACTATAGGATCCCTCAAGCAGCGAGCAGAGAATCCATCTTCCCTGAATCCAATTTGAACATCAACACCAGCACAGCATTTGTGGAGAGAAATCAGTCCGGCATACTCTTCTGACACTTCTGTCGACGACCACCAATGGCCTGAGGTGCCAGCGTAGAGTGAGGTGTACCCACCTGTTCCACCTGGCAAACCATTGAATCCACTCGAATTAGTCGCGCCTGTATTTGGTTCAAGCCAATGGTCATAACCCGATTCTTTCATCTTTCCTCCAGCAGAACCATCAAAATTATTCCCCCCAGAAGCTCCGCCTAAGAAGTCAGTTAATTGTGTCCATTCTCCAGTTGAGGGTATATGCCACCCACTTGGGCAAACACTTTCTGTTATAACTGCAGGCCAGTTATAAAGCACTCCGTAAGTCTCATAATTGCTCGTCTCCATGGCAGTTTGAGGGACTGTTCCATCATAATCATATACGTAGTAGTAAGGGTCTGTTTGAGAGGTTGGGCCGTCGTTCGACGGTGATACTGAAGCAAGGTAGCGACAGTTTTCACTGAACCAACATTGGTCGCCAATTTGGACTGTAGAATAGTTGTAGCCTTCGTGAGCAATTGTAAAATAGGCAACTCCATCACACCCACATGAGTTATCTCCTCCACAAACTCCACATTCGTCAAGAATGTTTCCTTCACAATCGCAATAACCTTCTTCTAGATATGTGCATGAGCCATCAGGCTCTGTGGCGCTTGGGTCATAGTTACAAGCAGATGTATCTGTACAACCTAAAATCACAGGATCCTTCAAACAACGAGCAGAAAATCCCAAGAGTTGACTATAGTAATTTCGATTGGAATAGTCGTTGTTGAAGTCCAGTCTACGAGACCAACTGGCGTTTGGAGTTTCGTTGTCGGTCTCTGAAGAAGACCACCATTTTCCATAGTACCCAAGGCTGTTGTGATCATTATTAAAGGTGTAACCACCTGGTAAACCGTTGTAACCACTTGAATTAGAGCCGTTAAAACCAGTACCCCACCCTGAAGTATTATCCCACCCTGAAGTAGATTTCATATCATATCCTGCTACTTCTTCTCCCCCTAAGTAGTCTGTTAGTTGAGTAAATTCTTCATCTGAAGGAATATGCCAACCAATTGGACAAATTTCCTCGGTCATCACGCCTAGCCAGTTGTAGAGAACTCCATACGTATCGTAGTAGTAAGTTGCTTTCGCTTCTTCGACATCTGTTCCTTCGTAATCGTAAACGTAATAGTAAGGGTAGGTGGTTGATTCTGCAGATGAAGGTGAAACACTTGGTAGATACCTACAATTCTCTGCAAACCAACACTGATCGCCGATTAAGACTGTAGAATAGTTGTAGCCTTCGTTAGAAACGAGGTCGCCGCAGTCGAATACACATGTAGAGCCTTCAACAAAACAGCTACAGTAATCACATGACCCATCATCTTCAGATAATGTAGGGTTATAGTTACATGCCGTGGAATCTGTGCATCCTGCACATGTTCCGAATTCACATGACGAGTTGTCTGCTATAGTAGCTTCTGGATTATAATTGCAAGCATATTCATACATACATCCTATACATGTCTCATAGTCACAAGAACCATCAGGCTCTGTAGCTTGTGGATTATAGTTACAAGCAGATATAGATGTACAGCCGAATACTTCTAATTGATCACACACACCATCTCCATCAGTATCATCTATACAATCTCCAAAACAATCATAGTTATCTTCAGGGAGTACACATGAGCCATCATTTACAATCGATGAGGGGTCGTAATTACATGCTTGAACGTTTGTACAGCCAGAACAAGAAGAATTGTCACCACCACAAACGTCACACTCATCAAAAGATAAACATGACCCATCATTTACAGTTGCACTTGAATCGTAGTTACAAGCATCTTCACTTGTACATCCAGGACAAACAAACATGCAGCTTCCATCATCAATTACTGCTTCTGGATTGTAGTTACACGCAACCGTTATTGTGCAGCCCTCTGTATACTGGCAAGAGCCATTATCATCGGTAGCCTCTGGATCGTAGTTAGTTGCTATAGGATCTGTGCAACCTTCTATTAAAGGTGTCCCCAAAGAGTTTTCATATGCACCCATATCTGGGTTTGATCCAGCTGGATTTGGTCTTGGGTTTCCGTCTAAATCTGTTGTTGGAACAATGGAAGTATCTACTCCAGCTCCAATGCAAGTAGAAAAATTAGAAAGGCGATAATCTCCATTTAAAGCATCTACAAAGAGTGGATCGAAATCTATGTTTCCAGTTCCTGAATATCCACCAGAAATAGAAGAATATTGTATCTGAATTTGCCCATATTCATAAAATGAAGCAATTTGGTTATTCGTGTTGGATAAAATACAATTTATAAATAACGGGTTAGATTGATTCCAAGATGATACTTCAATTCCTGAATTATTAGACATAGTACAATTAGTGAAAATAGGATTAGAAGAATGTTCGCATTTAATTCCATCAACATTTGCACTTATTATTAAACAATTATTAAAAACAACATCTGAATTAACTCTAATATGTACATTAACTCCGTTATTGTTACTCGTTGGATTGTTGTTTATAATGGAACAATCATGAAATTCAGCTGTTGAATTTAATTCAAGATGCAACCCATGACTCTCATAGTTAGCACTAAAATTATTCTCAAATGTACACAACCTAAATACTGGATTCCCACCATATGTTTTTACTGCTCCTCCATTAATACCACTTTGATTATTGTAAAATTCACAATTATTAAATTGAGGACTTGAATAAGCTATATAAATCCCGCCTCCATGCTGAACAGCAATATTATTTTTAATTATACAAGAATTAATAGTTGGATCACTTGATATTTGTATTCCACCACCATGGTTTCCATTTAGAGAACCACAGAACCCATTTTGAATAGTAAAACCAGTTAAAACTGCAGAAGAAGTTTCATTATTATTAAATGAAACAACACTACCATTTTGGTTTCCATCAATTATAGTAGATGAGATATATGAGGTATCATTATTTAACAAAAACTCTGATGCTAAAACAATGTTCTTTCCAATATAATTTATATTCTCAACATAGGTTCCTGGAGAGACAATAATGGTATCTCCATGTACAGAATTATCAATTGCTGTTTGTATTGAAGCCCAATAATTGCTTTGGGTAATATTAGTAACGCAATTGTTATAAATACAACTTCCATCGTCTGTAGTAGCTGTTGAGTCGTAGTTGCATGCTATATTATCAGTACATCCACATACGTTAATTGAAACTGTTATTTCATCGGATGACGAACAGGAAGAACAGTTTTGTTCTGGAGTTTCACTACTCCATGTAGCTCCGTTTACTACTCCGTCATTTCCATTACCAGATCGGTCATAAACCATATCACCTTGGCCTTCTTCAAAATCCCAGTATCCAACTATTCCATCCTCTGTTCCAATTGGGGAACACGCTTGAACCCCTTGTATTTCAGGCAATAAAAGACTAGTATTCCAAACTGTAATTTCATCAAGTTCTCCATCAAAAATTCTACTCGTATCTTCAATATCATTCCTACGACCAATATGAAAATATCCTATAAGAGTTTGACCAAAGTATGTGTTACTTACTGCGTATGTCGTGGGAAATTCATCAGCAACATATTTTTCATAGTCTAGTTCACCATTAATAAAAATTCTAATAGCTGCACCATCGTAATGTAAAGCAATGTGAGTCCATTCATTTAATGGAACAACGCTATTACTCACGATAAAACCTCCAGCTTCAAAACTTCCTGGTGTTATCATTGAACCTGCAGTAGTGAAATACACTTTACCATCTGCATTAAGCTGAAGTCCATATTGACCCTGCCCAGGAATTTCGCCAGCATGGTGTAAAATAAAACATGCATTAGAAGAATATGAATTTGGGTTTATCCATGCCGTAATAGTTAGTCTGTTAGTACTTGCTACATTTAAAGACGAACTTGCCTCACCACTGACGGTAGAATTTGGATTTTGAGCTTCACAACTAATTGAACTATTCATGTTTCCATCTCCGACTTCTACACCATAATCACCCGATTCAGTCACCTCAATGCTCTGAGTAGTTTCCCCATTACTCCAGAGATAACTATCATATCCCTCTCCAGCATCTAGAGTCACAGACTCGTCACACGTAGTAATGTCTTCACCGAGGTCAACTGGGGTGATGTATTCACAGCTGCCGTCATCGGTGCTTGCTTCAGGATTGTAATTGCACGCTGTTTCATCAAGACAACCTGATGAAGGGCATGCAATGATCTCCATTATAAATTGATGGTTTCCTGTTACATCAACAATTTCGCAATTGTCATCATTGGTAGGACTTGTAATCCCTTGATAATAATTATTGACAAAATATGCATTTCCACTAAAAAAATTCTCCATGCCACAAACAAAACTAATCTCCTCTTCTGTGCTAATATCTGCCAATTGACCACCTAAATCATTCGCTAACGATGAGGCATCTCCATAACCATACATATTGGAAAGAGAAACATAAAAATATTTTCCATTATAATAATTGGGAGAGAAAAACCCCACTATGTCTTCCCCATTAGATCCATCGATTGCACATATATTATCAATACAATTTTGTTCTGGAACATCGGTGCTGTAAGTAGCTCCATTGATTGCCCCATCATTTCCATTTGCTGTCAGGTCGTAAGTAGTTGTTCCACTTCCCTCTTCAAAGTTCCAATATCCTACTAGGCCTTCTTCATCACCAGATGGCGGGCAATTCATGTAATGTTGGATTTCTGTTTGGGATAATGCTATATCCCAATAGGATAAATGAGAAATATTTCCTTCAAATTGATATTGACTATTGCCCCAATTAGCCCCTCTATTACCAATGCGTGAGTTATATGCGTTTGTAGAAACTGTGATTCCAGTTGAATTTGATAAAATATTTACACCATTTTGATATACTTCTAGTTGACCATTATCGAAAGTAATACCAATATGCACCCAGACGTCCAATGGGAAGGATTGTGACGCAACAAATTGATTTGAAGTAAGACTACCGAGTTCACAAACAATAGTTGGTTGAGTTACACCTAACGTTTCGTCGGATATTCCAAAAGCAAATGAGGCCCATGTTGAATTGTTTGCTCCAGTTGAAAATATATGCCGACCTGCATCAGCCTGACTTAAATCAGTAGATGAAGAAATAAATAAATAACTTTCGAAACTAAAAGACTGACTCATTGTTATATCATTCAATATGACTTCACTATACACCCCATCAAAGCTCAAGGAATAATCGTTCTGTCCATAAAAAGTAACAGAAAGTAAAAAAGTGATAAAAACAACTAAATATCTCATAGTCTATAATTCAGACTTACAAGATACAGCTATTCAGGTTTTTAACATAAACATATCGCTGACATTAAAGACAATAATGCTTAGAGTTATGTAAAAGCGAGTGAACTTAAAGGATGCGGTAGAATAAATTCTATAAAAGAATTAATAAATATTTCATAGTCAAAAGTATAGACATACAAGATGCGGATATTCAGATTTAGAGCTATTGGGGTACAGTCAGTGAACTATTCTTTTGCCAACTCTTCTCGCACCTTATCCAAAACCTGTTTGGCTGTAGCGTTTATTCACGTCGCTGACCAATTCAGCTCTGAAGTTTGCAATCGAGCAAATTCAATTGTATTACCTCTTGACCTGTCAAGCAACCATCTCTTCTGGAGTTGAAGAAATCAACTTCAAATTGACTGTTTATATAAGAGATTTCAAATCCTCTAAAAAGTTCGAACCCGTACCACCGGAGGTCACTCTAAATTCACGTATAGTTCCTCACCAATCGATGTCTCAATTCTCTAATTCTCCCTCAAAATGTTTCGACTTCCCGCCTCTCTGCTCCACCAAAGTTATCTTTAGTGATAACTTTTATATTTTTTGGTCTTGATTTTCAGGATTCAATTTGTCTAATATTTTCTTATTTTAAAAAATATTAAATCTGAATTTGATATCCGTAAGGCCCAGAAAATTAAATCGTTTTATTATTTTTACATTCATGAAAAAAATAAAAACTATAATAACAGGGGCTTCAGGAATGGTAGGGAAAAGTGTCTTGTTAGAAAGTCTAGAAAATCCATTAATTGAGAAAATCCTTTTAATTAATCGAAAATCACTCAACATAAACCATCCTAAAGTTGAGGAAATAATATTAGATGAATTTATGAATATCAAGACTTTAAGCAATCAGCTCAAAGATTACAATGCGTGTTTTTTCTGCATGGGAGTTTCTGCTATAGGTTTGAGTGAAGAAAAATACACGCATCTAACCTATGAAATAATAAAATTATTTGTAGACACACTGTATGAAGTAAATCAAAACATGACCTTTAATTATGTTTCAGGTACTGCAACAGATAGTTCTGAGAATGGGACTGTAATGTGGGCGAGAGTAAAAGGGAAAACAGAAAACTATATCCTCAATAAGGGGTTTCGTGATGCATATATGTTTAGGCCTGGAGCTATTATTCCTGAAAAAGGAATAAAATCTAACACAAAATGGTACAACATTATTTATGTGATTACAAAACCTATATTTCCAATATTGAAAAAAAATAAAAACATTACTACGACCACTAAGTTTGGGCAAGCAATGATTAATTCATTGGTTTTCCCTCAAAAGTTAAAACATTTAGAAAATATAGATATAAATATACTTTCTCAAAAAAGTTCGAAATAAGAACCGAGAGGCCCACGAAAAAGAAACCCACTCAATAGAGTGTCATTCTGAAATTACGGGATGATTAAGCACCTTTATATCCTCTTCGTAGTGTTTCGACTTCCCGCCTATCTAATCCAATGCACGGGTAGGGGGGAGCACTGTCGGCGATTCAGTTGTCGTTGTTGTTGTGTTTCCCTAGCTTTTAGGTAGTCTTGGGACCGTTAGAAATTGATGGCAGTGGTGTTCCTCTACCTGGATGCGACTAAAGGCACATTACTCTGTTTTGATAAATTTAATTGACTTATAATCTAGCCTCACGATGTATATGTTTGGAGTAAGAGATGAAATGTCAAGTGCTTCAATTTGTCCATTTAATGTGCCAGACATTGTTATTTCTCCCAAAAGATTAACAATTCTGAACTCTTGCTCTACATGGGGTTTGCTTTCGATAAATAGTTGATTGCTCGCTGGGTTTGGATAAATGACAATGTTGTTTTCATTATTGGTAAACTCATCTACAGAATTGACTGGATATTCTTTCTTATATACCCAAGCCATGTTTGTTGAGGTATTGCTATTTGGATCAAAACCACCAAAATAAAGCGCATCTTCATTTGAAAATGGAGAGGACACATAGCACCTGTTGGCTACCAAAGCAGGATCAGTTGTACCGATAGTTCCATTGATTTCTTCTATCGCATACAGACCGTTGGAATCTCTTTGGGCAAACAAACCGCCTTGATAATAACCGTTCCATGTTGGGTGCCCACCTCCAGATATATTTGCTTCAAACCCAATCAAATGAAGCGTATCAGAACTTATAGGGTCAATATATTTGTAAAACTCATTGTATGCTCCAAGTACATAATTTGCACTTGCCCCTGGTAAAAAACTCCCTACCAATACGGATAATTTTGTTTCATATATACGATTAAAACCTCCAGTACCATCAGGTTCGAGGCGATAAATGACTCCTTGGGACTGACCATCGGGGCACCACATCAACAGGAAGGCATCATCATTCCCACTGGGGTTGTCGATTGTTGTTAAACCTCTAATTCCACCTACAGCAGAATTGATTGTCGCACCAAGATCAGTGAAGTCATGGTCGATGACATAGCTTGGTGAAACTCCGTCAATACGTCTATAGAGTTTGTTTCCAGATGAAAAATGGAGCGCACCATTTGCGACTTCAATTCCTAGAGATCGAATGCTTAAGGGGCCAAATTCTGCAGTTGAGATCCACTCTATTTTTCCTGGAAGTGCGGGATTGTATTTCCCTTTATAAATCCCTTGGGTTCCAACAGTCGTAAAGACAAATTCAAAACCAGTTTGCTGGTCGACATGCATTTCGATATCTCTGATGGAATAGTTCTCACCACCGGGGAAACTGCCTTGTACAATTTGACTTTCTCCCCAAGAACCATCCTCATCGTTTCGTACAAAACTCTTCACAGTAACTGAACTCGATATAAAATTAGGCGTGTAGCCTGCGCAAATTAAAACGGTATCTGGAGAAGAGAGTGAGTTGCCAAATTGATCTTGGGTGAAAATGATTTGCTTCAGAATTTCAGGGCGAAGATAATTTGCGCCAAGAAAAAAATCTTCCTGCCAATTTGCCAAGGGATTGTCCAACCGATTGATTTGGGCCCATCCAATGTTGTTATTAGACCCCCCGTACCAAATATTGTTTCCATCTTCCCAGTAACCCACAGATGCGAACAACATATTCTTATGTCCAATGAGCTGTAAAACTTCCGATCCTCCTAGTAATGTATTGTTCGAATCATAGCTCCCAGCAGTGAAAGAATTACTCCATACTTGTGCATTTAAGGCACCGTAAGAGGATGTCAACAACATCAAGAATAAAATTCGTTTTATGAAGTTTATTTTCATTTCAGTACAATGTAGTTTACAATCAAACATAACTATTTCAAGAATGTTTTATGGTGCATAACACCCATATACAATTCAATGTTGTTCATCTGCTAATATAACGATTTCTTAGACTCCCTTTCTTTGTTTATAGCTGAACATAAGATGCGGTCTAAGAGGCTGGTGATGTTGAAATCGAAAATAATTTAGAGTGTTGCACCCTTTAATAAATAACATCTAAATGTTTGATAGCTGATTCCAAATCCTCCTCAAAATGTTTCGACTTCCGGCCTCTCTGCTCCACCCTAAACTCCTTAAAATTTACGATTAATATTCAGATATTCACTGTGGCTATTTTATACTATATGTTTAGCGAATTAAAGTGACATGGCCTTGCAGATGCTGCACACCGAATTTTCCATCACGCAAAACAGCGTCCCATTGGTATACTCCATCGGATGCGAAATGGCTCCCGTTTTGGATGTTACCTAACCACCAATGGTCGATTTCGGAAGTTTCAAAAACGATATTACCCCACCGGTCAAAAACCCTCACTTCTATTGATTGCACATCCATTCCGCAAACAATGCGCCAGGCATCATTTATTCCGTCTTGATCTGGTGTGAAAGCGTTGGGAGCATATGCTGTAAGTCCTTCGCTTAGTGTGATTGTATTGCAGGTAAAAGTAGAGCAGTCAAATTCAACACTAACTTCCAAACAGAGGTTGAAGGGATTTGAGGGGATGTCCGTCATTTCCAATTGGTACTGATTACTTGAATCCATGCTTATTCCATCGATTGTCCATTCAAACTGATTGGATGGAAGGGAATCGATAGCCCAGACAGTCATGAAAGAGTCGAAGATACTTGCGTGTGCTGGGGTATACATAAATTCAGAAGAAGGTGGTGTATTTACACAAATAGCAGTCTCCACTATGTTGGAATTACTGCAACCATTTTCAGCTATGACTTGATGCACCAAGTCATAGCAACCAGGTTCCTCTATTAACAAAAAGGAATCTTCGCAATCTTCCACCCATTGTGTTTCTCCAGTAGCGTTCACCAAGCCCCATTGGCACATTGACATAGCCGAAGTTGTGAGCGATGTCAATTCGATAAAAAGAGGAATGCAGCCAGAGGAAGGTGTGTAAGTAAATGCCGCGTCAGGTAGTGATAACACGGTAATAGGAAGAGTGGTATCTGTACCGCATTGCCCTGGGATGGAATAGGTGACAATTTGATCACCTGTTCCAGCTAAAGAAGGTGAGAAACTTGAACCACTCATGCAATTAGAGCACTCCGCAGACCAATTGCCACCAGGTACGACAGGAATAAATGTGTAGACTTCGTCATTTACACAGAAAGTTTCAACGGCCGAAAATGCAGAACTAATATTATCAGTTACTTCGAATATCCCCGTATACGTTGCAGGACAATTCCCTGACAACGAATATGTAATATCCCAATTGCCAGTGCCTGCAGATTCTGTGTTGAATAGGCCGTCCTCCGTTACGCATGAAGCGCAATTTGCACTCCACACACCAAGAGGTAATTCCGCGATCAATTGCACATTTCCTTCTCCTTCGCAATCTGTAATTGGAGAATTAAACCAGGGGCTTGGCGTTTCTATTACTACAATGTATTCGCTCAATGTTTCTTCACAAATTTCCAGAGACTCATAAGTGATCTCAAACGAGCCATCTGTACTCATACTTGGATCAAAGATGCCTAAATCTTCATCTAAACATGTGCCGCATGTAGCAGACCACAAACCAGACCCTGTTACATTGATACCAATCTCAATGGGGTCACCGTTGCTGCAAATGATGTCAGGAATGTCAAACGCTAGATCTGTTGGCGCAACTACTTCTAACTGAATGGAGTCGGGCTGCACGACACATCCATTTGCATTTCCTCCCAAGATATACCAACCACTTTCTGATTCATTCAGGTCATTCAGTTCTAACAAGTATCCTGTTGAAATTGTGCCATTGGGTAATTCCCAAACCCATGACCCATCACCGATGGTCTGATCTGGAACGATACTCCAATCACTTCCCACGCAGAGGGATTCATAATTGGAAGATATTTCAATTTGAAATTGCACGGCATAATTGCTGAAATAGCCATAGCGAGTTCCAGAACTTGCTCCACCGTTGATAATTCCCAGATGAAAATTGGAGGTTGAATTGGTTAGCCGAGACGCTTGCAGTGTTGGAACAAAATTGGTGGCCGTGATGTTTGCGAATTTCCATAACCCCTCTGTTCCTGGAACATTGCTGAAATCGTCCGCCATTATATTTGTTGTATTTCCGTTAAAGGCAAAGTCACCTTCACCACCAGATGGGACAAGGATTTTTAATCCAATGAATTCGTCGGTGGAACGGACAAATGCAACTTCTTGTGAACCCGTGCAAACAATGGGAGGGAGCAGCGCTCCGCCAATTTCGCAGCCAAATCCAGTCAAATGCAATACATACACTGGGTGGTTGGTTGTGTAGTATGCTGAAGGCTCTGTTAGCGTGTGTGTATACATAGAAGAAGCTGCTGGTAAGGTGGCTTCCACATTGCCATTTAAACTCACGGTTGTGCCAGGTTCAGTGGTAACAATGAAGACTTTGTCCGGACCATTCAGATTGCCTTTGATCGCAATGTATTCCGTTCCCAAAAGGTTAACGGGAACGATTTGATCTCCCATGATATCTGCGCATCCACCATAGGGTGTTCCATTGACAGAATCATCACTCATGGTGATTGCTATTGATTTGTTGGATGTCACAATGGTTCCCGAAGGATGTTGGTCGGCACTTGCCGAGGTAGCCCTACCGCTCCAAGTTTGCCCTTCATTAAGTGTGATACTAAATGAGACGTTTGCAGGATGTCCGATGATTGGTTTTTGAGGTGTGATGGTTACAAGGGTGCCGTCTTCGGTAGCAACAATATCGAAAGACGAGGTGGACTGAGTGTAACTATTGTTCAGGTACATCTGAAAAGGCACAACAAAATCTGTCCCCAGTGCATTTGAACCTTTAAGTGCGAATATGTCAGGGTTGTTAAATCGGTTTACCTCGTAATAAGCCGTTATTGGGGAGTTTGATGTGATATGTAAGCCGAAATTTAGAATGCTATTCGCAGGCTTGTTCTCGACTTGACTCAACCAATTAGTTAGGTCCAAAGAATAGACAGAATTGGCATCAATATTCAATGTCTGTGTGGGGAAATTCGGGTTTGCAGGTTGATCTACCGTGATCACAGCGGCCTCGTCAAACGTCGCAAATCTCAGCAATATTGGGCTATCACCATGCCCTGCCCATACTTCAGGAGCGACGAACCAAAACTCTGTGTCGGTTTGACTTAGAGTATGAGAAAAAGCCCCTGAGAGTCCAGTTAGTGCAATAATCAGGAGTGCTGGAAGTGTTTTAACCATGTCTTGGAATAGATAGCTAAATTAAAGCATTTACCTATATAAGTGTAAAATAGACTTGTTTGCAAAAGCCGTGGTCGTTCTTAGAAGTGATATTTTGGACTATTTCAGCTAGCTCCAATGTCACCTAACTAACATTAAACTCCCGGTCAATTGCACAGGACCAGCTTCAGTGATTTCTCTAGCCCCAAACTGATCTTCAATTAGCAGTTGCTCGCTATCCCTGGTGATTAAAATTACATAGTAATAAGTTCCTTCTACTGCTTCTTCTTCAGTGGGTTGCCAGCCTGAAGAGGTTCCGAAGTTAGAAGACTCATAAACTACATTTCCCCAGCGGTTATATATGGAACAAGTGCTTTGTGGAAAGAAAGAGAGGTGTGGTATAAAAAAACTATCGTTACGACCATCTTGATTTGGAGAGAAAACGTTGGGTATAATCATCTCACAGGCATGCGTCTCTACTTCAAAAGCTCCAGATGCCACTAAATCACATGGTAAACCTGTTTCCAGAATTACCTGGTATATTCCATCTTCATTTGTTTCAATCATCGATCCGCTTTCGAAATCAATAGTATTTCCATCGAGGTCAGTGAAAGTCCAACTGGAATTGTAAGCTGGGTCATATTCAGGAAGTTCGATTAATGCATAACCTCCGGGACACCGAAAAACCTTCAAAGTTCCGAAATCATTCAACTCAATTTCTGGCAAAGGAACTACCTCCAAATACTCAGATGTCACAGCCGAAGCACACCCGTTTAAGAGGGCGTAAGCACTGTAGATGCCATCTCCCTCCAAAGGCGTGTCTATTAACTCCCAATTTGCTCCCTCCCAAGTTCCATAAAATGCTTGATTCCAAATAATGGAAGCATCTAAATTTGTTGTTGCAATTAAGTTAATGTTGCTGCCTTCACATATGGGATCAAGCTCAGAAATATCAGGGATGTTGGGTGTTGGAAGTACTGATAAATATACAGAGTCAGAGAGCATAGGGCAGTTGCCGATATAGCCGTTTAAAATATACCAACCGTTATCGGATTCCTGCACGTTGCTCTCAGACCATACGTTACTAGAAGAGGTGTTTCCACCTGGGATATTCCATTGCCAATCGATCTCGTTAGTACCTTCTGCGTTTATTGTGAAGCCTTCTCCAGAGCACAGATTAAATTCGTCAACCTCATTGCCTGCAAAGTTAGTTATCGATAATTGCAATTGCTCAACGACATCCAAAGCAACCATTTCTATCGAGGATGAGCATGTCCAGAATTCTGCAAGGCAAGCATATGTCTGTATGTCATCGATTGAAGCATTTTCTATCAAAAGTGGATTTTCGGAACCAATCGGATTCCCATCAGAACTGTACCATATGAATGAACAATCTGGAATGTTTGTAGTTGCTGTAAGAACAGCTTCATTTCCAATGCAAACAGGAGGAGCGGTAAGCGATGTGATTTCGGGTTGGGCGATAATTTCAATCCAGACTGAGTCGGGTCCTAAGTCACAGCCGTCCGCTGTTCCATTAAGGTGGTACCATCCGGTTTCATCAGTTTGCACATTTGTCAGTTCCAAACCCGTCTCATTGCCTAGGATGTTGCCAAAGGGACCTGACCAAGTCAAAAAGCTTGAAGAATTATTCAAGGATTGTACCAAAACAGATTCTCCAGCGCATGAGATCAAAGAGTCTGAATCAATCTGAGCTGTCAAATATTCAACAATACTAACAGTATAGTTGGTCACAGGAGAAAAGCATCCGTTGTTGTTTATTGATAGAGAATAATTGCCAGAATCTTCAATGAAAATGGACGAACTGTTTGGAAGTGACCCGTTGGGACCTATCCATTGGTAAGTAATATCTTCAAGAGGGTCAGTACTTAAAGTCAACACATCTTCTTCACAAAACAAAGGGTCACCAAATATGGAAGGTTGTTCGGGAATGGAGTATACGAATAAGTCAAGGGTGTCGTTATCGATAGGGCAGGAGCCAATAAATCCAGAAACGATGTATTCTCCAGTATTCGTAATGTCAATCTCTCCAAAACCCAATGGATTTCCCTGGCCAGTGAACCCGTTGGGGCCCGTCCAGTCATAAGAGGCGCCAATAAGAGTATTAGCTAACAAATTTAGTTCCTGTCCTTCACAAAGTGTGTTGTCAGTGACTTCAATAACGTAAGCTTGCTCAGCATAATTACTAAAATACCCATAACGAGTTCCAGAACTGGCACCTCCGTTTATGATTCCCAAATGAAAATTGGAAGTTAAATTTGTAAGCCGAGATGCTTGAAGTGTTGGAACAAAGTTAGTGGCCGTAATGTTTGCAAATTTCCATTCACCATCTGTTCCTGGGACATTGTTAAAATCCCCAGCCACTATATCTGTTGTATTTCCATTAAAGGTAAAGTCACTTTCGCCCCCAGATGGCACAAGAATTTTTAATCCAATGAATTCGCTTGTGGAACGTACAAATGCAACTTCTTGTGAACCAGTGCACACTATGGGAGGGAGCAGCGCTCCGCCAACTTCACAACCGAACCCCGTTAAATGCAATACATACACTGGGTAATTGGTTGTGTAGTATGCTGAAGGCTCTGTTAGTGTGTGTGTGTACATAGAAGAAACTGTTGGCAAAGTGGTTGTCATATTTCCATTCACGCTCACAGTTGTACCTGGTTCAGTAGCAACAATGAAGACTTTGTCAGGACCATTCAGATTACCTTTGATCGCAATGTATTCGGTCCCTACAATGTTTACGGGAACTATTTGATCTCCCATGATATCTGCACATCCACCATAAGGTGTTCCATTGACTGAATCATCACTCATGGTGATTGCAATGGGTTTGTTGGCTGTTACTGTCGTGCCAGAAGGATGTTGGTCGGCGTTTACTGAGGTAGCCCTACCGCTCCATGTTTGGCCTTCATCTAGTGTGATGTTAAATGTGACGTTTGGCGGATGTCCGGTGATTGGTTTTTGAGGTGTGATGGTTACAATGGTTCCGTCTTCGGTAGCAACAATGTCGAAAGATGAGGTGGACTGAGTGTAGCCATTGTTTAAGAACATTTGAAATGGCACAACAAAATCTGTTCCCAGTGCATGGGAACCTTTCAGTGCAAATATGTCAGGGTTGTTCCCTTGGTTTACTTCGTAATAGGCCGTTACTGGAGTGTTTGAGGTGATATGTAATCCGAAATTCAGAATACTGTTGGCAGGCTTGTTTTCGATTTGACTCAACCAAGTCGTTAGATCCAATGAATAGACAGAATTGGCATCAACATTCAATGTCTGTGTGGGGAAATTCGGGTTTGCAGGTTGTTCTACCGTGATCAAAGCGGCCTCGTCAAACGTTGCAAATCTCAGCAATATAGGGCTATCACCATGCCCTGCCCATACTTCAGGAGCGACGAACCAAAACTCTGTGTCGGTTTGACTTAGAGTATGAGTAAAAGCACCTGATAGTCCAGTTATCGTAAGAATCAATAGTGTTGGAAGTATTTTAAACATATCTCAAAAATAGACAACTAATTTAGAATATGATCTGTTAATATACTTAGTTTGATGCTTCAAGTAAAACTAAATTTTGGGACTAGATGTCCTATCTATATTCTGACAAAACTTAAAATAATCTCGGTATTGTAATTTTTATAAATGAAAAATATGTTTTCGTCTTTTTTGTTTTTCCATTGAAATGATGGTCCCTTTAGATGTAACTTCATGAGAATATCATTTAGAAATGGTGGCAGAAGATGGTGCTGGAAATTCAATGCATACGGGAATCCATTTAGAAGTAGAATAACAGGAATTTGATTAGTTCTCTTACCCCCTCATACTACTGTGAGTGGGGGTAAGAGAAGCCAATCCCAAATCCTCCTCAAAATGTTTCGACTTCCCGCCTCTCTGCTCCACCAAAGTTATCTTTAAGATAACATTTAGATTTTTTGGTCTTGATTTTCATCGATTCAATTTGTCTAAAATTTTCTGAGGTCGTAGTCGAAATGTTTCGACTTCCCGCCTCTCTTCTCCACGAAATCACAAAAGTGATTCAGCACGCCAAAGGCGTGTCAGCGACGAAACCAGTCTCAACCGAAGCTCGCTTCAGGTTGAGGATGGTGAAGTTGTTGTGTCTTGCGAAGCAAGCTGAATCCTATGCTGTGATGAGTTGCCGGCGGGGTGCACTTTCGCTCTTTTTCGCCTGTATGTTTTTGTTATCCCAATCCGTTCATTCGTGTTGGGATTTTCTTTTTCATCCCAAGTACTCCCCCCGGCTCCACCAAAGTTATCTTTAGTGATAACTTTTAAATTTTTTGTTCTTGATTTTATGGATTCAATTTGTCTAAAATTATCTTGAGATCGTTGTCAAAATGTTTCGACTTCCCGCCTCTCTGCTCCACAGAATAACCCACATTATGTAATTAGATGGTTTTTTGTTATACATTTATTGTTTGCAGAATTTAAAACGATAAAAAATCATCAAATCAGATCAATCATTCAGTTAGATGTCACAAATTTGTTTTATGACAGTATAAGTAGATGTAAACAAATTTATCACTAATTAAACATTCAATATGATGAACCGTTATGTAACCCTTGCCTTATCATTCCTAATTACAACATTCAGTTTCGCACAAAGCTCGACGATTTTAAACCTAGAGCTCACCAATACTAGCATAAACACATCAGACTTCATGATGATGGAAGTATACATTGAAACAAGCCCTGCGTATATCGTGGGAGCTGAGGGGCCAAACCCAAACAATCCAATTCCATTATTTATTGGAGGTACAACGATGGAAACCAGCTTAACTTTTGGTGAAAACGTCGACGTCTTTGACCTTTTTATTACTCAGGTTTGCTCATATAACATGGGTAACATAGAGGAAATCGAAACAACAATTATCCCTCCAGTAACACTTTCTTACAATGGTGAATTAGACTCCTCAGGAGTTGTCACAATGGACTTTGCCATGGAGCTTACTTGCGGAGAAGGAGGTGAGCCACTATGGGACTGCCCCAATTTAAATGCAAACGTTGGATCCTCGTGTCAAGGAGGTTGGGGAGTTGTTGATGAAAATTGCGATTGCGTCGAATACATCGAACCTGAAAATTGCTTGGAAGGTTATCTCCCTGGTACTGATTCCACTTGGTTTGACCCCGCATCTCTTCTAGTGTACGCGCTCATGGAATGCGGAAACCAGAACAACCCTGAACTTTGGATGTTCTGCGGCCTTGCGGAAAGCATCTCGGCAGCAATGGCTGGCGACGAGGAAGCATGCAATGAAGTTTGGGGCTGGATAGAAGCGAATGATTGGGATGGCACATGGGATCCGGGAAATGGTGGTGGGGGCATGGATTGTGAATGGTACGTCGACGCGGACGAGTCAAATGATTCACTAACCACTTTTAACGTCATTATCCCCAGCGGAGCCTTCGGAGGCTGGGAATGGTACGTGGATGGAAATCTGGTGGGGCCCAACACAAGCGAAGGAGGACTTGTTTGGGCAGACACCTACGAGACCATTTGCGCAGTCATGTTTTCCCTTGCCGATTGCCCCGATCCTGGCACTTATTGCTATGAAAATGGAGGCAATGATTTTGACTGCCCTGAATTGGGAGGAAACATAGGTGACTGGTGCACTACAAATAACGGAGCTTTTGGTGAAATCAACGAAGATTGTGAATGTGTTGAAATACAAGGGTGTGGAGATTTTGAGGTGAGCACCAACCTACTTACTAACGATGATGGCACAGGAAACGGTTCAGTTGAAGCAATCGCATCGGGAGGCACTCCTCCTTACAGTTATGAATGGGAGGCATGGGCCTGGGAGGTTATAGGTACGGATGCGGTACTTGACAACTGTGTTGCGGGAGTCTACTTTGTTCAGGCTACTGATTTTAATGGCTGCGTTGCGTTTGGCAATGAAGAAGTTCTCTTTAGTGTCGACACCCTCGAATGGGACTGCCCTAACTTAAGCATGAATGTTGGTGACCCCTGTCAGGGTGGGTGGGGAATCATTGATGAAGATTGTGAGTGTATAGAAGATATGGAAATAGGAGGTTGTGAGGCGTTATTTACAATCGATCAAGCTATTAATGAAGAGGATGGAGAGGCGGTTCTTTTTGCGCTGTTTGTTTACTTATGGAATTACGATGAGTCAAATGAATATTATTGGAGTTTTGGAGATGAAGGAGGAAGTTCTGACCCGTTTCCTGTTTGGACTTATGAATCAAACGGACCCTATGAAATATGTTTGACCGTTTCTAACGAGTTAGAAGAATGCTCAAATACATATTGTTCAACAATAGGTGTCGATTCATTAGGTTGGGACAACGGACTTCAAGATGGATTTACGATTACGATAATCAATGGCGATGAAGATTCCCAAAGCTCAATAGACGAAGAAAACACTTCATTTGTATTTGAGGTTTTCCCCAACCCTACAACTGGAAACGAAATAAATATGAACTGGTTTGGAGAAAGCAATGAAAAGATTACATGCAAACTAATCGATATTACTGGAAAAGCCGTCAGTTTTAAGTCATGGTTTCCTTCTTCTGAAAGTGAACAGTTAAGCATGAATATTGATGACGTTAATCCTGGAATGTATCTTCTTAAAATGGATCAAGGAAGTAGAAGCGTGACATCTAGGGTGATCATTAATAGATGATAAATAACAATAACAACGGCACGGCATCCACAATCTGAAAAAGGTTATGGGCGCCTTGTTGTCGTTATAATAGGACCATAAACACGTAAGGCGAAGCATACATTCACAATGTTTTTGAGAAGAGAAAAATATTATTATTCGTTAAATGGGGTAGACCTAGGCCGTAAAGTTTTCTTTATGGTGCTTTTGATAAGCTTTTTTTCATGCACAAAAGAGGATTTAGATGAAACAATAGTCATAGAAGAAGAAGTTTTCGAAACGGAAACCATTTGGGTATATGACTGCGATGAACTTCAATTAAACTTTGAAGACACATGTCAGGTGTATATAAATGAGAATCTAAGTATAGGAACAGTTAATTCTTTGTGTGAATGTGAAGTTGATCTTACATGTAATTTGGAGGTTATAATTGTGATGCACAACGGTTATGGCAACATCAATGGTTTTATAGAAGCCATAGCTTCAGGAGGGGAGGGCCCATATACGTATGATTGGCTTGACGGAGAAACGGTTGTAAGCTCAGGTCCTATACTAAATAACGTCTCAATTGGAAGTTATCAGTTAGAAATTTCAGACTCTTTAGGCTGCACAGAAATTTTTAACGTAAATGTTGAAACCATCAATTCCCAATGGGATTGTCAAGCTCAGGCAGGAGATTACGGAGACGAATGCCAAAATGGTTGGGGGATTATTAATATCGAGTGTGAATGCGTTGAAATTGGAGATTGTGAACTCGTTATACAAAACCTACAGATAACACCGAATGATGATGTGACGGAAGGGTCTATACAATTCTACATTGATGGTGGAACAGGTCCTTATAATTGGACAATTTCATCTTATAACGGAGAGCTTGTTCAATCAGGAAACATAAGTGAGAAGAATGACATAATAATAATTTCAGACCTTTATCCAGGGTTTTATATATATCAGGTAATGGATGAATATGGATGTTTAGCATTAAATTTTGTAATGGTACCCTAAAATACCGGCCCTTATTTGATACAACTAAATGAAAGACAATGAAGCATTCATACATCTTATAGAAGACTGCGTCAAAAATGACAGGAAATCACAAAGAGAATTTTATGAGCGAACATTGCCATATTTACGCGCTACAATCTCTCGCTACTTATTTCATCAAGACTCCATTCAGGATGTGCTCCAGGAAACATATATCAAAATATATAAATATTTAAAAAGATACGACGCAAATAAAGGTGGAATAATGACTTGGATATCCAAAATAGCAGTAAATACAGCCATTACCCATAATAATAAATCAACGAAAATGAAGTTTGAAGACACAAATAATTTCAATGAAATAACCTGGCCGAATGCTATAGAATTAATGACTGTTGAAGAGGTTGTTGCTCAACTTAAAAAGATGCCTACAAATTTATATCTCGTTTTTTCAATGTTTGTAATAGAGGGATATAGTCATCGTGAAATTGCAGTCATGTCAGGAATTACAGAAGAAGTTTCACGTCAAAGATTAACAAGAGCGCGAAAATGGGTTCGAACAAGTGTTGGGCCGCACTCATTTGAGAAATTAGTTAATGTATAATAGACAAACGCATGATTGATTTAGAAAAAATAATTAGACAAAAGTTATTCCAACAGAAGGTCCATTCAACAAAAATAGAAAAGGATCATTTATGGGACTCTATAGAGAAAGAGCTTGTAAGTGCTCCGAGGTCTACATATGAGACAATTTTTTTAAAGGCTTTCAATTCCAAGTTATTTAAAAGAAGCATGGCTGCTATGTTTTTCTCTTTAACCGCTATTGTCTCAAGCTATTTTATCTTCAACAGCTCAAATAGCGCGGAAAATAGAACGACAGGGGTGACAGAAAAAGAAACCGTCAATCAAAACGAAAGAAAAGCTTTAGACAGAAACGAGCCCTCAAATACAAGTAAGACAGAGTCAACGCAAGAAAAGCAGACTTCAGTTTACGAAACAAAAGCCACAAGAATTACAAATGAGTCAATAACTCATGAGATTACAGATAACCCTTCACCAAGTATAGAAAACCAATCAAGAGAAAAAGCAATATTTGAAAGCGATCGAACAGACCAGAAAGATGTCATTTTAGAAAACACAATTCAAATAGCAAGCTTAATGGAGAATGATCAGACATCATTGATATTAAAAACGCTTAACCCAAAGATGATAAAATCGAATTACCCGAATGAAATTTTAGGCACCGCTATCTTCGAGGAGAAGGTTTCGGTTTTTTCATCTTTTAACGTGAGAATATTTGCTTCGACGACATGGAGTGATTTCAATTACCTAGACTCGGAACACAGTGAATTGTCGCAATTTAATAGTTATATAAAGGGAGATTGGAGTCTTGGCGCAGGCTGTATGATTGAGTTTAGTGCTCTCAGTCAATCTTGGGGTGTTGGATTAGGTTGGAATGAATACATACACAGGTTAGATTATGAACATGAAGAGACCTCCATAACAACATTACAAAATCAACTAATTTCAGTTGACATTAATGCAATAACAGGAGACACAGTTCAATTTTCATATGGTTCAGTAGACATAACTCAAACATCATTAAGAAGAGTCATTCATCACAATCGTTTTCATTCTATTTCAATACCGATAGAATGGCAAAAAAGTTTTCTAAGGAATAGATTTTCTGGTGGAATTGGGGTGGGTGTTCTAGCCCAAATCAGATCAAATGCTTCTGGAAAAGCTTTTGAAGATTTTGGAATAATATCAGATTATGGTAATGAGAATGTGTCATCTTTAAAACTGTATTTACTTCCAACATTAAGAACATACATGAGCTATCAATTTGCACCAACATGGAATATTGATATTTCTTCCAGATTTGGAGTACAAAATTATTCAAGCAGAGATTGGAGCGAATTATCAACTTCAAACTCTCCTGCTTGGGGCGGTAGACTTTTGCTTGGAAATGTTGAGCTTGGGCTCAAACATCAATTTTTTTATAAAAGAAATTAAAGCACAAAATTTTGATTGTCCTTTCACTTTAAACTTATCGGATTTTCCGCACCACTTCTCCACCAAAGTTATCTTTTAAGATAACATTTAGATTTTTTGGTCTTGATTTTCAGGATTGAATTTGTCTAAAATTTTCTTGAGATCGTTGTCGAATTGTTTCGACTTCCAGCCTCTCTGCTCTACCATATGGACTTTGCACCTCTAGACGCGATGTTTTTTTTGAACTCCGTTCTATATTTGTTCTTTTTAAAAATTTCAGATCAACTAACGTTAAATCAATATCCTAATTATTGAGTTGATTACGATCTAATTCTAACGAACTGTGCGCCTTTTTTCCATTTTAAGAATATCCTGCTCGCTCATTATGATGCTAACTGTCTCTGTGGCTTTTGCCCAGTTGGATCAACAACGAAAGGACATGGAGGATTTTTCCGCACTCGCTGAGCGTTGGAATGACATTTCCCTCGGGGCTGATGAGCGCTTGGAAGCCGTCAAAGAACTCCACATTGCGTTTTATCAAACCTACCCGGATACGGTGCTTTATTACCTCGGGGAGATGCGCGAACTGGCCAAGCGTACTGATCGCCCTCTGGTTTTGTTTTCCGCGCACAATCGGATAGCCAGCCTGCTCGAAAAACAGGGGCGTACAGCGGATGCACTCATCGCCTTTGGTCATGCCGAACAGGTGGCCATTTCCCTCGGCGACTCCGCCAGGCTCGGCAGCGTATATGGGAACCGGGGTAATGTACACGTTCAGTTGAACCAATACGTCGAAGCCGTGCGCCATTTCAATCGGGCCATGGAACTCTTCGCTGACGCTGGTGATAAAGACAGGGCGCGCCGCATGCGAATGGCCCTGGGCAATGTCTTCATGCTCATCGACCATTATACACTAGCCATGGATCAGTTTGTAATGTTGCAGGAGGAAATTTCAGATGCGCAGGACATGGGTTATTTTCCTGGCCTTCTCGAACTCAACATGGGGTGGTGTGCCTTTAAACTAAAGGACTACGATAGGGCCTCCGCCCTCTACACTTCAGCACTCACAACGCTCGAAAGGGAGGCAAAAGGCTTCTTTGTTGCGGGTTGTCATGAGAACATGGCTGCCCTGTCAGAGGAATTGGGCGCGCTAGACGATGCCTTGGAACACCAGATCATAGCCATGCAGATGTATCGCGAACTGGGTGCCCGAGGCGATGAGCTGGAATGTTTACTCAGCATCGCTAAGTTGACCCTGCCATCCGACCCCACCGAAGCCCTTCGGATGGCGAGTGAGAATCAGCAAGAATTGTTGGCGCAGATAGGGTATGAATCCAAAAGTAAGTTGTTCCACCTGCTCTATCAGGCTTACAAAGTACTGGGTGAAGAGTCCAAGGCATTGGAAATGTACGAGTCATTCGTCCTGTATGATGACAGTCTGCAGACAGAGAAGCATAGTCTAGCTGTGCTTAGGGCAGCCTATGAAAAGGACGTGGAGCATCAGATTGAGACAGTCAAATGGGCAGGCGAACAAGAACGAAGCCTCCAGGAAATCAAGCAGCTAAAAACGATAGTCGGCCTTGTGTTGGGGTTTGTGGTCATGATTGGATTTCTCATCACCTACATCGTGAAAATACAACGGCGTCACCAGGACAGACGCGATAAGCTATTGTCCCAAATACATGTCCTTCGTAGCAAAAAGACAAAAAACATGGCCTTTGAGTTCTCGGGACTCGTGCTGGACTTCGACCTCCTGAATCAGAGTATAGGTCGCACCTTAAATGAGACCGATTGTAAAGTGCTCAACATACTGTTGGAAAATCCGTCCATTACTAATCGAGGCATTTCGGAAATAGCCCACCTTAGCGTCGATGGCATCGGGTCGTCATTGAGGAGGATGTATGAGTATTTCGGAATCAAAGAAACGAAGTACAAGAAAATATCCCTGTTGCACACCGCCATGAATATTTGTGAGAGACAGAATTGATAAAATATTTATTATCAGTTGTTTTTTGACAAATAAATCAAGGACTTGACATCTTACATGTATCATTCACCCCTAAGCGTGAAGTGTTTTTTGAGAATAATGATGTTCTTTGTAATCGTATCTTTATAATAACAACATGGCATTTAAGCCAATCTAACATATGTAACGATGAAAATAGTTCTTTTAGCATTCGCAACTCTACTGAGTTTTTCTCATGTAATGCAAGCACAAGTAACAGCCGTTCCTTGTGATATGTTAGGTATGTCTGTAAATGTTGGTTCTCAAGAAACCATGATCAACATTTACCATTCAGGTCAATATTTGACTCATCCCCAAACAGAAAATATCTTTATGTGGGAGTTTACAGACCAACAAGGAAACATAGTACATCAAGACACTTTAGTAGATGAGTCAACGGTTACTTTTGGTCATAGTTGGTCACTTTCTGATACAATAAATGTTACAGTGCATTTTGTAAATGATTCGGCTAATTTGGATAATTGGAATATTAGTCAGGGTTTGCCGACTAATGGTAATTCAATTAATTGTTTATTTGAAGACCAGATATATTGGGAAACAGGTGATCCTACTCCATGGGGAAGCTGGACATTTATTCATAATAATCCAGGTGTTGATGTTTACGAACCACCAACGTGCATTGATGCAAATCAAATCGACCCCACCGTGTATTGCGCCGAAATCTTTGAGCCAGTTTGCGGATGTGATGGTATTACCTACTCAAACTCTTGCTTTGCAACCTATAGCGGAGGCGTTACGTCATGGGAAGACGGACCCTGCATCGTAATCGAATATGGTGCGTGTACATACCCCTTGGCGTGCAATTATGACCCAAACGCAACATTTGATGATGGCACCTGCACCTTTCCACCAAACGATTGCGCTTGGCCAGATACGTGGGCTATCGGATGTACTTATTCAGATGCAATCAATTACGATGAGAGCGCTGCAACAGACGATGGCTCCTGCGTCTGGCCTCTATGTTCGACATGTCCAGGCGATTTAAATGACGATGGTGTGGTTGCAATAGGTGATTTACTTGGATTACTCGCTGTCTTTGGATCTTCTTGTGAAGATACAGTTGAACCTAACTATACCATTGAAGGTAAGTGGACCTTTGGAAATAACAACTTAAACACTATGTACATCTATGAAGATGGAGCTCGTTACACGTATTACTGTTTAGAAGATGATTGTAATTCATTATATAACGGTTATGAAGCAAATGATGGAAATCATATTCCAGAAATTAATTATTACACATTTGAAAATGATATCCTAACGATTGATTTGAATTTTGGTAATATATTAGTAACTCCTGTTACATTTGAATGTGATGGAGGAGAAGCATATATTGAAATGCCTGGATACAGTTTATTCAGATTAAATTCAAATTGCGAATAACATTATTTTTAAAACAAAACCCACTCATTTGAGTGGGTTTCTAATTATTCTAGAATGAGTTTCTTCTCTACAGTATTGTCATCGTAGATATAGAGTAGGGGGATGTTGGGCTTACATGTTGTTTCTCTGCCCAAAAGATCTGTAATTCTGACAAGCTGTTTTTCGACATTGATTTCTTCAACCGTTGATGACATTTCATCCAGGATGCATCTGACACAGTTGCCATCTGCTTTGTCTCGATCTCCCATCATTGCAATTGACAAACTGATCCCCATCAATCTCAAATGCTCCTAAAAGTAAATGTGAGGAAACAGATAATTGAAAAATCTGGAAGTTATCTTTCAAAATCACTTTGCAGGCCTTTCGGCCCTTATTTCGAACTCTTTTAGTGATGTTTTTTTGTAATATTGGCTCATAAAAATAATTAAAAATGAGAAAGCTTTTAATATCACTTCTATTTATTGGATTTTCTTTATCTATTAATGCTCAGAACAACTATGAAACAGTTAATAAAGACATCCATTTTAGAAAGCAAATAAAGTCAGGAAATTTTTTAAAACTTTCTGAAGGCTACACTTATTATGAGATTAAAAATGAGAACTCTATAAACACATTGATTTTCATTCATGGTTTTTCTGTCCCATCTTATATATGGAATGACACCTTTAATTCGGCCAGTAAAAAAGGATACAGAACGATTAGGTTAGATTTATATGGCAGAGGCTACTCTTCTAATTTAGATGTTGATTATACAGATGAGCTTTTTGCAAATCAAGTGATAGAGCTAATGAATGAGTTAGCTATTCAAAAAGCAACATTAATAGGGCTATCAAACGGAGGAAGGGTCATCTCTAAAGTTACTTATTTAAAACCTGAAATTGTAGAGAAGCTAATATATGTTTCTGCTTCTAGTTTTCAAGATCATACGCCACCCTTTAATAAATCAGTAAGTGGAGAAGAAACAAATGAGTTTATAAGAGATAATTATAGTACAATTTCTGCAGGTCAATTACTTGATTTTAAATACCCTCAAAATTTTAAAGGATGGGATAAAAAATATGAAACCCTATTACAATATAAAGGATTCGCAAGAGCATTGATTTCTACTAAAAAAAATCATATAAATCTTGATAATGAAAATAGGTTTATTAATGATTCTAAAATTCCTTTCTTTACTATTTGGGGAGATAGTGATTCTGTTGTTGTTTACAGTACTATTAAGGAAAAATTAAATAAATTAATGCCAAGAAGAATTGAATATTTTGTTTCTGAATCTGGCCATCTGCCAAACTTGGAAAACAAAATAGAATTTGAAGATTTACTCTTTAATCAAATATTAAAACAAGATTAATCTATGATAAGTAGTCAGAGCTGATGGACCCTCTGCAATTTAGTGTGTGTCTTGCATGTTCTCCTCAAATCCCTATCAAAATGTTTCGACTTCTCGCCTCTCTGCTCCACTAAATCACAAAAGGTGATTCAGCGCCAATGGCAAGAAACCATAAGCCAGATTTTGCTGAGTATATTTGATTCAACTGAGATGTTAACTTTGAAGCCTTGATGAAAAACTTACAGCCCTATGATTAATTTCTTTCGAAAAAACAGATTTTGCTTAATAGAGAACAATAAAACAGGAGCTTATCTCAAATATGCGTTGGGAGAGATTATTCTTGTAATGATTGGGATTTTACTTGCTTTTCAAGTTAATGCCTGGAGTGAACTCAGAAAAGAGAAAAATGATGAGCAATCATTATATCTATCTTTAATATGGAGTTTAGAAAGCGATTTAGCAGATGCGAATGACAAGATCTCTATAGTAGGTAAGTCAATAATATCACAAGAGGTTTTCATTGTCAATTCATTTGATGAAGTAAAGGATGTGGTAGATGAAAACGAATTAGACAATTTATTAAACTCAGTGAGGGCAAGCAGTAGGTCGTTTTTCCCTAACTATACTTTATACGATAAAATTTCGAATAATAATCAAATTGAATTGATTCGCTCTTCTGAGTTGCAAATGAGCATCATAGAACTATATGAGCAGCATTACAAGCGATATAATGATATAGACTTGAACATAGAACATCTCATGGTGTTCAGCTTAAATGCTAACTATTTCAGTAAAATTGAAGATCGTGTTATTATCAATAATGGTCACTACTTAATGGATTTTGAGATTCTGAAAAGAGATTATGATGTCCTAAATATTGAGTGCCGTAAAATCCATAATATGACCATGATTGCTCATTCTTCTATGATGGAGTGTAAAAGTGAAATTGAATCTTTACTTTCCTCGTTACGAAATGAAGTTGAAGGAAATAAATAAGGTCTCCTTATAAGCCTCCTTTACCTTCGGCCTCCATTAACTAAGTGTAAGTCGTCAGAACTATCCTCAACTTAGTCTAAATCAAAGTATCCAAAAGCTATGAATTCGTCTATATTGTAAGTCGTCAGCATAAGTTGGACAAGAGTTACGAATATTAATTGATACTTTGTAATCCAGAGTTTTTCTTATTACCCCAATCCGTTTATTCGTGTTGGGATTTTCTTTTTCATCCCAAGTTCTACCCCCGGCTCTACTAATTACTCTCACTTTATCAAGTGTAATTTTGTTTTATTTGTAATTTGAGATGTAATGATCTTCTCTTTCTGTTTTTAACATTCCAATTGATTCATACATAAATTTATTTCTTTCAGACCTACTTTGAAAAACCCAAATACAAATGGAATCTGTACTGTGATAAATTGCCTTTAATTCATCATCTATCTCACAAACTTCTTTTGGGATATGTGCTTTTATACAAATCATTCTGTTTTTTACTTAAACTAAGATAAGTTAAATCCTCCTCAAAATTTTAAGACTCCCCGGGGCTCTACAAAAAAAACCACTCTATTTAGTGGGTTTGTTTTATCTAAGACTGACTAATCTAACCCTCGTTGCATTAATAAATTTAAAGTTCCCTCTAAAATTATCTTCATTATCCTTCTTGTTCCTGAATAATTCAAGAAATTTTTGTGGGATTTCAATCTCAACTTTATCCATATAAAGATAAGTGCTGTCATTTAACTGGTTTAAAGTGTAATTAGAAATACCATCTTCTTCTTCTTCTAATTTATCATAGTACCTTAAAGGATCTATAGACATCTTACACACTACAGAATCAGCAACTATTTCTTTAGAAATTACTTTTAACAAAGAATATTCATAACGTGTTCCGTCTGACAAAGGCCCAACCTTCTTTTCTTTAACTTTCAGAGTATAATCATATCCCCATTCAAAATCAAAGCCTTTAATATACTCAGCTTCAGAGTCAGGGGAGTCAAGTACTAACCTTTTAAAATGTTCATAATTCTGAGTATACATACATGGTTCAAGTGTTATTGTTTTGATTGTCACTTGCTGACCAAAAAGAAATGTTGGTAGACATAAAAATATGATGCATAATTTTCTCACAATAGGATTAGAAATTAACCTGCTACTTTAATAGTTTCAGTAAGTGTAAATCCATCTGTAACATTTCCTGTAACTGAAGTTGCGATACTTCTTTTCAAACTGTCACGAAACTCATAATCACGTTTATTAGAAGTGTCAAAAAGACCTCTGTCTTTATAGTTTTGAGTATTATAAACTTCTCTTGAGACGTGTTCTGGTAAAGCCGTTTGCGTAATTAAAAGTGATTTATCAGATTTGTTTTTAATTTCTAAATGTAGATGTGGAGCTCTTCCTGGGTACCAGCCTGGATAAATACTAATAAAAGAAACATAACCGTTTTCATCTGTGGTTTGCCTTCCTCTTAAAAAGTGCTCCTTTTTAAAGTTCCCATCTAATTGCCTAGAGTATTCCGAATAGTTTCCTTTTGCATCACATTGCCAGATATCAACTAAAACATTAGATAAAGGTTTACAATCATCATTTGTATTTTCTATTTTTATTCTAATGAGTAATGGAACTCCCTCTCTATTTCCTACAATATTTTCACGAACCCAATCGGCTGGTGTTTTTATAGGGAATGGACCTGCAGTTTCGGATGGCGAAACTATACAAGCGTCAGGATCAATAGTGTCACTCTCTTTTTTGCCAAATGAGATTAAAGTTGGAATCGCTACAATTGCTCCTACTCCTATTAATCCTGACTTTAAGAATTTTTTTCTATCCATAATGTTCGCTTTTATAATTATATGTAATTTATTTAGCTTCAGTATTATTCTCCAAGGCTTTCCTTAGCAGAGGTACTATTTGACGTTCATCGGTAGTTTCAACAATATTAACACCTTCACCTTGGTGTTTTCGTACCAAATCTCGATACTCCGCAAGCCCCCAACCTTTTGTTATTGAACGACTACCTGGAATGGGTAATTTTGTGGCATCATACCTACATGCTCCTGGGGCAAAGAAAATAACTGACCACTTTTGTCTCTGTAATTCTGTGATGAAATCATCATCATTTGTAACTGAAACCATTTCGGGATGACCCAATAGTGGGGGTAATAACTTCATTGCACGTCGCCCCATTTCTGGATCGCAACCTCGTGATAGAATACTCTTGTTAGAGTTATCACCTGTCGGCGTAGTGTCAAGGCCATCATTAATACGCCCTATTAATATATCTCTTGAATCCATTTTTAAATTTGTTTTGTTTAACGACATACAACTCCTCGCTGAACTATAATGGTATGTATCTGCTAATATAGTGTTCTCGTAAGGTGCCCTATCGGTATTAATACATAAAGTCGATTCCAATTTATGATATAAGTCCTTCAGAGAGAATACTGGGGTTTCCCCCCTTGCACAAACCATGACCTATTCTAAAATCCACTAGAGTTTTTGACAAGCTCAGCATAAATTCATAATCTCATCAACATAGGCTTCCAAATGCACTAAGTAATAAAAGCACATCGGCTACTGTCACAGATCCATCCCCATTAACATCTGCTGTGCAGTCTGAAGGACACCCAAATTCACTTAGAACGATAAGAAGGTCTGCCACAGTTGTTGATCCATCATTATTTACATCGTTGGGACAAGGGATTTGATTGAGTCTGTAAAGGGATGCAGTTCCACCTGCGTTGATCTCAGCAGTAAGGTAGTATTGATTAGCTGCGAAGGAAGTTATTCCTTCTATTTGAAGTGATGAGCCCAAAGGCGGATCGATCAAGTAACGATGAACTGTTCCATTCGAAAAATCATTTGAAATGAAATCACTAACCTCAACAATAAAAGGAGCGGTAAATGTATATCCAGAGAGCAAAATAGTATTTGCAATCTCATCATAAATACCACCTGTTATTAGTCCTTGAACGTCTATGCTGTCTATTTTTTCTATTTGGTAAGTCCCTGGTGTTTTAGGTAAAACGTAGATGTTAGTCCAGCTATTACCCCAGTTTTTAGTGAAAATGTATAAACTGTCATTGCATGAAATAATCGCTTCAGCATCAAAGTTTGTAGAAAATATACCTGGGTTAAAATCTGTTTGATCTAAATAAGTAAAGTGTATGATGTCTGCTGTAACAGTGTCGTTAGGAGTTGTTAAGTAATCTGAAATGAGCAAACGATAAATTTTCAGATCAGTTCTCGAACCGATGTTATTTCCGAAATCGCCGATGTATATATATGAACTGTCATGGCAAAGATCTTCCCAGTCAATATTTGTAGCGTTTGCAATCGTAACAGAACGTGTAACATTTCCCGAGACGCTATCAATTTCATAAAGAATAGGTTGGCCTCCAGAATCATTATGCGTAATGAGTACTCCGTCTAAATTAATTAAGCCTGAGGTTTAATCTATAGAATCTTGAAGAGTCGTTACGAGTGTTAACTGTTGTCCAATACATAGAGACGGTAACAGAGTCAGACACAACAAAATGGTTTTTAATTTCATCATTATGCTAAGTTGTAAGAGTGAGTCTCACGGATTGGCTTTTAACTTTTGAACCAAGAATACGTCCTTTTCGCAATCGGCATTAATGATCTCAATTTCTTCATTTGTTTTAGTAATAAAACTCAGAAATAGGTTTTCATAGTCATTCCAGCTTTCCCCCACTGGAGGCGCTCCACAAGATTCCAATAGGTAAAAAACGTATTTGCCTTTTTGTGTCAACAGCCCACCAGATTTTCTGATTCTTTCGAAAATTTGAACCTGCTCTACGAGTAATCCAGCAAAACCTTCAAGCTCCGAAATTCTAACTTTAGTCATAGATTTTAATACTTGAAATGCATGCTTAGCACTCTGCACATCCTTATATGTTGTTGCAAATAATAAGACGCCATCATAATTCCAATCCACCGGTTTATCAAAACTCTGAACATTGGAATATGAGGTGTAACTGTTGAAATGGTCGGAATTGAAATCGTCGGCTTCAAAAAGCATTTGTATATCCCAATAATTACTGGGAACTCGGTCATGAACGATAACTCTTAATTTTTCATTAAGAACACTTTCAGAGAAATTCAGCACAGATTTCTCTAAATCGATAGTAGACTGAGATATGGATACAGTAACGGTTTCAACTTTTTGTTCAATAGTTTTTACACCACATGAGAATAAGGATATACTTAAAATGAGTATTAAGTGATAGTAGAGCTTCATTGTTCCTCAGTGCTTGTAGCTGTCACCCAACTTTATTCTGTTTTAACTATCGAATACGTGCTGATTCTATTGGCACGGTCTGTGATCAACACAAAGTAAATGCCAGTGGGCTGATTGGCGATACTGAATTGATTGGTCCCAAACATTTTTGATTCTATCTCTTGTCCCAAGGCATTTACAATACGTATGTTATTCCCATCGATGTTTTGGTAGCCCGCAATGGTAAAATCACCAGTAGTAGGGTTGGGATACAAACTGAGTACGTTTTCCTCGATGGATTCTATTCTTGTAGGGCTAGTAATTATGTTCACTTCAGTTAAAGATTCCTCTGTGTAAATAAAATCCGTGGTCCCATCCTGATTCTGCACCAAGGCCGCATCATACAATCCGCCTATCCCAGAACAAATTAATGTTTCGTTAAAAGAACCGGAGTTATTCTCAAGGGCAATAATCTCGTTAGAGCTGCTAATTAAAATCAGTTCAACTCCATTGTCAGTCACAACTTTAAACGAATTACTGTTGGTGGGCAAGCCTGAAAGGATGGTTGATGGAGAATAAATTGTACTTCCTGCTGGATCAATTGTATACGTCTTAAGAACACCGCTGCTATTCAAATTCACTAATTCCAACTGATTGTCATTGTCATAATCCATTAACGCAATATCCCCGTATTGGCTGGTTGCTGAGCTAATCACGTCATATGAATTAAAGGAAGTGCCATTCGTGTTTCTGAACCACAAATTGCTGTATCCTGCCATGGCTACATCTAGCTTACCATTGTTAGTGATGTCACCGACAGCCAGATCCGTAACCGTACCAAGTGTTGCGTTTACCAGATTAACAGACGCTAAGGATCCCGCAGTATTCACAAGCGCATCAACCACCACATTCAACGTTGAAGACCTTTCACTACCAACCACAAAACCAGCGTTGCCATCGTTGTCAAAATCACCCATTGCTATAGCTTTAATGGAATGGAGTGTTGGTGAGGTGTACAATAGATAGAAATCGAATGTTCCAGGGCCAGTATAATACACATAGTACACATCACTATTTGTCGCGATTAATATTTCCTCATATCCATCGTTATTCAAATCGCCTGATATGAGATGATTTATTTTCACGCCTCCTAGCAAACCTGAAGAAGTGGCATACGTATCGCCTCCCATTTTCTTCTTCCATGACAAATGATAACTCAAAGAGTCAAGAAAAACGATATCATCCTTGTTGTCTCCGTTAAAATCGCAAGCGACGATTAGTGAAGGACTGTAAAAATCGTCTTCAAGAGTATTGGTCGTACAAGACTGACCGTGAGCAAGAGAAGCCACGAATAGTAGTAAAACGGAAGAAAATGCATATTTGGAAGGAGTTTGTGATGTACTCATTTTGTCTAATTTTGTTTTTATATGGAGAGATTCATGGTGAAAAATAAAGTGCTAAAGAACCTCGCAATTGTTTGTAATGTAAGCAAAATATTATGAGTTCTAAGTCGAGAGAAGGTGAGCCGCTCAGAAGTGTTTTGCTGTTATTGTTTTAGTCCACCGCTCTGTTGATTTTTTTTCTAAAGGGAATAGGAATTCGAAAAAAAAAACTACTTGTGAAGATTACAGACACAGGAAAAGAATGTGCTCAAGGTTCTACCTCGTTTGATTATCATTTATTCAAGAATTATTTTTTTCTCGACTGTCCCATCATCATAGATATAAAATAGGGGAGTGTTGGTTGCCTTATTTATGGTTCTCCCTAATACATCCGTTATTTTTAATAATTCCCGATCAGGTTTTTGAATTATAGCGGTCATGTTTTCTATCCCACTTGTTAAGTTTTGGATGGCAGTAATTTCAAGATCATCAATTGCTAATGCCCCTTTGTTGGAGCCGTAAGAAGGACCGAATTCGAATTTTAGTTTTGAAATATTTGTTAAGTCAACATTTGAATTATTGTGTGTAAATGAGTTTAAATTTATTTTTACAGATTGAAATTCATTTTGCCAACCATAACCATAATCAGGACTGCACCCGGCTGATAAAGATGTCGATGAAACAATATCCCCTAAATCATCGACAATGTCTAAATACCCAATATCCCAACCATAACAATAGGGGCTATAAAGCAGAATTTGGACATCTGTACAAGGATTTCCGCCTGTAATTGTAAAATTTGTTGTGCCAGAACCATATTGCATACTCACATAACCAGGTATTTCATATTCTTGATCTTGTTGCCAAAATCCTGGATGACTAATTGACTGATAATCACCATCAGGCAAACATAAATTTAAGACTCCACCAGCAGATCTTTTATAAGGACGGTTTATTACTGTATTTATATCAAGAATTCTAATCGATGACTGATTCAGGTTGTTATCGATTAAAGTAATACTGAAATCAAGATTTGTATCTAAATCTAAAGTGTTAGGATGTCTTGTAAGTTGTGCCGTTCTGAAAGATAAAAATTCAGATTCAGACCAATCGGAATAGGAGGGAGCAATCTCATACTCAATATATGAATCAGTATTAAAATCAAAGACTGAGCAATGAGGATCATCAGAATAACGAGCTCTTGTCATTCCATTACTCCATTGAGATCCAGTCCAATCGAATGAACCGTCTTGGTCTTTCATTAAGATCGTTTGATAATTATTAACTGTAGATATTACATTATTAACTGCAGAACTAGTCATTTCAAAATCTTCTAGAACAGTCGTGTTTAATGTGTTTTTTAGCTTTGATTCAGTTGAAACAATTAAATTATCAGATAAAGAAGTTGGATGCAACTTGCTATACGAAGAACTTATATATTCTTCAGTTGCATAATTGTTTTTTAAGTACATCTCACACAGCCCTAAGACATAGGATTTTGTTAAGTTATTCCCTTCAACAATAGGGATTAAATCAGGTCCAGAACTGTAAACTAGTGTACCAAGATCTGCAAAACTTTCATGCCCCGCACCATGAAAATAAAAGGCATGTTTATTTCCAGAGCCTCTTTCATACAAGGAAAAAGTTTGCCAATAATTATCCGATGCAAAACCTGAAGCATCCATATCTGCAGCACCCACTAATAATGCATAATTGCAATTGGAAGGATTACATTGATTGCCATCAAGAAAAGTAACGGGTGCTAATGAGATCATTAAATTGATGTCTTCAAAAGATATATGATTTGAAGTGTTTGTTCCTGTTTCCAACCTTGTATAGGACCTCACAACTGTTTCACCACCTGTGCTATGTCCTATCAAACCAATGTTATTTGCATCAATATGCCCTACAAACAATCCATTATTAATCGCACTAATATTGTCAAATAAATAATCAATATTTGCAATTAAATCTAAAGAGGATTCCTGTGTTCCTGATGAGCCACCACTTAATGTGTTATTGTCAATTGCAACTACGATATATCCAAAAGAAGCTAAATGGTTTCCTATAAAATCGTAATCTTGATTTGTATAAGTCCAACCATGAGCAATAAATATTATGGGTAATAAATCTAGGTTAACAATGTCTGATGGATAATACATGTTCTGCTCTAGGAATGGCCCCCCATTGTTGTAATGTGTAATCACATCGAAAGGGCCTGGAAGTGAATAGTCATTAACTACATATAGTCCGGCCTTTTCATTTTCATTATCAATTAGATCACTGCTGTCTAATGTTCCATTCTGATTCACATCAATGATTACATCATATCCATGTCCAAGCATATGTCCATTCATCCCTGACAAGTTGTTTGCTGAAATTAGAAGTAAAGAATTCCCTTGTATCGTGTTTGATGAAAACATATGATTTTGCATACCACCAGGTCTAATATCAGTTAACATTGGGTTTGTTATCCAGTCCTGTGTATTTTGATGTTCTACCACATAAACATCTATTTGTTGACCCACTACACTAGGGTTTAGAAAAGGATCAATAGTAATGAAAATGTCCTCATCACTATTAAAACTTGTAGCAAAATCAAAATAAGGAAAATTAGTCAAGTTATTTCCTGCTAAATCAAGGGTTATTTGTCCAAACCCGATCATAGGCAAGAAAAATAATATAAGGTGTATTTTCTTCATCTTTGTTGGTTATTAGTCACTTATTGAATGAATTATTGCCTTTACTATGATTAAAAAAGATTGAAGATGTTTTTCATTTGTTTTTCTCTCAATTTATTTAAACAGTTTGTAGTCTTTTGGCAACAATACTCAACTTTAAAAATAGGTGCTAAACCCAAACAGCCAAGATGCTCTTAATGCAGCTGGGTTACTTACGATATCTTTTTGCCATTGGTACCTGTAATTTAATCGAAATACAGTCTGTGCTGTCGGCCTAAAGCTCACAGCAGGAGTGATGGCCCATAGATCATCTCCAATAGTTGTATTTGTCTCATTAAACTCTCCGATGTTCCAATCTATATAATCCAGTCGAGCAGCGAGATTTACACTAGCATTTTCCCATTCTAATATTTTATGCCTGACAATCGGTTGTATTATATCCATAAATAGACCTTCTTGCTTATTCCCAAATTGCTGAGTATAAGTTTCGGGCACATCTACAGCAATAAATGCATATTCGCAAACAATGTTTGTTCCTGTTGATTTTATTCGGGTGTTAAAGTCTATTGCAAAAACATCAACTCTTCTCTCCATGTCCAATGTTACACCATCTTCTTCAAACTTATTATAGACACCTCCCATATAGGAAAATCCGATTTCAAATAATTTTCTATTTTTGATTGCGATTTTTCCAGAGACTAGAGGCTTGCCATTGTTATTTTCACTAAAGCGGTTTTCATTATTTTTAGCAGCCGGTAAAAAAGTTCTGCCATGTTCATTATCTATAATCGTATTGTCAAAACCATTGGTTAGGTATGCTTCATAACCTAAAACCCAGTTTCCACTGTAGGTTTTTCCATAGAATCCAAACCCTGCATTTGACCATGTGGCTGGTAACATTTGGTTTGCCATATTCGGGCGTTCAACGAATTCCCATTTAGGACCATCGTGATTTTGATTAAATCCCCCAATGGGGTTCATGATAATTCCTCCTCTAAAATTCAATAATGGATGTAAAGCGACATCTAAAGCTGCAAATTCTATGGCTATTTCTTTAGTGCCATCTTCATATTCAAGTTCAGATAAAAACTTTATTCGTTTGGCAATAGAAGAGGACATAAAAACTGTAAGCCGACGTGCCTGAAATGACAGCCCCTCAGAAATGCCATCTTCTGATGTGTACATAGAATTGGCTTCTAAATAACCACCTAAAGCGACTGACATCTTACTTCCTGTAAGAAAAGGACGATCGTATACAGCATCCATATTCATCCCCACATCAATTGGTTCTGTATTGATGAGAGTGATTATAGAATCCGTTTTTTGAGCTTGAATAGTGGAGTTAACCAAAAACAAGAAACAAATTAAAAGTGTTTTATACGTGTAGTATGTATATATTTTCATGATCTTGTTCTGTTTCAAATGTCTTTAAATCTCTATCTGCGGGTCCTTCTAACACCTTTCCTGTTACAGAAAATTCGCTTCCATGACAAGGGCATGTATAGATACCTCCACCTACATTTAATTCGCAACCTCTATGGGTACAAAGCAGTAATGAAGCACTATACTCATCTTCACCTACGCGATATAAACAAATCGGGTATTCCATATCTTCTGTTTTTATCAAAATAAAAGAGCGGTGTACTTTTTTGTCACCCTTAAGATGCCAGAATTCGGACTTTTTGACAATCAAATGGTTTGTGTCTTTTATACTTGTGGCATAGTAAATCGCATCACACGATTGTAAGGTTGCTGTCAAAAGCGGAATGCCCACAGCCGTATAACAACAGGTTTTTAAGAAGTTTCTACGTTTCATTTTAAAGAGATTCTAAAAACTTGATCAATTGTAGTTTTTCCGTATCAGAAAGTTGTGTATAGTTAGTTTTAGATTGTCCTGCCTCACCTCCGTGCAACATGATTGCCTCTTCAATACTTGTGGCTCGACCATCGTGCATTAAAAAATAACTTCCTCCCTGAGAGTCTTTTGACAATCCGAGCCCCCAAAGTGCAGGCGTTTTCCATTCGCTGGTAAGAGCAAAACCTTCGGTATAATTGTCATCTAATTCTGCTCCCATATCGTGCAATAACAAATCTGTAAAAGGATAAATTTCTTTGTAAGACAATACTTCGATTGGAGAATACCCGGTATGTAAGACAGGCATGTGACAACTGGCACAGTTGATTTGAGAAAAAATATCTTCCCCTGCAATGACATCTGTGTCGCCCTCATCTCTGGACAAAGGAGCTTTAAGCGTTTTTAAATAAAAAGCCACATTGTGTACTGTTTGTGTTGAAATTTCAGGGTCAATTTCTAATCTACTATAAGTGTCTATGGGTTCAAACAAAGATGTAATTCCAATATCTTGATTGTACGCTTCTGCTGTTTGGTGAAGTAAATCGTAGGCTGCACCTTTTTTCCCAAATCTAGAAATATATCTGCCGTTTTGAGAAATGCTATTTGGTCTCAATTGAACATAGTCAGGTATGTTATTCCAGTGTGGTCTTCCACTTATTCCATCACCATCCTCATCATTTGGATCTGACATGGCGATGAGGGACTCATCACTTACGGCATCTAAATAACCAAGACCAGAAACAGCGGGAGCAATTAAATCAGAGGATGTAGTACTCAATGGCAGTTGTTCGGGCATGAAGCCTGGTATCGCTTTGTTTTGTAGTTGTGGACCTCCAAGGCTTAAAAATTGATTCCCTGATATGGTATCTGCTTGTCCAAAACGGGTAAACCTAATAAAGGGATGTCCTTTTCCATCTCCTGCATGGCAACTTACACATGAAATTGCATTAAAAACAGGACCTAAGCCTTTGTCCACAGTAAAAACATCATCATTAAATGCTATATCTCCTTTAAGAAATTGAATTTGTTGTTCAATGGAGAGTCCTTCAATTTGGCCGTCTAAAAGTTGATTTTCTTCTGGAGCAAGGGGCATTGTTTTTCCGCACGAAACAATATAAAATACAAGAATCGCAACAAATATTAATGTGGTAAAGTTGATTTTCATACTGTACAAATGTATTTTTAGGTAAATCTAATTTAATTATTTAGGGATACCAAAATATCTGTATAAAATTTACTCTAATATTTATCAATTGGATTTGAATAAACTGTATTTGGAATATACGTAAGCAATATTTTTTACGTAAATAATTTTTTAGTCTTACTACGTATTCGTTGGTTTACCATCATCTTGTTTTTCTCTATTTTAGATTTGACTTCAAATTTTGCTCAGGATCAACGTCAACAAAGTTTCAGCGTATGTTTAATCTTTAATTTTTATAGGGGAGGTGTATTGTGAAATTACGTCGTGGGCAAGAAATGAACGTTTATCTACTCAGGTTACTCCAATAGGAGACCTCAAGTGTGGGGGAGTAGAACTTTTTAGAGGATTTGAAATCGCTTATATAAACAATCAATTTGCTGTTGATTTTTTCAACTCTAAAAGGTCTGTGTGGTGGGTTGTCATTTATATATTTAATAAAAAAAGCCGAGCATTTGCTCGGCTTTTTTAATGATATGATTTGTTGTCTCAGTAATCTTGCAACAACAAGAAAATACATTCTGTAGAGATTTGTAGCACCCTACTTTTTCATCGCTTTAATCTTTCTGGGATGTGGAGTTCCATTCTCAACATAAAACTTTAACTCTTCAACAATCTGTCCGATAAAGACTCCAAAACCAACTCTAAGGAGAGGCCAAAGGAGATATCCTAAAACCTTAATGTCCGAACGGAATTTCCAAGTCATTTCAGATTTGACTCCCTCTATATCTTTTATTGATACATCAAGTGTGTTGAATTTAACAGGAAAGATGGCAGGAGCATTCAGAAAATCAATCCTAACTGTTGCAGTTTTATTCTCTTCACTATAAGCCAAGAACTTCTCCGAAGCCTTTATCCCTTTTCCATCTGCACTTAGTTCGCACACTCTCCCGTCTGATTGACATCCTTCAAATGATTCGCCATTATTTTGAGCGAAGGAATGATTTACGGATGCCAGCTTTGGCTAGACTTTCTAAAGCCTACTTTCGCCATATATATAGCTCAAGTTAGTATTTAAGTGTAACATATTTGTGAATTCATTGGGAAATGTACTTAGAAGCTATATCGTTGTATAAATAGATAAGATTAATTTGAGCGAACAATCCACTATGAAAAAAATTATCTCCACCTTCTGTGTCATCTTACTTCTCCTGTGCGTGTCTTTCACATGGAACAAATGCTCGATGAACACTTTCAATAAAACCAAGTCATCTGTCTTCGAAGAAAACATGGGGGATGCTGAAAAGTACTATGGAAACTACTGTGCTTCTTGTCATGGGAAGCAGGTAAAGGAGTTTGTCGACAGAGAGAAATGGGTATATGGGAGTACGAGAATTGAGATGTTCGATGTTGTGAAAAATGGAGTCGAAGAGGATGGGATGCCCGCATATGGGGAAGTGATCTCGGACAAACAAGTCTATGAATTGGTAGATTATATTTTGGCAGCCATAGAGGGCAAAAAATCCGAGGATTTCAACAGTGGGATAAATGAAGACGTCGTTTTTGTGTCTGAAGGAATGCACTTAAAATTGGAATTGGTGGCAGACAATGCAGCTTCGCCTTGGGCAATTACGCAGAGTGAGAATGGACGATTGTTCTATACCGATAAATCGGGTCATTTGTTCTCTAAAAAAGACACATTCATTCAAGAAATCACGGGGGTGCCCACAGTGAAATATAAAGGCCAAGGGGGGCTGATGGATGTCATCTTACACCCTGATTTCGAGAACAACCAACGCATGTATCTTTCTTATTCTAAGCCCAAACCCAACGATGAGGGTTACGCTACAACAGCTGTTTTTTCTGGAGTGTTAGAGAACAATGAACTTGTCAATGGAAAAGATATTTTTGTTGCAGAACCCTATGTAAATACGAATCACCACTACGGAAGTCGAATGGTATTTGACAACGAGGGCTTTTTATTTGTAGCAGTAGGCGAGCGGGGGAGACGGGACGATCACCCTCAATTTCTAGACAATGATCTGGGCAAAATTCATCGTTTAAACGATGATGGATCAGTGCCCACAGACAATCCATTTTACAATACACCTGATGCGAGAAAATCCATTTATTCCTATGGACATAGAAACCCACAAGGTTTGTGCTACAATCCTGTGACAGATAAAATCTACGACAACGAACACGGCCCTAAAGGTGGAGATGAAGTGAATCTCGTAGAAGCAGGGGGAAATTATGGTTGGCCCGTTATTACGTATGGGATTAATTATATCGGCACAAAGATCACTGATTTAACACACCAAGAAGGTATGGAGCAGCCAATTCGGTATTGGGTTCCCTCAATTGCAACCTGTGGAATGGAATTCGTGACGAGTGACAAATATCCAGGTTGGAAAGGAAATATATTGTCTGGCTCTTTGAAATTCAATTATCTACACAGAGATGTTTTTGATGAAAACGACCAGCTGATTAAACAAGAAAAACTCTTCCCAGATATTGGGAGAATGAGAAGTATAGAGCAGTGTGCAGATGGATATATTTACTTCGGAGTGGAAGATCCTGGAAGGATCTATCGGATTGTACCGGTGTAGGTTTGTTTCCTCAACTATCTCTCTTAGTTTCCCAAGCGGTTTTCAATAAAAGTAGTTCTAGATTTTACCCAGGTTTTCCCACTGTTTTTTAAATCCATTTCTTCTAACAGGATGAGGTAGTCCTGAGCGTTGATGAACTCTTCTTTGTAAATAGCGGCTTCTATTAAATTCTGATAAATGGACTGTGTCACTTTATTGTTGATTCTGGCTTTCTTGTCATTTACGTCTGATTCTCCCAGAGTAGTTTCCCAAATCTGAATTGCTTCTGTTAATTCGGCTTTTCCATCACTACTGCCCATTGGGTTAATTCCCCTTTTCGCTAATTTTTCAGCTTTTTCAAGATCATCGTATTCTCCTTTGTTTTTAGGCGCTCTTATTGTTAAAGTAGCTGGGACTTGTACAAATCCATATTGCTGGTTGATGTACGTGTTGATTTGTGTGAGAATTGTAGAAACATTGTTTTTCTCCATTTGGAACATGTTTGGAGATGTCGGAGAACTGAGTGTAGTATATTCTCCTGTGCCTTGGAAAATATCATTGTAAATCGTCTCACCATTAAAAGTAAGCGTTAATCTAGTTGGTCTTCGTACAGCAGTTTCGTGAGAATATGTTTTCTGATCTTCATATTGCTTGCTTGTTGCATTGTATACTTTTTTAGAACTTGTTTTCACCTCTGTTTGGCCAGCATCGAAAGCTTCCATCTCAACAGATCCGGTCAGAGCATTCGTTGTTCCTTTTACGAAACCTTCCAGTTTTAAATAGGTGTCTGCAAGCACTTGTGGTTTAAAGATGATATTCGTAGAAGTGTTTGGTTCTCTGTAAACAGGCTCTGCAGGGGCTCTAAATTCACTTGGTTTAGAAGGCATTCTTAATTTAGGTCTTCCTTCTTCTAAAGCCAATTTCTCGATTGCATTGAGATTGTCGAAAGCTTCAGTTTCCAATTTAAAATTCTCTTGAGCTAAGGCAACTTCATCGTCATAGTTTTCTCCTCTTTCTGTATGTATTGCTTTTGCAGCTTCTATATCAGCAGGGAAGGCGGCCAATTTTTCTTGAAATTCTTTTTCAGCCTGCGCATGTAAAGCATCGTTGTTTTCTGGATAGGGAGTCGTTACTGTAAAACTATACGACGCTAAGCCAGTTAAAGGGCTTAATGGCTGCTGAATGTATTCATACTGAAGAACTTTTTCTTGAATTTTTTGAGCAGTTGTAGTCAGAGCAAGTGACATGCTAAGCAGCAAAGTCAAGATTTTAAATATTTTCATAAGTGTGAGTTTTTCAATTTTTTATCTTTCGTTCACAATGATACTGCTTATTCTACGAGTAACAAATTGTTTAAATACAATATATTAGGAGGTGAGAAAACTAGGAAGACCGTACTTTCGCTGAATGATGAACACAAGAATTTACTTCGGGCTAGTTCGATTCCCCATAGTTTCTATTTCTATATTTTTCATCTGCTTCCTGCTCGCCGCATTTTTATTTCCAGGTTCAGAAATAGAACATATTAACTTCAAATCAGACATGTATTCCTTGTCCCACAACTTTATAAGTGGACTGGGTGGGTTGGAGACTCGGTCTGGTCAAATAAACACCGCATCGTCAATCATTTTTAATTCCAGCTTGGTTTTAGTTGGAGCGACTCTCGTTCTTTTTTATATGAGGTTTAAAGACCTCTTTAAAGCCACAGGGGATTCGGGGAAATCCATTAAGTTAGCGCGCTTAACACAGCCTGTAGGACTCGTTGCGGGTGTTCTCTTCGCAGGTGTAGGTGTCGTTCCATACGATTTACATTTCGGTGCACACGTCTTCTTTGCCAATTATGCTTTTCTGGTTCTATTTATTTTAAGTATCCTGCACAGCCTCACAGTGTATCATTCAAATTACATGAGCAACAGATACGCTTTGGGATATATGTTGTTTTGCATCGTACTTCTGATCTACCTATATATCATGTTTTTTGGGCCCAAACTAGGTTCTGGAACAAACTATTCAGAGACTGACTTGATGATTCAGGTGATCTCCCAAAAATCAATTGTCTTTTCTTTAATCCTCTCTATCCTTGTTCAGGTGTATGGTTTTCATGATCTATTTAAAAGACTGAGTTGATCAAAAAACTTGGGTTTTTAAAATAGATCGATCAGCATCAGTATTGCCATTGCAATCATAATTGTGTTTTCAATAAATGTAGCTTCTGTCATCGGTAATTTCAAAGCCGTTCCTAGACAAGCACATCGAATCGATTTTTTCTCCAACAATGTTTTTGTGACTCCGATGGTTGTGATTCCTAAAACGACAAGCGTAACGATTAAAGCAAGATTCACTTCAAAGCGCATCAAGAACATGATCCCCAAAGCAGTTTCTAGAAATGGATAGATCCATCCATAGAAGGGGAGGCGCTTGGCCAAGGGGTCGTACATTTTAAACGATTCTGGGAACCCTTTTAAATCCAACATCTTAAAGAAACCAAATACGATGTAAAAGAGTCCCATGAAATCCAGCATGAATTCGTTCCAAGACCAGTTCTGGTAATGAAGTAATACTCCCGCTGATGTGATATAAAAGAGAATCAAGTACAGGGGTTTTAATTGCTGAAGTTTTGTTTTCTCTGAAGGTGTCGTTGATGAGGTAGATGCCTTAGAAGTGGCACTCTTTATCCCCTCGTTCTTTTCTGATACTGTAAATTTATCGGGCAATGCATTTTGCAGTATGTCAGCTGCCAGATGGTTTTCCATTGTTACTTCTGCTTCACCTTTTTCTAGGTTAATAGTAACATGAGAAATGCTTGGTAGATTTAGTAAATATTTTTCTACGGAAGCTTTGCAATTGTTGCAAGTCATTCCTTCTATTTTATATGTGTGTTTCATTGAATCCTTGTTGTCATTTTTTTAGTGCGTATTTCGGCCAACTATTCATTCACATACTTCGCGAGCAAGCCATGGAAATGGTGGACACCTTGTTCTTTTGTTGGAGAGAAGCGGCCAGAAGGATAGAACCTCGACTGGAGTCCCTGATGTACACTTTCCACAACGAATTCATCTTCCCGTTCTACCTTGTCTAACAAAGCTCCAGCTCCTGTTTCTAGCTTCGTTTCGTCGTATACGTAGGTGATGAAACTGACCTTGGTCTTATTTATACTTAGAGGCTTTACGATGTTAATAGAGAGTCCCCAAGGGTAGAAGTTGAACATCATATTCGGAAAAACCCAATAATAATATGCTGCGACTTCCTTTCCGAAATCAGGATGTTTCTCTGGAAGATCAAATATTTCTGTTCCGCCATCTGTATATCCTATCTGCAGATTCATGTGGGGGTAAAGCTCTGTTTTATAATTTCCGTAGTCTAAAACACTGTTGAGATCTGCATGCACGAACGGGATGTGGAATCCTTCGAGGTAGTTGTCACAATACAAAGCCCAATGGCAGTTTACAATGTATTCTTTGCTCAGTGTGTCGTTTCGTTTGAACGACTCTAGAGGGAGATGACCGATGCGTTCGTTCATCTGGTCGAGTACTTCATTGAAGTCGAAAGCGGGGTCCAGAGAGACAAACAAATGCCCACACAGATCTTTGATTGAGAACTCACGCAGTCCCTCACATGGCCTTGGGAAGTTTTTTACCTGAGAGAACTCGGGCATGTGTTTAAAATTTCCTGCCAAATCGAATTGTCGCCCATGATACATACAGGTGAGACTCTTCATTTTACCTGGATTTGTGGCTACGAGATTTCCGCGGTGTGTACATACGTTGCTCAGGCATTTTACTTCACTTTTCTTGTCACGAACAAGGAGCAGGGGCTCGTGTAAAAAATCGGGCAACATCACAAAAGGGTGCACCGTCTCAGAGAGTGGAACGGTGCTAGCAGAATCTCCAATCCATTGCCAAGTTTTCAAAAAAACAGTCTCCTTTAATTTCTCAAAAATTTCCTGGCTTTGATAAAATCTAGGCGGCAGCGTTTCTGCTTGCGTAATGTCAGGGTCTACGAAAAATTTCTCCATGTTATTCAGCTTTTTCTCTTGTAATCCAAAAGTAGAACGGTATGCCTAGTAAAAACAAACTCAATCCGGAAATGAGTACTTCCGACCCGCATCCTACCAGAATCCAAACCGAAAAGGAAAATGCACATATGGCTACAGCTAGTTTCTGATAATATGCCGAATGGGATCTCTTGAGAATGATGACGAAGCTCGTGATTGAAAAAAGGAATGGAATCGTGACCGCCAGGGTTGTCAATTGCATCATGTAAGAGAATGTTTCTACAAGACTGTTTGAGTAGTTGAAAAGCATGAAAATAGAAACAATAAAACTCGAGATGACAATTCCGTTAATCGGTGAATGAGATTTGTTGACCTTTCCGAAGATTTTTGGAAACAACCCCGCGTTAGAAGCAGCCATAGGGATAGCGCCCTGCATAAGGATCCAACCGTTGAGGGCTCCCATGGTGGCAATTACAGCACCTGCAGCCACGATATACTTGGCGGATTCTCCCCAAAATATCTCAGCGACATCAGCAAAAGGCGCACTCGATTGAGCCAGTACTTCAGCGGGAATTACACCTATAATCGATACTGAGCTGATGATGTAAATAAATACGGTGGCGATCGTTCCGAAAATCGTCGCTTTTTTAACGGTACTCGCAGAATCTTGTACACTGCCACTTGGTATGGTAGCACTCTCCATTCCTAAAAACGCAAAAAACGTCAGGACTGTGGTCGTTGTAATCACTGATATATCACTGTCTCCAGTTAGATTATAAGGGGTGAAGTTCTCCAATTGAAGATAGAACATCCCCCAAATTCCGACTAGTAAAATGGGTGCAACTTTAAAAATGGTGGTTATGATTTGGACTAAAGCAACCGTTTTAATTTCCTTTGAATTAATCCAGGTAAAGAACCAAATTATAGCCAACCCTGAAGTTATCGCAGCGAAGGCAGATTCTGCTAAGACAGGGAAGAACACAGCCAGATATCCCACTACCGCCACAGTAATCGCAGCGTTCGCACACCAAATCGAAACCCAATATCCCCATGCCACTAAAAACGCAGAGAAGTTACCCATGCCCAACTTCGTGTATGCAAAGGGGCCACCATTTGCTTCCGGGGCGAGCTTCCCCAAATACCCGAACACTACGGCCAGTAAAACGGCACCCAAAGACGCGCACACCCATCCCACGATGCTGATCCCCCCGAAAGCGGCGAGTGCGGCAGGCAACATAAAGATCCCAGATCCGATCATGTTTCCCACAACGAGAGCTGTACACCCCCAGAATCCTATTTTTTTCGCGTTGTTGATGTCCCTAGTTTTATTGGGCGTTAAGATAAAGTGAACCATCTTGTTTTTGATAAATTTTCATCTTAAAAGGCATCAGATTGGTTAACAAGAAGTTTGTAATTTATTGCCTTTGTTGAACTTTAGTGTTTCTTTTGTTGTTAATCTTGTTTACTTGAAATCTACTTCTGTTGTCGTACTCGTTTTTGTACTTTTCAGTTGTTTTTCAATCTCAACTCAATCGCAGTTATTGACAGTCTTTATGAAAAAGTGCATTTAATACACTGGGTTCGTATTAAAAACACAAGCTATCAACTTTATGAAAACCTAGTATGTATAGACTATGATCAACAAAGAGGTTTCTAGAATTATTCAATCACGTAAATCGGTATATCCCATCGATTTTAATGGACGTGAAATCGAGGATAACATTGTGCTTCAAATTCTTGAAAATGCAAATCATGCTCCCACCCACAGAATCACGCAGCCCTGGCTTTTTAAAATATTCAGCAAATCTTCTAAAATGAAATTGCTTGCAGAAATCACAAAATTAAATAGTGATTTTTCGGTTAAGAAAAAGGAACAAATAACTTCAAGTTTTATTCAGTCTAGCCACATTATTTGTGTTTGTATGCATAGAAACCTCCAAAATATAGTTCCCGAATGGGAGGAGATCGCAGCAACGGCGATGTCGGTCCAAAACATTTGGATTTCATGTGTTGATAGCGACATTGGTGGGTATTGGAGTACGCCCAAGTATATAGATCAACTGAACAGTTTCTTATCTCTTAAAGAAAATGAAAGATGCCTTGGTTTTTTCTATCTAGGAGTGCATGATTCTGAACCCAAAAGAAAGGTCAGAAGAAAAGATATTGGTGAGAAAACAGAGTGGTTCGGATAATTGAATTCTCTTTAGAGGATTCTATCCACTAGAATATGGCTTTGTTGTACCTGAGAATTTTTAATATTCGGTATTTTATTGAGGTTGTATTTTTTATTTATACGTTTGTCTTATGAGAAATATATTGTTGTTGCTATTTACTTGTTTGCCATTGCTTTTCTTCAGTCAAGGAGTGAAATTGCTGAATACTGAGGCCGTCTTAATGTCTTCTCCTGAAAACGAGATTTCTTCATCAGAAATTTTAAAAATAAACACGCTGTCCTCCCCGTTTTATTTTAATGCAATTGATTGGCAGTATAATGAGAACAATGAGTTGTGGCTGAAAGTTCAGTGCCTGAGACATGCCCAAGAATGTTGTGAGTGTCCACCTGAAAAAATTGCTGAAGGGTGGGTCGCTCAAGAAAACACCTTTGCTCCGAGTTTGTTTTCGGATATCCTCTTGCCTTTTTCTAGATCAATGATTGAACGTTCTGAGGTGGTTATGGTCAATGATTTTCAGAATTATGAGGTTCAGTTTCTAAGTGAAGGAACCTACTTACAAGGGTATGGTGGTGTTTTATTTGTCAATGGTCGTGTGAACATCAATGGTGAATTGGTAGAATTGGTACACAAATCCGACGCTTCTTATCCCAACAATTCAGGAGCATTAAACTTTGATCCTTACTATACTTATCAATACCAGAACATCGAATTCAAAATATTCTTAAACAGAGAAGAAAACCGCCAAGGATATGGAGTCAAGTTTATCGAAATATCAAAAGAAGGTGTCACTCAAAGAATCCTCATCACAAAAAATGCAGGAACGTTTGCCTTTTAATTAGTGAGAGTGGATTGCTTTAGTGGGGACGATATTACTTGGTGTCTGATGTGCTTTCAGGAGTATTTGTGCGGCCTCATTGTTTAATTATTCCAATAAGGATCTTATAAATCAATATATACTACAAGCCCTACGAATACAAGATAGCAGGCGATGAGGATGATTGACTGTAGGATGTTTAAGGAGCGTGCAAAGTAAATTACAAGTAGTGATATGAGGGTCATTCCCATTAAGACGAGCCAAATAGTGCTCAAAGAATCCACCATGGCGTCACCAAGGTAAATGTCTCCTTTAAACAATCCATATATAAATAATGGGAGGCCAATGGCGATGCAAACATCAAATATATTACTCCCAAAAGCATTTGAGATTGCGTCATCAGTTTTGCCTTTTCCTGCATCAGTAATGCTTAGAAACATATCGGGGATGCTAGTAGCTGCAGCTGCTATAACAAGAGCAATAACAGGTACCCCTAAGTTAAATTCATTGCCCAATTTAACGCAAAGTTCAACAAGAAAGAAGCATCCCGCTCCAACACCAATTAAACCAAATATGAATTTAATGTTGAGAGATTTTCTAGTGGCAGGAGTGAAGTGACAATCTTCGTCATTAGACTCATTGTTGCTCTTAAATATCATAAGAATGTACAGAGCGTAAATAAACATTAAAAGGCCTCCATGCCAAAAGGAAAAGTAGCCAGAACGTATGATGAAGAAGATTACGGCTTGGGTAAATAGAAGCCAAAGGCAATCACGTAGGACGAGCCTCCTGTCATGATTTTTCAAAGCTGTCCTGTTTTTGTAAAAAACAGTTAAGATCATTGCTCCTGGAATGACGAACGCATTAAAGACAGCAGATCCTGCAACAGTAGACATGCCGGAAACAAAACCTTCTGACTCACCCAATATGACAAGAAACACAACAGCTGTAAGGAGTTCTGGAAGGGAGCTTGCGACAGCATTTATCGTGGCCCCTCTCACGCCAGGGCTCCAACCACATCCCCACATATCGGCGGCTCCTGAAATACCTTTACTTGAGATCCAAATAACGTAGCTGATAACTGCTACACATAAAAATAATAATAAGATTGTCATAGGTATCAATGTGGATTCTCTAAATATTTAGAATATCTCTCATATAAATTTTTCGAAGATAGGAACAAATTTAAAGATTGTTTCGATTTAAAACATCTCTTATTTACAATAAACATGTTGCTTTACTGAGCCCTATTTGGTAAAAAGTCTTGGTTTCATCTCGGATTCATTACTTTGCAAATTAATAAATAAATGTCATGGGAAAGCAATCTTTTTTAGTTTTGGTATTTATGAATTATTTATCTCTCAAATTGATGTTGCGAGACGAGACAAAGCCATCACGATATTAGAAATAAAGGATCTCGATGAATTAAAGAATAAAATCATCAAGGTCATCATTATGGTTTTGATTGTTTCTTTTTTCTCAAAAGTTTTAAACTACAGTGATCAGTATGATGAGCCCCTTGAGATGCTGTACTTTGCGTTGTCTATTTTAGCGCTGTCTCTTGGTGTATATCTCATAAAAGTTAAGCATTGAATTTATTCATGATTTCAGGCCAAATATCCCCACTAATATTGGCTAAACATATAGGCCGAAAATGAAACGAAGACTTCAGACGAACACAGAAGAATGGTTCAACACCATCTCTCACGGACTTGCTGCTCTGGCTTCAACTGTGGGTTTTGTGCTATTGGTGATGCTTGGGAATTCTTCTGAAAGGGATTTCACCCTTTTTAGTGCCCTCGTTTTTGGAGTCAGTCTGGTTTCTCTTTACATTTTCTCAACGATATACCACGGAGCAAGAAATGAAAAGACAAAAAACGTATTTCACATTCTTGATCATTGTGGGATATATCTGCTCATAGCGGGTACGTACACTCCTGTTCTATTGTTATCTATAGGTGGAACTACTGGATGGGTGATTTTCGGAGTACAGTGGACGATCGCTTTAATCGGTGTGGCAATAAAAATATTCTATACGGGTAAGTATGACTTAATTTCAACTCTGATGTATGCAGTGATGGGATGGATGATTGTGATAAGGTGGCAGGACCTTGTTGACGCTATTCCTGGTGAAGCCTTAACTCTTTTATTGGCTGGAGGTATTTCATATACTGTGGGTATTGTTTTTTACTTGATTGATACTAGGGTCAAGTTTTCACACTTTATTTGGCATTTGTTTGTGATTGCTGGTAGTTTGTTTCATTACATCATGATCGTTAAATATGTCATTGTATAATTGACGAATATTAACAGAGACTTATTAGATCACAATTGCGACTTATTGCTCTGCTGATCTATCTTCACGGACATAATTAAAAATCAGATATTTTGATGATTCAAAAACTTAACAAACGCAATATACTCATCGTTTTTCTTGCTGTATTTTCTCTCATTCAATTGAAGGTCATTGATAAGTCTCCGATTGAAATCAGTCCTGAATCAGACTTCTTAATGATTGAACAAGCTCCAAAGGAAGTGGTAGAATTAATGCAAGCATCTTGCTACGATTGTCATTCTAACCTGACTACTTACCCTTGGTACAGTAACATAGCCCCCGTGAGTTGGTGGTTAAAGGGGCACATAGATAATGGCAGAGGCAAATTGAATTTTTCTGAATGGGACAATTACACCATTGAAGAAAGAGATACATTGAAAGTCCTAAGTGCGAGTCTGATAGAAAAGAAGTGGATGCCGATTTTAACCTATAAAATCATTCACAAAGAATCGAGGTTGAACGACGAACAAAGAGCTCTGCTTATCGATTGGTTGAAAAAGTAATCTTCCACCCATTTAGAATATATATTTGGGGACCATGAAACAGCTTCTTTCCGTTCTATTTTTCGTTGTCACATCATTAATGGCAACCAACACCCAAGCCCAATCCTTCGTTGTCCACCCTTACCTTCAAGATGCCACACCCAATTCGATAAGGATTATGTGGGAGACTTCTACAGGGGCTGAGTCCATTGTTATGTGGGGGCTAGAGGAGACCCTTGGGAATTTCACCAGTGGGAATTCATTTAGTTCTGTAGGATCGGCTATGATGCACGATGTTCAGCTGTTGGGGCTGGAGAGGTTTACAACGTATTACTATCAGGTTATAGCTGGGCAGGAAAGCTCTGCGCTTCAGTCATTTAAAACTCCGCCTTTTGCGTCCGATGAACAGTCCTTTAGATTTGTGGCAATGAGCGATATGCAACAAAGCAGTGCTGACCCGCTTAAGTATGATGAGGTCATACATGACGGCGTTTTAGATTATTTAGAACAAAATCTTTCAGGGGTGGTCTCAGATGATTTGGCGCTCGTTTTAATACCAGGTGACCTGGTTGATTCTGGGAATTCATATGGTCAATGGGAGGAAAGTTTTTTTCAGTATTCCACTGACCTTTTCGGCAAGGTGCCGGTATATCCTGTTTTGGGAAATCATGAAACGAATACACAGTATTATTTCCAATACTTCCATCTCCCTGAAAACGGAACGGATGGATATGAAGAGCACTGGTGGTGGAAGGATTATGGAAATGTGAGATTTATTGGCCTCGATTCTAATTGGCCTTACGATGGGGATGTTCAGTTAGAGTGGTTAGATGGTGTGTTAGAAAACACCTGCCAAACGGATTCTATCGATTTTGTTTTTGCAGAAGTTCACCACCCCTTTAAATCTGAACTTTGGACTCCCGGGGAGAGCGATTTTACGGGCAGTGTGGTTGAGAAAATGGAAGCTTTTTCTGACAATTGTGGAAAGCCGAGTATACACTTTTTCGGTCACACCCACGGGTATTCAAGAGGTCAGTCCCGAGATCACAAACACGTTTGGATTAATGTGGCTACCGCTGGTGGCGCAATAGATTATTGGGGTGATTGGCCTCAAGTAGATTACGATGAATTCTCGATATCTGATGACGATTGGGGATTTGTGCTTGTGGAGGTAGAGGCAGGGGATGAGCCTAAATTTTCCGTGAAGAGGTTAAGCAGAGGAGATGGGGATGTTGAATTGGATAACGAATTAATTGATAGCTTTTCAGTGAGTAAAACAGATTATACGGTCACTACGCCCACTCCGATTTTTCCCGTAGATATTCAGGTGACTCCCGAGTGTGTCATACTTCGTGGATCATCTTTCGAAATAGACGATATGCACGGAGCGTCGCATTGGCAGGTGACTGAAACTTCAGGAGAGTATGGTGACCCCATAGGCGAGGTTTGGGAACAATATGAGAACATCTATTTTAATGAAGACACCCAAGAAGGAGAACTTATTACAGAAGAATATATGTCTGGCATGCCAGAAAATACACAATTCTGGTGGAGGGTAAGGTACAGAGATAAGGAGTTAAATTGGA
>Ga0308025_1000060_pt1 | contig 56544 bp, 49 predicted proteins | sample Neamet422_FD_201298 | JGI IMG/M metagenome (GOLD analysis project Ga0308025, IMG submission 201298) | Marine microbial communities from water near the shore, Antarctic Ocean - #422 | ecosystem: Environmental > Aquatic > Marine > Unclassified | place: Southern Ocean | collected 2014-10-03
TCCCGGCTTCAGCCAATCCTGGGCTAGATTGTGGAATCTTGTTCTATGTTCCTCCGGCATATGTACAAAAACTAAGCAAACGATGTCGAATTTGTGTTGGGGTTTGTATTCAAAAGCGTCTTCACACAAACTTTTTATCTCTACTCCTGATTCTTTTGCCCATTGTAAAGATTTTGATACTCCAATTGCACTGTTGTCAAAGGATGATGTGCTTAATCCCATTTGTGCTGCGAACAATGCATTTCTCCCTTCTCCATCGCAGGGTAGCAGTATCGACTTTTCTGTTAAGTCCATCCTATTTCCTAGCTCTGTCAGGGCTGTAGAAAAAAAATCGTTTGGCAATCTACCGTATGCGGCTTCATTTTCTTTGTATCTCTTGTCCCAGTGATTTATCATGTTTTAAAAGTAGGCTATAAAAATAAAATACGCACCAGTTCAATGACTGGTGCGGATTCCAAAATTTCAGTTTTAAATAGATCGCCTAGTTAACGTCCCACCAAAGCTTAACTTGTTGTGAATCGTCTCCGCCAAGTTGACCGTCAGCATAAGTATTTAGATTTGATGTGCCAGACGACGTTCTTCCACCCATCATGACCTTGTATATATAAGACAACAGTGGAGTATTTGTTTCTTAAATGATGGTGGATGATTGTGTTTAGTGCTATAAATCGATCATTAGACACAAGTCCCTCCAAACAAAGTGAGCAAAATCAGTATATCTGTAATTCCAACATTGTGGTCTGCATTTAAGTCGGTATCACAACTTTCTGAGCAACCGAAATCAGAAAGTAGTTCTAATAAATCTATAACACCGACTGATCCATCGTTATTGAAATCGGCATAGCACAAGCAACCTGATCCAGGGGAGTATGGTATTTTTAAAGTGCTGACACTGAACATTGGCGCAGAGAAGGTATATGTGTCCGATACGTTTTGGATTGTTGAGGCGTCTGTTGAGGAGACTTCTGTTAGGTCTCCTGAAAGAATTTCTAAATCAGCGACAACTCCCCCGATTCTGTCGCATGGAATAGCAAACTGAATGTCATGAGCTAAGCTGTCGTCATTGTTTAAGATTAGAAGATTGAGCACGTTGTTATCGGTGTCGTCACTTACGTAAATTTTAAGTGCTTCAGCCTCGTATGTGATCAAGGATGTGCTTCCATCTGGATTATCCACTTGGCGATGTAAAGTCGATATAGGATTGTTTTCGATCACCATTTCTTCGGAGTGAAGCATATAATCTCCGATGACCTCGTTGACCATGCGCGTTGCCTCGCTTTGCGCAGTGGGGACAACTGAATCGTTAATGAAATGCCACATGTGGATGAGATTCATGCCTTCAGCGATGCCCGCAAAGTGGTTAGAAAGGCGAATGTCCAGAACCTCGTCTGCTTCTGCTTGATAGAATTGGCTGAAAAAGTTTGCTGTGTACAAACCTCCCAAGATGCCGTTGTAAGCTGGATTACAATTTCCAGGTCCACAAAGTCGAATGTTCCATTCGGTGAGAGCGAGCCCTATTTCTGGGATTCCGAGTTCTGCACAGGTGATATCTAACGCCGCTTCGTGAGGAATAAAATCCTCATAGATCTTCTCGTCAACGATATGCATAAGCTCAGATAAAAATCCGAAATTCAATGCCAAGTCAGTATTTGAGTTATAAGGGTGCTCGATTAAGAAATCGGGAGGACTTTGTTGGAGTCTTGTATTAAATCCTAGTGCTGTATTGAGGAGGTTTGTTCTGAAATCGATGCAGTATCCAATTTCTATTGAAGGATCCGCTATTTTCATCGCGTCTCTGATGTCAAAAGCGCCTGCGTGATGTGTTTTATATTCTACAAGGATTGTTTGATCTTCAAATAAAGGTGTCGTGGGATGGATTGAAATTGTACCGTCTGCTTGCACCGTGTATTCTGTGGGGTCAAGCAGGTTTTGAGGTGCTGCGATAAGGTCATATATAGCTTGTTGACAGATGCTATCAGGCTCAGTGTCGCAGAACGTGGACATGTTGGCTTGATCTATCAAGGTCTCTACAGCCCAAACAATCACCTCTCCTTGAAATATGGGGCCAAATTCAACGTCAATGTTCATTTCTCCAGCAATCACGTCTTGAGCTGTAGCCCTTTTTACTGTTCCTAACATCGAGTTGATCGGATCCATTCCATCACCAGCCATGGGTACCCATCCCTTGCGCCAAATCTCTCCCCCGAAATAATGGAGGTAATCCGTAGTTGCTCTGGGCATATTTAATAGGTCTACATCTGTTTGGTACCTAATCCAAAGATTCTGTCCGCCTGCCACCCATGAAACGTGCCACTCCCATTTTGCGGCGAGCTCATTCCCGAGTTCCCAATACTTGACGCCGATGGGCTCTGAAACATCAAAGAGTAATTGACGCTGTGCGGCATATATGGGGTCTGGATCGTTGAGTAGGTACACGAGTGCTGCGGCTTCTTCCGGTGTGGTAGTTCCGTAATTAATTACGTAGTTGATTTCTGCACCTACAGAATCAGCCAGAGTGATTGTTTTTTTAAGGTTGAGGTTGCTGGAGTCATTCAGCTCGAGCTCCCAATCATAACTGTTCGCGAAAGTTCCCCCTGGGAATCTCATCGTCCCGGGGTTTATAGCGGTAAACTCCTCTAGAAATTCGGTATTATAGGTGTAATTGATGTTGCTGTTTGCGGTCTGGTTTACGCCTCTAAGTGAGTTAGGTACGTCGTGTTGGGTATGGTGGGGAATGAGGGATATCTCTGTGAGATTTGTTACTTGTGCGAGTAGATCGTTTGAAGCGCAAATAGCGAAAACAAGAAAGAGGAGATTTAATGTTGGCTTCATGATCGGCTTGTTTTGGACAAGGTTAAAAGTTATTGCTTGTAGGCGTGAAAACACGAATCATTTGTGTAACTTCCCTGTCCGCTTTTATATAAGACGATGGTTGTGCTACTTAGGTTGCCTTTATTCACGGTCTAAGCTCTTTAATCTACAGGTATGAATAGGAAAATTAAATTAACAGGGTGTCCCGCAAGTGCTGTTGCATTTGATGCAGTGCCATTTTTTGATGAGGGGGTGCAAGCGGGTTTCCCCTCTCCGGCAGAAGATCATCTAGACCTGGACCTGGATTTAAATTCGTATCTCGTTCAACATCCGTCTGCAACATTTTGCTGTAGGGTTGAAGGTGATTCTATGGTGGGCGCGGGTATTCAGACTGGGGACGTGATCATGATAGACAGATCGCTGACACCTCAGAAGGGAAGCGTCGTCCTGGCGGTGTTAGATGGAGAGTTTACGGTAAAGCGCGTGGATATTCAGGACGACAAACTTCTTTTAATTCCTGAAAACCCCAAGCTCAAGCCGATAGAGGTTGGAGAAGAGTCGGATTTTCAGGTGTGGGGTGTAGTGACATTCGTAATTCACAAGGTGTGATTGCCCTCGTTGATTGCAATAATTTCTTTGCATCGTGTGAACGTGTGTTTAGGCCCAACCTCGTTTCCAAACCCGTCGTCGTCCTTTCGAATAACGATGGTTGTGTTATCGCTCGCAGTAACGAGGCAAAAGCGTTGGGTGTAAAAATGGGAGTCCCGGCTTTTAAGAACGAAGCTTTTTTTGCGCGCAATGGAATTCATGTCTTCTCATCCAATTTCGCTTTGTACGGAGATATGTCTAAGCGCGTAATGGATACCATTCGACCCGATGTCGATGAGATGGAGGTCTATTCTATTGACGAGGCGTTTCTCGTGTTTGAAGGTCCCGCCGCCGAGGAGCGTGCTAGAGCCCTTCGTGAGAAGGTGGAGAGGTGGACTGGAATACCTGTTTCGATAGGTCTTGCTCCGACGAAAACTCTGGCAAAAGTAGCCACCCGTATCGCTAAAAAAATGCCCGAAATGAATGGCGTATTCGTTCTGAATTCGTCCTGCGATGTAGAGCGCGCACTTCATCGCTGTAAAATAGAGGACGTCTGGGGTGTCGGTAGCCGATCCTCCTCCAAGCTGAAATCCTACGGGATAACTACGGCGCTGAAGCTTACCTTGGCCGACCCCGCATGGGTCCGTCACAACCTAAGCATAACAGGCACGAGGTTGCAGAAGGAACTTCAAAGTACGATCTGCTCCCCAGTCAACGACGTCTCCCCGCGCAAACAAAGCATACGAACAGCAAGATCGTTTGGCTCCGAAGTACAAAGTTTACATGCACTAAATGAATCCGTGGGAACTTTCGCCGCCAATTGCGCGTCCAAACTCAGGAAGGAAGGAAGTTGCTGTATCTCCATTACCACCTTCGTGATGACGAACTCCTTTAAACCTCAAGCGCCACAATACAACGCTTCGCGCACCATCAAGCTCGAAGTTCCCACGAACGACACCCTCGAAATTGTCGCTTCTGCGATTCAGGCGCTCAAGTTTATTTACCGAGATGGGTTTTCGTACAAAAAAGCGGGCGTCCTAGTGAGTTCGATCACCCCATCTGCAGAAGTTCAACTCGGACTTTTCGATGTCGTCGACAGATCGAAGCGAACCTCTTTAATGACTTCGATAGACACCATAAACACGAAGCTCGGTCACGACAAAGTCCGACTCGCGGTACAGGGCTTCGATCGAAAATGGCGTCTCCGTCAGGAGCGACTTTCCCCGTGTTACACAACACGCTTTACAGATTTTTTAACGGTGAAGGTTTAGTAGAATTTAAGCACGACCTTTGCGAAATGGAAACGAGGATAAATAAATTTCTAAGCGAAGTAGGTTTTTGTTCGAGAAGGGCTGCAGACAGGCTCCTCGAACAAGGTAAGATTACGATTAACGGGAAGGTTCCTGAGCTCGGCACGAAGGTGCAGTCGGGTGATGAGGTGATGGTTGACGGTAAGTTAGTGGGAGATGGGGTGCGCGATAAATTGGTCTACTTGGCATTTCACAAGCCTGTGGGGATTGTCTGTACCACAGACCAAAGTAGAGAGGAAAATAACATCATAGATTTCATCGGCTACCCCACCAGAATTTTCCCTATAGGCAGGTTAGACAAGCCCAGTGAGGGTTTAATTTTTTTAACGAACGACGGGGATATCGTTAATAAAATACTGAGAGCGAAGAATCACCATGAGAAGGAGTATATCGTCACTGTTGATCGGATTATTATCGGCAGTTTCATTCGTGATATGGGGAATGGAGTTCCTATTTTAGAAACGGTTACGAATCCTTGCTTTGTAGAACAAACAGGAGACCGCGAATTCCGCATCATCCTTACCCAAGGGCTGAACAGGCAAATCCGTAGAATGTGCGAACATTTCGGATATAGAGTTGGGCGACTCAAGCGAGTTCGCATCATGAATATGTACCTAGATATGCCTGTAGGGACCTGGCGCGATTTTAAAAAACCAGAGCTTGAAGAGATGTATCGCATGATTGGCGATTCGTCGAAAACGTTTTAATGAAACGTGAATTGATTCAAGAGATCAACCACGATGTTAATGCAGAAACAATTTTGGAGTTCGTTTCGACACTTCCAGGAGTGACTCAGGGTTTTCCGTTCGACAACAAAATCTTGGTCTTTAAGGTGGGGAATAAAGCGAAAGAAAAAATATTTGCTTTACTCGATATTGAAGATTTTAAATTCGTCAATCTTAAATGTAATCCTGAACGGTCAGTGGAGTTGCGGAGTGAATATGAGGGTGTCATTCCAGGATGGCATATGAATAAAAAACATTGGAATACAGTGTCGCCAGTTCCGATTTCAGATGTTCCGCCAAAGTTGTTTTGGGAACTCCTACTACATAGCTATTCCACAGTACGCGACTCGTTGCCTGTAAAAGTAAGAAACGACCTTACTTAAGTCACCTGTGAAAGAATACGGAGTTAACAGGGTTGACCGAATACTGCAAGCAAGGCCAATACGTCTGAAATCGTTACATAACCGTCGCCATTAATATCGGTTGAACAATCTGACATACATCCGTACTGGCTTAGCATGAGTAAAACATCGTTCGTGTCAATGATGTTATTTGGCACCACGTCTTCTAAACAATAAAAAACAGGGTCAGGAGGTGTTCCCACTAAAATTGAATCTAGCGGAAAGCTTTGTATGCTCCTAGAAAAAGTCCCTGCCACCAATCTTCTTTCCACGGTGTCTACGACTAAATCGTAAACGGGTATCCAGGGCATGTTGCCCAATCTCTCCCAGTTGACTCCTGCATTTACAGTTGCATATACTCCCGCGTCTGTAGCTGTAGCCCAAACCAACTCGCTCAGTGCTACTACAGAATTCATGGGGTGTTGAGGGAGATCCCCAGAAACACTTTCCCAAGCTCCTCCAAGTTCAGCTTTTAGAATATGAGGTGTATATGCGTAATCACGGTAACCGCTCACTGTACAGAAAATAGAGTCGGGATGAAATGGGTCGAAATAAAGGTCGGTAACGTAGCGTTCCGGCAATCCGTCGGTCATTAAATTCCACGTGACACCTCCATCGATCGTGTAATGAACTCTTCCGTCTGAAGTTCCAGCGGCTAAGATGTTTTCGTCAATGGGAGATCCTGAAATAGTCGTGATGATTCTGTATCCAAGTCCAGGACTTATGTTGTGAGTCAGGTCTTCGCTCATGGGGCTCCAGCTGCCCAAAGGAGATCCTGTCATTTTCCACATTCTTTGAGTTCCTGTCCAAATGTGATCAGGGTTTGCAGGATGCAAAATAATCGGTGTGTCCCAGCCTTTTCTGTCATCGTATTCTAGGTCTTCCATATCTATCCAGCTGGGGCTAGGTGTCGTTGATGGATCTTCAGAAAAAGCAAAATTACCCCACTGAACAGTCGCTATCCTATAGTTGGGATTCGTAGGGTGGAACACAGGAGTAAAGCCATCTCCGCCTCTATCGCGCGACCAACTGTCCACATCTAAATAGGAGCCACTAGTTGTTCCGTTATCCTGAGCTCCTCCTGTATAAACGCCGGGGTTATGTGGGTTCCATTCCACCTTGTAGAATTGAGAGTTTTTGATGTTATCTATGTCGGTCCAAGTCTCACCGTGATCGTCGGTTCTGTACGCTCCTCCATCGGTAGCTAAAATAGCTGAGTTTGGCCCTACCCATTGTAAATCATGTTTATCAGCATGAACAGAATACTCCCACCATAGAGGCGTTAGTTCAGACCAAGTCACTCCCCCATCTAGAGAATTCCACGCACCCACTCCTAAAAATGTAATGTCATCAGGGTTCCATGGGTTCACTCTGATTTTAGAGAAATACCAGCCAAAACCTCCCAATGCGTTCGCAAGAGGTGAAGTGTCGCTGATAATAGGAGTCCAGTTAATTCCTCCATCCGTGCTCTTGTAAATATTGTCGATTTGCATGTTTAACCCCACCACCAATGCGAAGAAAACGCCATTGTGTTCAGAAAGTCCTATTCTGCATCGGTTCAAATTCCCCCATGGGCTATTTACAGATTCCCATGTGATGCCTGCGTCAGCAGATCTGTATAATTTGGATTCGGGTCCCAAAACAAGTGATCGTGTAGAGTTCCTAAGTCTATTCCACCCTGCTGCGATCATAATTCCAGTTGAAGAGTCATACGCGAGGTCGTTTACGCCAGCTGAATCAGAGGGCAGTAGAACTTGATCCCAAGTGGTTCCGGAGTTAGAGCTGCGGTATAGACCTCTGTCGGGTCCTTTTACGGCAGGGTTGCCCATTGTTGCGGCCATAATTACTTCTGGGGAGTCTTCAAGAATGAGTATTTTACTCACGATTCGTGCGCTGTCGAGGCCCAAATGAGTCCAGTTGGCCCCTCCGTCAACGGATCGGTGTACCCCATCGCCCAATCTTGGGTGGGATGAAATCTGTGGATCACCCGAGCCGATGTAGACGGTTCCTTCTTGGGTGGGGTGAAAAGCGATTGTACCCATTGCCATCCAGGCGAAATCATCTGTGAGTGACGACCAGTTCGCGCCGCCATCATTTGTTCCAAATAAACCTCCTGCGGCACTTCCCGCAAGGATGTGGTTCGAGTCGAAAGGGTCTTGGGCTATTGCGTTTAATCTTCCACCAATGTTTCCAGGACCCTCCATCCTCCATGATCCACCAATTTCTCTCGAAAAATCATTTCCCTCTAGTGCTTCAAAATGGTGTCGCACATTTTTTAATGCTGCATCTGCTTCAGAAACATTCCAATCTTTATCGGGGTATGACCACTTAAAGGCTGCTGCCCTTTGCGGTTCGAATTTGTGGAAAGCATCTTTTTCAATCTCGGTAGATTGATGAGATACAATGAAGAATGTGATTCCTGCAATGAAGAGGAAACAAGAAGTTATTAATAATAGCCGAGAAAAGTCACTTATTTTTTTCATTGGATGCAAGATAGTCAGTAAGTTTGGCTTCATAAATCAAAAAATAAATATATGCGCATTTCTACAATATTTTTTCTCGTAGCAGGATTGTCTTTTTCTGCAAGTACTTCAGCTCAGCTCAGTTGTGATGACCTTATTATCTCTGAATACTTTGAAGGTACAGGTAATAACAAAGGTCTTGAATTTTTCAACACCACTTCAGAACCGATTGATTTAAGCACATATGAATTACAACGTTGGAGCAATGGAGAAGGAACAGTGACTGATGCTACACAGCTTTTCGGTACTTTACCTTCTCTTACTACTTGGGTTCTGGTAAATGGTCAGACGGAAGACGTTGATCTCGGCGGTGGAGCAATTTCTCCGATGTGTGACCCAGTATTGCAAGGAATAGCTGATCAATTGGACAATCCTTATCCTGCTCCAACATACATGAATGGAAACGATGCTCTTGTTCTTGTAAAGAACGGGACGATTGTAGTTGATATTTTCGGAAAGCCAGGAGAAAACCCAGGCACAGCTTGGACGAACGATGCTGAGAACGGTTTTACAGATGTTGGTGATGGTGCTGCTTGGCTTACTTCTAACCACACATTACGACGCAAGTTTGATGTAGTGCATGGAATAAATGTTCCTCCTGTGGTTTTTGATACTTTTCTTGAATGGGATACGCTTCCAGTGAATACTTGGGATGGGTTGGGATCGCACACCTGTGCTTGTGGTACTTCTGGAATAAACAATCTAGTTGAGACACCATCATTAGAGATTTTCCCTAATCCTTCTGTAAACGGTCAGTTTAACATCGAAAGCAGCCAATCTGTAAAGCAAATTGAAGTGTACAGTCCTGAGGGGCGTCTCGTCGAGGTGATTGCACCTACTTCAGATATCCGCACGTGGTCGATCTCTACGTCAGATTGGAAGGCAGGTGTTTATTTCGTGAACGTTCAGTACTTGAGTGGTTCGATTTTCGCACACCGCATCGTCATTCGTTAATCTGTTATCCGCTAATTCGGCATAAGCTAATTACTTAGCATTCCATTTCCATGATTCGTATTCATTGTTTTTCCCTGGTCACTTTCTTGGGGCTCTTTTTAGGCTCTATGCTCACCGCATCAGCCCAAACGGGTCTTGTACGTGGTTCTATCTATGACGCTATAACTGGCGAGGCTTTAATTCAGGCTGCGGTTATCTACGGTGCGGGTGAATCATCAGTAGGTGTTCTCACTGATTTCGACGGTTTATTCTCTATTGAACTTACTCCAGGTAAATATAGCCTTCGCGTTTCTTATGTAGGGTATGAGCCTGAGGCGAAGGAAGTAAATGTCGTTGCAAACGCAACACTTGAAGTTCATTTTAAAATGGAGTCCGTGCTTCTTCAAGAAGCAAGGGTAGTTGCAGATATCGCGATAGAACGTGAAACCCCTGTTGCGTTTTCAAATATAAAACCACTTCAAATTCAAGAAGAATTAGGTTCTCAACCTTTGCCCATGTTGCTTAACTCCACTCCTGGAGTCTATGCGACTCAGGCAGGGTCAGATGACAATGGGCCAAGTATTAGTATCCGTGGTTTTAAGCAGAGAAACGTGAGTGTTCTCGTAGATGGTATTCCCGTGAATGATATGGAGAGTGGTGGGGTTTATTGGAACAACTGGTTTGGACTAGACCTTGTAACTCAAACGATGCAAGTTCAAAGGGGGCTTGGTGCTTCGAAACTTGCTCTTCCAGCGATTGGAGGAACGGTAAATATTATTACTGTTGGAATTGAAAATAAGAAGAAAACGAGTGTGAAACAGGAGATGGGTAGTTTTGGGATGACGCGTACTACGCTGGGTCATACGACTGGTCGTTTAGCTGGTGGATGGGGATTTACCTTTTCTGGAAGTTACAAGCACGGCGGAGGATATGTTGCCCAAACTTATACTGATTCATGGTTCTACTATGGAAAGGCTCAAAAGGAACTCGGATCTCATATATTGTCTTTAAGCGTTACCGGTGCTCCTTCGCAGAATTCAGCCCGTGGGTATCAGCAACGAATAGCTACTCACAACAAAGATTATGCAAGAGGTCTGTTCACTGGGTCGGATGATGAATATACTCAAATGACAGAGTACAGTCAAGCCTATGATGCGATTTTTAACGATGGAGAACTATCTCTTGCAGAAGAACAAGAAGCCTATGCTGAGCTCAATTCTCAGTACGGATATGACGAAGACGGAGGAGCTTCTGAGTTTGAAAATGAAATGACATCTACGAACTATATTGACACTACGGGTCTTAGGGAGATGGGGCTGAAATACAATGTTCATTGGGGCGAGCTTAATGGATCGACCTTATATGAGCGTCAGAATAAATACCACAAACCACTTATGTCTATTCGTCACAGCTGGAGGACAACAGACAAACTTTATATCACGACTACAGCCTATGCTTCTTATGGTCATGGAGGAGGGACAAGATTAGAGAATTCGCTTGGATCTGGTGATTATTCTGAAGATAGTCAGGTAGACTTCCAGAAATTTTGGAATACCAACACTGTGGGGGGGTTATTCGGACCTCCGATCGACCCGACTTACTCAGAAACGCTTCTGAAGAGCTCTAGAATTCTGAGGAAACTATACAACAACCACACTTGGTTTGGCGCGCTTTCTACTTTTAGATATGAGAGTACTGACAAGCTTACATTCTCGGGTGGAGCAGACTTTAGAACCTATCAAGGTGAGCACTACAGCACTGTTCATGACCTTATTGGGGGTGATTATTTCGTCGATCAAGATGACTCAAATGACAGTCAGCCCATGCATACTGTGGGGGATACAATAGGGTATCACAATGATGCTTTTGTAAAATGGGGTGGAGTTTTTGCGCTAATGGAATACAAAGGTCCGTGGTACAATTACTTCGTGAATGTAAGTGCAGTCAACCAAGGGTATAATCGTGTGGATTACTTTAAACCACTTGTAGAGAATGAGGAGACAGGTGAGATGGAGTATAACGAATCGGGTTGGAAATGGATTTCAGGTTATACTGTTAAGGGTGGAGGAAATTTAAATATTAATGAGTGGACCAATGCCTTTATGAACCTTGGTTATCTCAATAGAACACCTACTTTCTCTAGCGTGATAGATTACGACAATCAGTTTATTCAGAATACGCAAAACGAGCAAATATCTTCAGTTGAATTTGGGGTAAAATGGAGTAAGTCACCTTGGACATTGAACCTCAATGGATACTATACAGACTGGCAGAACAGGCCTCTAAATAGTATGCTTAGGTTTGAAACTGCTGATGGAGAAATCGTGAGGGCGAATATTAATTCCATGAGTGCCTTGCATAAAGGAATTGAGCTTGATTTCGGTTACCAGGTTAATCGCCACATTACCTTGGAGGGATATGGTTCTTATGGTGACTGGCGCTGGACCAGCTCTGAGGATAGTTTGATTTTATTAGATGATGATACGAATCTGCCTTACCTAGATTGGCAAGGGAATCCAGAGATTGTTAAATACAATGCAGCAGGAGTTTCTGTAGGAGATGCACCCCAAACACAAATAGGATTTGCTATTCGTTACCGTAAAAACGGCTTCTACGTAAAACCTCGTTACACTTATTTCGACAGATTTTACGCTAATTTCGATCCGTTCTCTTTGAATGGGGACAACGAAGGTCGTCAGTCTTGGGAACTCCCGGCTTATGGTCTTCTAGATCTTCACATGGGATACACCATGGATCTGGAGGACGCGCAGATAGATTTTCGCTTTTCTGCCTTTAACGTCTTAAACACTGTTTACCTTGTCAACGCACAGAATAACGATCCGTATGGCGAGTGGAACTTTACCGATCCTAACCGTACCTATGCATTTACTGAAAACAACTTCGACGCTGCTTCAGCAAGTGTTTATATGGGATATGGTTTCCGTACAAACTTCTCGGTTCGCGTCCGATTTTAATTACTCTCGATAACCTACCTTTTAAATGAAATTATTTAACTGTACCCTCGCATTTATTGCGATTCTTTCTTCGACTGTTTTAAATGCTCAGTCTGATATTCTAGACGCACGTACTAGTTATGCGATAGGCCAAACCGTAACCGTAACAGGTTTTGTAACAAGTGGATCTGATTTGGGGTCTGTAAGATATATACAGGATGAATCTGCTGGAATTGCGGTCTATCCAGGGAACGATTGGACTGACTGGTCTGCAGAGCCAAATCCAGGTGATGAGATAACTGTGACAGGAGAAATTACTGAATACAACGGCCTACTTGAAATCGGACCTAATCTCACTCAAGTTGATGTCTTGAGCTCGGGCAATCCAATTCCTGATGCTTTAGTCGTCACACCTAATCAGCTTAATGAAGCTTTGGAGGGGCAATTGGTTGTAATTGAAGGCACCACTTTCGATGCGGGAGGCCAAACAATAGAATCTAACGCTACCTACACTTTCACGTCCGCTGGAGAGGAAGGGATAATCTACGTCAGATCATCTAACTCTCTAGTTGGAACGACACTTAATGGATGTGAAATGAACCTCATGGGGATTGTTAGCCAGTTCACATTTGACGGGTACGGAGGCTACCAACTTTTACCTCGTGGAGCATCTGATATGCTTTCTACTTCTGGGGTTTGCCTTACTTCTGAAGTAGAACAAATAAACATTTCGTCATCGTCATTTGATCTAACATGGACAACAGATGTAGTCGGTGATAGTGAAGTGGAGTGGGGTCTAACTCCTGATTTAGGGACGACGACTTCAGATGTGTTTCTCTCTACAGATCACTTGATTTCTTTAAGTGGACTTAGTCCTGGAACACTTTATTACGCAAGTGTAAAATCCACAAATTCAGACGGGGAAACAGTAACCTCCCCTGTCAGGGTTTACGCTACTGTTTCGGAATCTTCAGGAAACATTCATGTATACTTCACAGGCTCCGTTGATACGACAGTAGCGATCGATGAAGAAGCAATGTCACTGGGTACGAGCACCAATGATACGATTGCCGCTTGGATCACTTCTGCTCAACACACGCTCGACATTGCCGTATACAATACCAACAATGTCGCTATTGAGAATGCTATAAATACAGCTGCTGCCAACGGAGTTCAGATTAGATATATCGCAGAAGGAGCTAATGCAAACCTAGGGGTCCAGAATTTCGACAGCTCGATCCCTGTTCATTACCGCACAGATGGCGAGGGCTCAGGAATGCACAACAAGTTCTTTGTTGGGGATGCTGATTACCCTGAAACCGCTTTCGTATTGACAGGGTCAACAAATATGACTACTGCGAACCTCAATACTGACAAGAACAATGTGATTGTTTTTCAAGACCAAAGTATTGCACGTGGATATCGCCTTGAATTTAATGAAATGTGGGGCAGCGACTCCATGGTGCCTGATGCAGCAAACTCAAAGTTTGGTCCAGCGAAAACGGTAAACACGCCATTGAAATACATTGTGGGAGGTTCACCTGTTGAGGTTTATTTCTCTCCTACAGATGGAACGACTTCGGCGATTCGTGAAACCATTGAAACCATGGATTACGATATGGCTTTCGCTCTGTTGTCTTTTACCCGGGACGATCTCGCTGATGCGGTGATTGATGGCTCTAGTTTCTTTGTCAGCCCTCAGGGTGCAATAGAGCAAATCGGAGGATTGGGTGCTGAATTTGAAAATCTAACTGCTGCAGGAATAGATGTTCATTCTCATCAAGGAATCGCAGGATCACTTCACCATAAATATGCAGTGATTGACTACAGCGAACCGCTTTCTGATCCGACTGTTGTCACTGGATCTCACAACTGGTCATCTACTGCTGAAAATATTAACGATGAGAATACTGTGATCGTTCACGATCCAAGAGTATCAAACCTCTACTATCAAGAATTTAGAGGTCTGTTAATCTCGATGGGCGTCATTGATTCAATAGAAGATGAGGATGGCAAATTTGTAATGACAGTATTTCCAAACCCGACTGCTGATGTGATTAATATCGAAGTCTCAAATGAGTATATCGGAACGGAGTTTACCCTTTCTGATATTAACGGACGATTAATTGAAGTCTTGAACATCAATTCAGCCCGCACTTGTTTAGATGTAAGTGATTTAGAAATAGGTGTTTATGTCCTGAGTTCTAAAAAATTAAACAGTTCTCTTCAAGTTGTCGTTCAATAGTAGTTTCATGATAAAATTGTGTGTACCTTTTGCATACAATGATTCTCACTCAGAAATTTGAAGATTATACCCAAGAACAACACGAAACTTGGACTTTTCTATACGATAGACAGAAAGCACATCTTCAGGGTAAAGCCAGCCGACTTTATTTAGAGACGCTTGATGAAATGTCGGAGTCGTTGACTAGAACCACTATTCCAATGGTTGAGAAGATGGCTTTACAATTGAAGGAAGCCACTGGTTGGTCTATTGAGATAGTTCCGGGTTTAATATCACCATCTGAGTTCTTTAAACTGTTGTCGAAAAAACAATTCTGTACCTCTACTTGGGTGCGTCGAAAAGATCAAGTTGATTATATCGAGGAGCCAGATATGTTTCACGATACTTTCGGTCATATCCCGCCTTTGATGAACACTGATTTTGCTAGTTTTATGCACCGATTTGGTGAGGTTGGAACGGCAATCGCGAATGACGGACGGGATTTCCAAGTTACCCAACTTCAGAGGTTATATTGGTTCTTTGTTGAATTTGGATTTATTAGAGAGGAGGGTGAAGCAAAACTCTTCGGTGCTGGGATTATGTCTTCATACGGAGAAACCAGTCACGCTTGGGAGTTGCGTAATAAATTAAAAGTTTTTAATCTAGAAGAAGTGATGTCAACCCCCTTTAGAGCTGATGTTATTCAAAACGATTACTACATTTTAGACAGCATTCCAAACCTTGAAAGAGACCTTAACACCTGGTTCGAAAGAACCTATTGAACAAGCCAAATGAGAATATTCTTCTACGTTGTTTTAACCACGCTGTTTTCAATTAATCTACCTGCCCAAACTGGAGTAGGTTGTGATGGTGCTAGATATAGATATAGAGTCTTTGATGATATTTCAGTAGATTATGACATCCCTTATGGCAACAATCTCTCGACAACTGGAAGTGATGTTTCATTGGTAATGGATATTTATCAACCTGTAGGCGATGTGGTAAATAACAGGCCAGTTGTTGTTGTAGCACATGGCGGTTTTTTTCTAGGAGGTTCTAACAATGGGCTAGACGTTGTGCCTCTTTGTGAGGACTTAGCAAGGATGGGGTATGTAGCTGCCTCGATTAGCTATAGATTGGGAATAGGAAATTTTTTCGACCTCGAATCCTCACTTCAGGAAGCTGCTTTTAGAGGTGTTCAAGATGCAAAAGCTGCGGTAAGATATTTGCGTAAGTCTCATGCAATTGAAGGTAATATTTGGGGGATAGATCCAGAAAGAATTGTCTTGGGAGGGTCTTCTGCAGGTGGTTTTATAGCTCTTCATGCTGCATATGTTGATGATTTGTCTGAAGTGCCTTCTTCGGTTAATTTTAATGCATACGGTTTGTCAGGTGGGATAGAAGGGAATTCAGGATCTCCAGGTTATTCCTCTGAACTGCTTTCAATATTTAGTATCTCTGGTGCAATAGGGGATGTAGCATGGATTTCAGAAGGTGATATCCCCGTGGTAAGCACACACGGTACGAATGATGGAACGGTGCCCTTTGGAACAGGTTACGTTCAATTGTCAGGTCTTAATGTTACGCTCGTAGATGGGAGTGAGGTCATTCACAATACATCGGATTTGTTAGGAATAGACAATTGTTTTCATTCATTCCCCGGTGCGGGCCATACTCCTCATGCGTTTTCCACACAATATTACGATACTACTAGAGCGGTTACAGTAGGTTTTACGAGTAGACAAGTGTGTCCTTTGTACCCTCCAATTTGTGGATGGTATGATGTCGATTCCCCTCCTCCAATTGTAAATACTTGCCCAGCGGATATCGTAGCTGACGGTTTAATTACTGTAGCGGATGTGTTAGAAATTTTAGGCCAATTCGGTTGTGAGCTAGACTGCTTTGCAGATGTTGATGGAGACGAAGCAGTAACCGTTTCTGATGTGCTATCAGTCCTGGCCGTCTTCGGTGAACCTTGTCCCAATTAAAACATGAATTTTGAAGTATGTGTAAGTACGCCTGTTGATGTCGCTATAGCTCAAGAAGCAGGTGCGGATAGAGTTGAGCTTTGTGGACATTGGGAGTGTGGAGGACTGACTCCTACTTCTGCGTCTTTAAGAGCTAGCGCCAGCATAGGCATTCCTGTGAGGGCCTTGATAAGACCTAGAGCAGGAGATTTCATCTACAATCCTTCTGAAAAGCAATTAATTATAGCTGAGGCTTTAGATTGCTTTGACGCAGGAGCAGAAATGATTGTGGTAGGAGGATTAAATGAATCTGGAAATGTTGATGAGCACTTGCTTGAGATGCTATGCAAAAAGATACCCAGTGAAAAGATAGTGTTTCATAGGGCACTAGATTTGTCCATCAACCCTTTAGAGTCTGCGAAAATTTTGCAAGATTTCGGGATTAATACAGTCTTGTCAAGCGGTGGTGCTCCAGCGGCTGGTCTGGGACTGGGATTGCTTGGTGATCTTTTCCAGCTGGGAATGAGTGTTATAGCCGGAGGAGGTGTAAGATTAGAAGATGTAACAGCATTAGGCCAAGTGGGAGTAGAAGCAGTTCATGCTTCTTGTAGATTAAAAACGCTGTCTAATACATTGAATCATGAAGATGAAGGTCTGTTCGATTTGAGCACATATCCAGTGGATTTTGACAAGGCCGTTCGACTAAGTGATGAGGTACTAAAATGGAATGAAGATGAATTTTAAGAGTTGTGGTATTTTTTTCGTGACGCTATGTTCAATGTTTGTTTTGATATCGTGTTCCCAAAAATCACCTCACAATATCCCGACAGGAGGTATAGAAGCATTGATTCCATGGCCTAAATCGGTGTCTTTGATTGGAGAATTGGAGGATAGAAAGTTGTTTTTTTCGGGTGACAATATCAGGATTCAAGGTATAGAACTCTTAGGGCCAACGTCAGAAGTGATAGAGGCTTGGTTCCTGGGTGTAGGTATTGAGGTAAGGAAGGATTTTGCGACAAATGCCAATTTGGTCTTCGAGATTACGGGAAATGATACCGATGAATCCTATGATTTGATCATCGAAAATGATGTTATTCAGATCCTTGCGAACAGCGAGGTGGGGCTATTTAGAGGGTTTACTACTCTACGGCAGATGATTCCTAATTCAAGTGAGTATGGGGGGTGTGGGAGTGGTTTTTTTCTTCCTGAAGTTGTCGTTTCAGATTCTCCTGAATTTGAACATAGGGGGTTACTGTTGGATTGTTGTCGACACTTTATGGATGTTGAATTCATAAAAAAAATGATAGACAACTTGGCCCTTCATAAGATGAATGTGTTGCATTGGCATCTTACTGAGGATCAAGGTTGGCGTATAGAAATAGACGCTTACCCCAAATTGACTGAAGTTGGAGCATGGAGAACTGAGATAGATGGATCGAAGCATGGTGGGTTTTATTCTAAAATGGAGATTCGTGAAATAATTAAGTATGCCACCGCCAGGCATATTGAAGTGATTCCTGAAATAGAACTACCTGGTCACAGCCAAGCCGCAATAGCCGCTTACCCATATTTAGGGTGCACAGGAGAACAGCTTGAAGTGGCGAATCGTTGGGGAGTATTTAAGGATATTTATTGTGCTGGAAACGACAGTACCATTTCGTTTTTAAAGCAGGTTTTAACTGAGGTTTGTGACCTGTTTCCTTCAACCCGTATACATATAGGAGGGGATGAAGCGCCTAAGGTTAGGTGGCACAGTTGTGGCAAATGTCAAAACAGGATTGCTGAACAAGGGCTGAATGATGAGCACGAATTGCAGACATGGTTTATTGAGGAGATAGGATTGTTTCTTGAGTCGAAAGGAAAGACGATCATTGGTTGGGATGAGATTTTAGAAGGAGGGTTACCCGACGGGGCGGTAGTCCAAAGCTGGCGCGGTATGTCCGGTGCCTCACAAGCAATAGAACTGGGGTCCGATGTGATCGTCTCACCCACGAGCCATTGTTACCTAGACTATCCTCTAAGTTCCACCGACCTCAAGAAAGTTTATTCGTTTAATCCTCGACCTGAAGCAGTAGGTGAAGGGCGAGTCTTGGGCGGTGAGTGCAATATGTGGACAGAGCACACCCCTCAGCACCTTGTGGAGTCCATGGTGTTCCCAAGAGCTATAGGGCTGTCCGAAGTCCTTTGGTCTGGACCGAAATTTACGGGTGATTCAAGTGCATACTCTGACTTTATCATGCGCCTTGAGCCGCATTTAGATCGACTTTCTATCCTTCAAGTAGACTATGGAATGGAATCCGTCCCTGTAGTTTTGTCCTTGGCGGTTCAATCTGAAAAGCTTTATGCGACACTCACCCCATCAGCGGAATATATCAAAGGCTATACCCATTTTAATGGAGATAGTGTGTTGTTAGGTAAATCTATCGAGGTCGAAAGCCATGGAACAATAAGCGCTTCTATCAATTATCGAGGCCGCCAATTGCCCAGGCGTGAGGAGTTTTTTGTTGACGGACACGCTGGGGTATTCCACCCCATAGAGCTTGGGTTTACGCCGAGTCCATATTACACTGGGGGTGGAGATTTCGCCCTTGTTGATGGAAGGATAGGCTCTCTTGGTTTTCACGACGGTGTTTGGCAAGCAGTTCAAGGTGAGGATATTCTTGCAATCGTAGATCTAGAGAAAGTCATTGAAATTGATTCAATTTCCTCTAACTTTTATCGCTATCAAGATGCATGGATTTTCCCGCCTTCATCCGTCGAGTTCTCCGCATCAATTGATGGAGATCATTATGAAGTTATCTCTCAAAACGATTTCAAAGACTCAGCTTTCAAGAACGATGCTCAAGATGTCTTCACAGTAAATTCCGGAAAGCTAATGGGTGTTCGCGCCAGATATGTCAAGATGAGAGCAGTCAATTCCGGGCTTTGCCCAGACTGGCATGCGGCAGCAACTGAGCCTACTTGGCTTTTTTGTGACGAAATTGTAGTTAGGGAGAAGTAGTTGTCACAACGTTGTTTAAGCTGATTGCTCGTACAAACAAAGCTTTCGGGTTTAATTTGGAAGTGCCACCTACAGCAAATTCAGGAGCCCAATTTTTGATAGAGTGAGGTGTGAATTTTACGATGCGCTTTTCTCCGGGAAGTAAGTCAAATCCGTTGATTTCGAAATTCCCCAAAGTTGTAGCAGTAAGCTGTACATCTTTGGAAAAAGCGCTAGCACTTACTTCAAACAACACGAACTCGCTTTCGCTGTTTCCTCCGGTAAATGGTTTTACAAGTACAGGAACGTCTTCGAGTTTAAGCTCTTTAGGGAGGACGGAAAAGACAGTGGTGTTTGCTTTGTTTTGGCAAGCTTGAGTGTTTTCACACGAGTTGTCTCTCCATGAGAGTTGCACAAATGAACTGGTGGGGTTGATGTTTTTCCTGTTGTCATTGTAGGGTACGTTGTCGAGGGTAATCCATTGTGCTCGGCCAGGTGTGAGATTTAACGGATGTTCAGATATGAATGCTTCTGTGCCGTCAAAATTCACGACTGATACGCGGACAGTTCCAGGGATTTGAATTTCACCATGGATGCTAGGATTCGCCACTAACCCTATCTCTAAACGGGGTTTTTCTCCCTGATGACTCCACTTTCCGTACAGGAGCGTAGGCGCGAAAGCCTTCTTTAATTCATGATGAAGGAGTTTCCACTTTCCGTGAGCGTCTATAGAGGACCATGATGCTACTGGCCAGCAATCATTTAATTGCCAAACCAAAGCTCCAGAACAAAAATCCTGGTTGAGTCTTGCTGCTCTCACCCCATCAGAGATTCCTTGGGCTTGAAGAATTTGAGTGACGTATGCCCACTCTTCGTAAGAAACCCCCTCAGAGAAGTCTCCATAAGGAGTCTCCAAGTATTTATCAATGATTGCAAACCCTCGATTGTGTTTCTCGTGAGCAATCACTTCAGATGAAAGTCGGTCTAAGGTGTCTGATTGTACTACGGTTTCCCAGGTTGAGCGTTCTGGAAAACTCTGAAAACCAAATTCACTCATAAATCTGGGTACTCGAGCCCATAATGAATCGAACGAATACCCGTCATGCCAAATCCCCCAGTCGTGTGCATCACCCCGGTTTTTAAAATCCGGATCGCCCCGACCAAGTAGGGGAGAGGAAGGCCAGTAAGGTGCGTCGTCGTATAAGCTGACGGTGGAAGGTAAAACGTTTTCGAAAATCTCTGAGTAGGCTTTCTCTTTTTCGGTGATTGCTTCTTTGGAAAGCCCATCTTGCCACCCCCACCTTTCCCATCCTTCACTCACTTCGTTGTTACCACACCACATGGCGAGAGAAGGGTGGTGTCGCAGGCGAAGGGTTTGGTCTATAGCTTCATACTGGATAGATTCTATAAACGCATCATTTCCTGGATACATAGCACATGCAAACATAAAGTCTTGCCAAACCAGAACACCCATCTCGTCGCAGGCCTCCATAAAATTGTCAGAGGCATAATTTCCGCCACCCCAAACTCTCAGGGTGTTCATGTTCGCAGCAACAGCATTTTTCACGATTGCTTTTTCCTCTAAAAAGTTGACCCTTGATTTAAGTATATCAGCCGGAACAACATTTGCTCCTCCTGCGAAAAATGGAACATTGTTCAGAACCCACTGAAATTTAGCTCCTTTTTCGTCTTCAGAAGTGTCTAGTTTGAGGGTTCTAATTCCTACTGTTTTTTTCTCTAGTGCAAGTAGGCCATTCTTCCCAACGGCTACAACCTCTAGCGTGTGCAAAGCTGGTTTCCCCAAATCGTGGGTCCACCATAAATCAGGATTTTCAATGGTGAATGGTGATCGGATAATTCCCGAGGATTTACTAAAACTTGATGAAGCTACAACGACACCAGTTTCATTCGTTAGAGCCCACCTTAACACCTCAGCCTCGCTTAAATCGCCAGAAATATCCCACATAACATATCCTTTTGCAGTGGATCCGAAAATTGTATCAGTAACAAGTGTGAGATTGTCAATGTAGATGTTCTCTTCAGTCCGACTCTTCTCAAGATCAATTCTTCCAACTGAATAATCAATAAGCTTCAATGCCCAATCCCATCCAAATGCAAATTGTGGCGTTCGATGCTGTTCAGCACCACCCATTTTGTTTACTGAGTGAGTAGGCGATTTAAAACTAAAAGTGAGAATATTGTCACTAGATTTTAAGGACGATTTCAGGCTGTACGACCAGTTTCTAAAAGCGTTATTGGTTTCGCCAAGTTCCACTCCATTTACCGTTATACTGCAATAAAGTTGAACATCTTGAAGGAGTAGTAAGTCGTAATCCTCAAAGTTTTCGGGACCATCAAAAGGGTGCGAAGTATACACCCAGTCCATTTCACTTACCCACTGAACAGAATCTTCATTTGATCCAACAAAAGGATCAGGAATAACACCCTCTCTGAGCAGGGAGTTGTACAAACTTCCAGGCATCCGACCAGGTACTGAGATTTCAGTGGAGTCGAGGCATTGCCAAAATCCATTTATAGTTAGATGTTCTTGGGCTGAAAATTTGTTTGAAAAAAATGGCGATATTGACGCACATAAAATCAGTAGAGCTTGGAGTGTTTTTTTCACACTGCAAATTACATAAATCTAGTCAATCTTGCCGTATCTTAGTGTAATGAGGACACTTTCTCTGGTTATAGCTTTTGTTATTTTGTGTTTGGAGTTAACGGCCACGGCCCAAACCCCCATCGTTTCTGATCCTCCATCAGGAACTCTTGACGGAGTTAACATTCTGTCAGGCACCTCAGTTGTCATTCAACTTCGATCACCGAGTAAGGAATATGTTCATCTTAAAGGTGATTTTAATTCATTTTCGGAAAGTGCAACGAGTTTGATGAATATTTCAACGGATGGTAACAGCCATTGGCTACAAATCAATGACCTGAATCCCGGTACATATTACAGATACTTCTTCCTAGTAGAAGGCGTGCTTGAGATAGGTGATCCATATTCTGAACTCATTTTAGATCCATGGAACGATGGGTATATTCCACAAGGAAATTTCCCTGGAATGCCTCAGTATCCTACTGGCATTGCCTCTGTCCCGATTAGCACATTTAGAACGGACAATCCATATTTTCTTTGGACTGATTATGACTTTCAGAAGCCATCTCAAGATAAGTTGGTTATTTATGAATGCCTCGTCAGAGATTTTGATTCGGGCTCTGTGTATCAAGATTTGATAAACAGGCTTGATTACCTTGAGTATATGGGTTTCAATGCGATTGAACTTATGCCTGTAAACGAGTTCGAGGGAAATTCCAGTTGGGGTTATAACCCCAACTTTAGATTTGCCCCTGATAAATATTACGGACCCAAGTCGAAGCTTAAGGAGCTTGTAAACAGATGTCACGCAAAAGGAATAGCAGTCATTGTCGATGTTGTTCCCAACCACAGCTTCGGGACAGACCCTCTTGTGAGATTGTATCAAGATGAAAACGGAATTGTTTCAGAAGAGAATCCTTGGTTTAATAGCTCTGCAATGCATCCATTCAGCCCAGGATACGATTTCAATCATGAAGATGGTTGGGTGAAGGAATATTGGAAGAGGGTCTTTGACTTTTGGCTTTCAGAATACCACATAGACGGATATCGAGTGGATTTAAGTAAGGGTCTAACTCAAGTAAATAGCGGGAGTAATGTGAATTTATGGAATCAATACGATCAGAGCCGAATTGATATTTTATTTGATTATTACAATGATATTCAGTCGAATCACCCGGGGACATATGTGATCTTAGAACATCTTGGAAACAATGATGAGGAGAAATCATTGGCTGATGGAGGGTTCATGATTTGGGGTAAGATGACCTATGGTTTTTCTCAAAGTTCTATGGGATTTAGTGGTGATTTTAACTATGGTTCATGGCAGAATCGCGGGTACAATTATCCCAACCTCATTACTTATATGGAGTCCCATGACGAGGAGCGACTCGCATATGATTTACAACTTTACGGCAATGCTTCAGGCGAATACGACACGAAGGAGTTCAGTACGTCTATGGACAGGCTTAAAATGACCAATGCATTTTTGCTTGCTATTCCAGGACCTAAAATGATTTGGCAATGGTCAGAATTGGGATACGACCTAAGTATTTTTGATTGCGGAGATGGGACATCCTCAGAAGATTGTAAACTGTCTGAAAAACCTGATCGGTGGACGGATTTAGACGTTCCAGAGAGGCTTTCCCTTGCGAAAACCATTTCCGCTTTAGCTCATTTGAAGCAAGAGCAATCGGTATTTACGACATCTGATTACAACCTAGACTGCAGTGGAACAGGGAAAATTATTCATCTTTATTCTCCGGATCAAAATGCTGTACTCATTGGTAATTTCGATGTTGTTCCTCTCGATATAACACCTGGTTTCCCATACACGGGGACTTGGTATGATTATTTTTCCGGATTGAGTTTTTCTGTTAATGACGTAACCACGTCATTACATCTTGAGCCTGGTGAATGGCATCTTTACTTAGACACCCCGCTCCCAACACCTGACACCAATGGATCGTTCCCCATACTCACTAATTCAGGCTGTATGGATACCAATGCCGTGAACTACGATCCTGTTGCAGAGTTCGACAACGGCACTTGCCAATACATTACAACTCTCCATCTTGATCTGGGCGAACTGGACCCAACTCCATCTGGACCTTACATTGCTGGATCATTTCAGAACTGGGTTCCTTCATCAACCCCTCTTGTCTTAGAATCGGATGGGACGTATTCAGTTGATGTGGTTGCTGTTGTAGGGACTCAGGTAGATTATAAATTCATTAATGGTGATGCTTGGGGAGCTGAAGAAACAGTACCTTCAATTTGCGGTGCCAATAATGGGTTGGGTGGTTACAATAGGTTTTTTATTGTAGATCCAGCCATTTCAGATGTTCCTGTACATTGTTTTTCTTTATGTAATGTATGTGGAGATCCAGGTTATTGTGGTCCTGGGACTTATTGGGATCAAGAATCGAGCTTTTGCTTGCCAGATGGCTCTTTAGGAGGTATTTGTCCAGAGGATTTAGATGGTGATGGAATTGTTGCAGTGGGGGATTTGTTACTCATTCTTTCAGCCTTTGGAACTCTTTGTAATTAATTTTACTTTTCATGTTGTATGAGTTTGAATCCTCACTATATTTGCACCCCTGATATTTTAAAGGAAAAAGATGGCAAACCACAAGTCAGCATTAAAGCGCGTTCGTTCAGATGAGAAAAAACGCGATCGCAATCGTTACCAGCACAAGACAACTCGTAACGCATTACGTAAACTACGTGAATCAACAGATTTGAAAGAGGTTACAGAAATGTTACCGAAAGTTTCATCTATGTTGGATAAGTTATCTAAAAATAACGTTATTCATAAGAACAAAGCTTCCAATCTTAAAGCCAGTATAGCCGCACACACATTGGCTCTAAAATAGATCTAAAGAATTAAGATATTTAACCTCTCGACATTTGTCGGGGGGTTTTTTTTTGATTAATTTTTAGAGAATAATGAATTATACGACTATAGTAAACGGCAATCTTGAAGATAGAATTCTGATCAATGGAACGTGTTCATTAAATAATGTTGAGCTGATTACATTATTGATAGGGCAATGTAAGAGTGTTAAATCTTCTGCTTTAGTAGCTGAAGATTTATTAAAATTGACGGGTGGTGATTTGTATGCTTTAGGTAAACTTCTTCCTGAAGGATACGAGCAAGTTCATGGAGTAGGAAAACAAATTTCTTTGGTCCTTTCAGCAGCTATGGAATTAGGTCGAAGGCGAACCTTCAGTTCTCTGAGTAAATCACATCTTATTGTTTCATCTACAGATGTTTTTAAAAGATTTTCCGATAAACTTTCAGATCTTCAACACGAGGAGTTTTGGATTTTACTTTTGAAAAGATCTAACCATGTTCTTGCAGAAATTAAAATTTCTTCTGGTGGGTTGTCTGGCACTGTGGCCGATCCGAAGTTGATCTTTGGGCGGGCTTTAGCTTTACGTGCATCAGCTATAGTTTTGGTTCATAACCATCCTTCTGGAAATTCTAAACCCAGTGTGTCGGATCGCAATCTGACTCGAAACCTTTGTAAAGCTGGAGATTTCTTAGATTTACCTATTGTTGACCATATTATAATTGCCGGCAAAGACTTTGTTAGCTTTGCCGATGAAGGATTTTTATAAATGCCACAAATATTTACAATAATAGGAGCTAGGCCTCAATTTATTAAAGCGGCTGCTATGACTAGAGCTATCGCTGATTCTCCGTTTTGGAGCCAAACCATACTTCACACCGGTCAGCACTATGACCCTTTGCTATCAGATATTTTCTTTGAGGAGTTAGATATTCCTAAACCTAAGTTTTCTATCAAGCTTACAACAAGTAACAGGTCTGGTAGAATGGTTGAGATGAGAAAGGGTATAAAGGATGCCTTAGAGTCTTCTAGTCCTGATGTTGTACTTGTTTATGGAGATACAGATTCTACTTTAGCGGGTGCGCAAGTTGCGCACGAGTTAAGTATTCCTTTGATTCATATTGAAGCAGGTTTAAGGTCTTTTGACTTAGATATGCCTGAAGAGATTAATAGGATAGAAACGGACAAGCTGTCAACCCTTCTTGTTGCTCCTACTACAACGGCTATTTCTAACCTCAAAAGTGAAGGCTTATTTAATTCATTGTTGTCAGGAGATATTATGCATGACAATGCGATACACTTTACGAAAGAGCTTGATTGTATAAAAACATCCTCAGTTCTTGTGACGATTCATAGACCTTCAAATGTTGACTCAACAGATAGGCTGCATAGTTGGATAAATGCTCTTGGTGTCTTTTGTTTAGAAAATAAAATTTCTGCTGTATTTCCTGTTCATCCCAGGACTGAGAAAGGGTTGATTCAAATTTTCGGTAAGGATTTCAAATCTGCGTTAATGAATCAAAGTATTAAAGCTATAAAACCAGTCGGTTATATCGAATTACTGAAATTAATTAAATCATCCTCACTCGTTATTACTGATTCAGGAGGGGTGCAAAAGGAAGCTTATAGCTGTGGTACTGCATCAGTGGTAATTCGCCACAATACTGAATGGGTAGAGCTAATCGATTCAGGACATTCTGTTCTATGTCCTGAGCCTTCATGTTTATTGAAGTTAGCGAAATCTAAGCACAGTCAAATTATTGACACTTCAGACAAACTATATGGAGATGGTAATGCTTCGGTTCATATCTTGAAGGAAATTTCTAAGCGTTTTTCAAGCTTATAATTGTTCTACTTATGAGTAAAATCATCTTGACATACACGTCGCCAACGCAAAGGATGAAATACTCGGCTCATATTCTTTTCAATGTGTGTTTAGGCATGGAAGTAGAATGGGATAGTAACTCACAGAATGATGTCTTAACCATGTCTTTTTGTGAGTCATCTATTTCATGCCCTTTGCATGCGATCAGTCTTGAAGATGATGAAAATGCGTTTTCCTCTGGTGTTAATTGGTCTGAGTGGGGGAGGTTTAATTATCCATGTGAAGTTTTAGGGATGACAGATCTCCAATTTGATCCTTTGGCATCTGTGTTTTTTTGTTGTGTAAGATGGGAAGAGTTACAATCTCGAGGAGAAAAGAACACTAAATATCGAGATGAGCACGGAAGATTTAGGGGCGCTGTAAGTTCTGCGTATACTCACAACATGCTTAAAACGCCGCTGGTTGAAAATCTTGCGCATGCACTAGCTGCTGAGTTGAAAATTCCTCGAGAGTTATTTGCCACAGATTACACCTTTGAGCCCACCATAGATATTGATATAGCATACGCTTTTAAAGGTCGGGGAGCATTTCACAATGCATTTGCCGCCATCAGAGATGTTGTGTTTTTTAGGTGGGGATCTTTGCGAAATAGAATAGATGTATTCATGGGGGGAGTGGATCCTTATTTTACCTATGATTGGTTAATTACACTTCATGAGAAGGTGAAACTTCAAACTAGGTTTTTTATTCTTTATGCTGAATATAAAAGACCTCACGATCTTCCTGTCCACAAGGAAGTTTTAGACAGCTTAATATCACACCTTGTGAAATCATCTTTGGTTTCATGGCACCCGAGTTATGCTACCACCTCATCTTCACTAAAATTCGATATAGAAAAAAAGACTTTTGAGAATAATGGGATTGAAGGTGGGAACAATGCTGAAATTGTAAGAACACATTTTTTAATGGGCGAGCAGTCAGCGTGGACCCAATTTGTGGATGCCGGGATTAAACATGACTACTCTATGGGATATGCTGACCAAGTGGGTTTTAGATCGGGAATGAGTAAACCTTACCCAGCTTATGACCTTGTGAATGAGCAACCTTTGGATCTGACAATTCACCCATTTGCGGTGATGGACTCTACCTTAAAATCGTACTTACAGTTAGATACTTCAGAAGCATTGAATACAGTATCTCAGTTGTCCGATAGTGTGAGAGAAGTGGGAGGGGTGATGGTCACAGTTTGGCACAACACTTCAGTTTCAGATCATGGAATTTGGGAAGGTTGGCGAAGTCTTTACAAGGAAGTAGTCTTAAGGTGCATACCTTAGAGGTATGAATGAAAAATTGATTCACGATTTCAGCAAGAAGTCGGGTATGGCTGGGCCCCTTCTCTTTAGTTTGCGTCATGAGATTGCGCAAAGTCACCGCGGTGCGTTTCGCCATAATTTGCAACGATTGGGTTGGCTTTTAGGGAATGCAATGGCTGAAGTTTGGCCTATGATAGAAATAGAAGTCAAGACTGGATTGGGTGTTGCGAAATGTAAAGTAATAAAAGAACAACCCATTTTAGCAACTGTTATGCGTGCTGGGTTGCCCATGCATGGAGGGGTTTTAGAGGTTTGGGATCAGGCAGATTGTGCATTTGTTTCAGCTTATAGAAAACACAACAATCAAGGAGGTTTCGATATAGAGATTGAGTATATAGGAGCTCCCTCTTGTAAAGATAGAATTCTTGTTCTCGTGGACCCTATGCTTGCAACGGGTGCCTCTATGGTGTCAGCTTACGAAGCTCTCTGTATAGAAGGTGTGCCGAGTCAGCTTCATGTGATATCTGCAATTGCGAGTCCCGAGGGTGTTGAATATGCTCAGAAACACCTCCCTGAGGGTACAACCTTTTGGATAGGTGCCATAGACGAAGGGTTAGACGAGAATGGGTATATAGTACCAGGCTTAGGTGACGCTGGAGATCTTTCATACGGTGCTAAATCTAGATCTTAAGATGTTTGATCAAGGTGTTTTAACGGGCTTAGCAACTTTCTTTAGTTGGCTTGCTATGTCAATTCTTAAATTTATTATTACCCCTTCTCTTATGACTGCTGCAGGTTATGAGCCATGTGAAATACTTCTTGTCACTTTCTCAGGAGCAGTTGTTGGGGTCGTGCTATTTTATTACACAGGAAAAACAATATTTTCCTGGTGGTCTAACTTAAAATCAAAATCGACGTTTTTTTCTAACAAAAAAAGAAAGGCTGTTGTCACCCCTGGTCGAAGAAAGTTCATCAAGTATAAAGAAAAGTATGGTTTTACTGGACTACTGATTACATCAGCGTTATTTTCCGTTCCTATATCCGCTTTGTTAGGAGCTAAATATTTCAGTAAAAGACCAAATGCTGTTTTGTATCTAGTCTTTGCTTTTATCGCTTGGTCTTGTGTACTTACGTTTCTGAGTTTGTGTGTTAAAAATGGTTTACTATAAAGCTTTATTTAAATTATGAAAGATTTGTTTTTTGATTTGGATCATACACTTTGGGATTTTGAAAAGAATTCTCGAGAAGCATTGGCTGAGGGTTATGATCAGATTAATCTTAACTCACGTGGTGTAGGCTCTATTGAAGATTATATTGAAGAATATGAGAGAGCAAACGCTTGGTGTTGGAGTGAATACAGAGATGGGAAAATGGACAAGGCCGAGTTAAGGGGGAGAAGGTTTACGCTCGCCTTAAAAAAGTGGGGGCTCGAAAATGACACCGTGCTTGGAGAGACGTTAGGCTCTCATTATGTAGAAACATCACCTTACAAAACTCACCTCGTAAAAGATGCCTTAGAGGTCGTAAAGGAATTTTTTGATAGAGGTCATAAATTAGTGATGTTGACGAATGGTTTTGAAGAGGTGCAGCACATTAAAGTTGAACGATGTGGATTGAGCCCTTTTTTTAAATCAGTGTTAACGAGTGATGCTCTGGGGGTTAAAAAGCCCAATCCTGGTATATTTAAATTAGCTTTAGATTTATCTAATTCTTCTGCTAAAAATGCTGTTATGCTCGGTGATAGTTTAGAGTCAGATATTATTGGTGCGAGAGAATCAGGGTGGGGACAGGTGTATTACAACCCTCTTAAAATTGCTCACAACGAAGAAGTGCAGTACGAAGTGAGTGATTTGATTTCAATTTTAGAGCTTCCTCTCAGTAAATAATACAGTACCTTCGTGACATGGCAAATAATGAAAAAAAGAACAAGCTGAATATTGAGCTTCCTGAAGAAGTTAGTGAAGGAGTGTACTCTAATTTAGCTGTAATCACTCACAGTCCTACGGAATTTGTAACCGACTTTATTCAGATCATGCCTGGTATGCCTAAAGCTAAAGTTCGTTCAAGGGTGATTATGACCCCACAGCACGCAAAGAGATTACTTAAAGCGCTTGCTGGAAATGTAAAGCGATATGAAGATAAACATGGCGCGATATCTGAAATAAGTGAGCCTGAAGGATCAATGCCTTTGGCTTTTGGAGGCCCTCAAGGAGAAGCTTGATATTCCTCTAGCCCTCTAAGTTTCAGTCGTTAATATGGGTATTGGTGCCGTTGAAGCATCCATATACAGTGCCGCTAAGATTGCGATTTGTCCATGGGTTATTTACTCCACCAGAAATATTTTGCGCATTATATTCTTTCACTGGGTCAAACCATGTGATTTTTGCCGGAGCATTTATTTCAATATGCACCTCTGGGATATTGTAGACTCTACGAGTTGCATTCGAGATAGAGTCAATTAGCCTGCTCAGATCTAAATTAATACATACGGTATTGACTGCAGCAAAAACGGATTCTATTCCAGAAACACCATTGGGGCTAAGCATAAACTCTACATCATGGGATTCTATATTTTCAGGTCGGTGATCTGAAATGACTGAATCAAGGGTTCCATTCTGTAGTGCCATTTGTAAAGCTTTTCTATCTGACTTTAATCTAAATGGTGGATTTACTCTTAGCGTGCCGTCAAAATCACTCAAGTCTTCATCGATAAAAGTTAGATGATGAGGGGTTGTGGCTGCAGTAATATTCAGTCCTTTTTTCTTGGCTTTTTGTATGAGACTCACTCCTGATGCAGTTGATACAATCGGGATATGAATTCTTCCTCCTGCATATGAAAGGATTTCAATATCTCTCTGAATCCGAAGGGTTTCAGCCTCTGAAGGAGAGCCTATTAGCCCCAATTTAGTGCTCGTTACACCTTCGTGCATTTGCGCACCAGGGTTCAAGTCTGAATCTATGGCTTCTGAAATAATGACATCTCCTGAAGGTCTTAGATATTCTAGAGCTCTATGTAGTAAACCCACTTTATTTATGGGAGCATCATCAGTGAAGCCAATAGCTCCTGCATCAGCCATATCTATTAATTCTGAAAGTTGTTCACCAGCTCTATTTTTTGAAATACATCCCAATGGATGAGCCTCACATGGGGAATTCGTTTTTTCTCCTCTTGCAATAAGATACGCTACTGAAGCTTTGTTATCTATTGGTGGGTTTGTGGATGGTAAAATTGCGACATCAGTAAATCCGCCAGCTGCAGCAGCAAACATTCCCCTGTCGAGTCCTTCTTTTATTTCATTTCCAGGATCTCTAAAGTGTGCTTGTCCATCCATCCATCCTGGACTTATATAACTGTTCTCCTTATTTAGAATTAAACATGAATCACTGTTTATATTTCTTCCTATTTCCGTAACAATGCCATCACTTATCTTCACATCTGCTTTTTGGCCATCGAAAGAACCTCCAGGATCAACAATTTGTACGTTTTTTAAAACTATTTGTGTTTCCATCTTTTTTGAAGAATTGTTTCGCCTGCAAGTGCGATGATTACAAGAATAATTAACTGCCACCAAAGGTGTGTTCCTGATTTAATATTTATAATAACACCAGAAATATTTTCGTCTGCTAGTTCTAATACACTCGTATTACTCCAGCCATACTTACTTAACTCAGTTTTAAATCCAGGAACATCCCAAGCAGAAGGATCACTTTCAACCCTATCTGCATTAATGCCAAAAGCAAAAGACGTTGTGGAGTCTATTTCTACTGTATAATTGCCTGGAGTGTTAATTTGTGGCCCAAGTAATATTCTTGTCGAACCATTGTTTGTTCTGACTTCCGGCAATACAAATGCTTCACTGTTAATTGATCTCACCTGAACTATTTCGTTAGGCTCAACTTCGAAGTTTAGAAATATTTTATTTTCACTTTTAAGTGTAATTGATTCAGCTTTCGCAGAACGTGACACCTCTGACAGTCTAAGTAAAATGGGCACAAATAGAGCGTGCTTAATAAAGTTTCCGGTTTCTTGTTCTAATGAAATGCTCAGTAAAAAAGCACTTCCTTCGCCTATGCCAACTCGTGATAGAAAAGGCAATCCTCTTGCTGTGCTCCCTAAAACCTCCTCCTCATCAGCAACCTTCCTTGAGATGCATCTGTCTGAGACGGGCATGTCCATCCTGTTTGGAGGTGTTAAAAAGACACCAATAAATAAAGGGTGAGAAAATTTTATGTCTTTTAAAGGCTCAGGATGTGCGGTCCTATCCCAAATCTTACCCTCTCCAAACCCCAATTTAGTTCTCAATAATTCAGCCCTTGAACTATTGTTCACTGAATCAGGTATGATTAAAACTGTGCCACCATTTGAAGTAAAATCAACAAGGGATTGTGTTATTCCACTTGAAGGGTCGTTGACCGAGTTGACTATAATTAAATCATAGGTGGATGTTGTCGCAAAATCTGGAAGAGTCTCTACGGTTTCAAGATTAACGGATACGCCACTTGAGAGAAACACCTTTTCAATACTCTGAGTGGTTTTAGAGTTTTTATGGTCACTTAACTGTAGGATATCAATTTGCTGTACGACTTCGTATCCCAAGTAAAACGTGTCATCGAAAGTGATAGGAGAGTCTTCGATAGAAATTATAGCGTGGTTAAATCCACTTCCCCCATGTGTAAAGTGGAGAACGGTATCAGTATAAAGCCCGGGGCTTAAATTGAAAGATGAAATGGCTGTTCTTTCATTGTTAATGTCCAATTGAAGACCTAAGCCATCAACTCGCTGAAGTGCGTTGTGCTTAAGTCTAACATGTAGTTTTGCGGGATCTCCACTTGTAGCAATTGGGGAGTTGAACCATGCTGAATCGATCCAGACATTGGGCCTGTCATTTGCAATGTAAGGCAGGAAGTGAATCGTAATATTTGTGTCTGGTTTAAAATCTTCAGAAAACAAATGTGAACTCTTTTGTAAGTCGCTCAGCAGATAAATAGTTCGGTTCCTGTCAGAAGCTTTGCTTAATTGGTCTGAAGCCCTTGCAACAACTGATTCAATGTTTCTTACAAAAGGTTCAGTTTGGACTGTGGATATTCTTTCAATCGCTTCTTGCTTGCTGAGAAAGTGTGAGTCTTTTCCTGAAAAGGCATTTGTAATAATATGAAACTTGTCAGTTTCCGAGTAATTTTCAACAATTTCAGATGCGCGAGTTTTCTCTACCTGAAGAGCAGGCCCTTGCTCACCTAAGGCGTCTATTGAGGGGCTTGTGTCTAAATAGATAGATACAGCGTTCCCCTTACTACCATTGTTCTCAGCGCTCCCTTTGAAAGGAATAAATGGCCCAGCAAAAGCGATTACTAAAGATGAAATTGCAAGGATTCTGAGTAGCAGAAGAAGAAGGTTTCGTAGCCTTTGAGTAGATCTGGTTTCTTTTTTTACGTTTTCTAAAAAACTCACATTAGAAAAGCTCACGGTCCTAAATCTCCGCAATTGCAGTAAATGAATTAAAACTGGGATTATAACTGCAAATAATCCCCAAAGTATTTCTGGTCTAACCCATTCCATTTCAAATACAAAGTTAGTTAGTTTTACGACCTTTACAGCAATATGAATATGGATAAGAATGTAAATAAGATGATTAAGTTGTCTAAACGTGAATTAGGTGAGTTTTTGAATGAAAAGGTGCTGGAGTTTGAAACAAGAGATTTTATAAGTGACGACCCCATTTCTATTCCTCATATGTTCTCTGATCATCAGGATATTGAAATATCAGGATTCTTAGCTGCTACAATTGCATGGGGCAACAGGAAGTCTATTTTAAAAAATGCAGGACGTCTCATTGAAAGAATGGATCATTCTCCTTATGATTTCGTGATGAATTTTGAAAAATCTGACGAAAAAGTATTTGATGGATTTTGCCACAGAACTTTTCAGCCAGAAGATGCTGTTTATTTTATGGGCGCTTTACAACGTATCCTAAGAGTGTATGGTAGTTTAGAAAACTTAATAGCGTCGAATTGGATAGCGTCAGGTAGCCCTGACAATGTCAATGAAGCGCTAAGTCTTTTTCATACTGTCTTTTTCGAGGGTGTTCATGCTGATAGAACGAGAAAACATGTAGCAAATCCTTCCAACGGCTCTGCAGCAAAAAGGCTTAATATGTATCTAAGGTGGATGGTGCGTTCTTCTGAAAAGGGTGTAGATCTAGGGATTTGGAATAAAATTCCTACAAGAGTATTGAGTATACCGCTTGATGTACACACGTCAACTGTAGGTAGGAGTTTGGGGCTCTTACATAGGGCGCAAAATGATTGGAAGGCTGTGGCTGAGCTTGATTCTGCATTAAGGGAGTTCGATCCAGTCGACCCTGTGAAGTATGATTTTGCTCTTTTCGGTCTGGGAGCTATTGAAGGATTTTAGCGGATCGTTTTATCCGATTAATCCGATTCTATTTTCCACGCAATCTTGTATTCGTAAGAACAGTTGTTCCGGTGAAAATGTTCTCCAGCCAAGTTCACTAAGCTCTCCTCCCATCACGAAAAAGCTGTCTAAATCGATTAATTTCATGTCGTCTAAAACGTGATCGCTGAAATTTAACAGGGCAATCCATCCGTCAACATCTGCGAGTTCGTCAAACCATTCTTCATAATAAGTATCGTCGCTGTAATGAAAATTCAGAACATTTTCGCCAATTAAAATAAATTTTGTAATGCCCTCATCTTCTAGATGTTCTATCACACCTCGTTTGAGATGCATGATATCGTTGTGTAGGCAATCATTCCATTCCCCCAACATTTCAATGATGGCAAATCCATCATCATAATCGACGTATAAAATCTTTATGACTAATGTGCTTGAGCCAAATTCATCCCACTGTGGATGAATGAAATGATTGTATATTTTCGTGTGAAAAGTCGTCTCGTTATAGATCCTTTGAAAGAATGGGCTTTTTGAGTCTGCACTTGAGTCATAGTGATTTCTCCATGAGTAGTATGGCTCTAAAGTGTGCACTGTTATCTCTTAGATTCATAACCAATTATCGCTTCTCTAACACTTTGGTACTCTAATAAGAGAGCCTTTGACGCATTCTCATTTAAGCCTGTAGCATCCTGCACCATTTTCGTCCCTCTTTCAATGAGTTTTTCATTTGAGAGTTTCATATCCACCATTTGACTTCCTTTTACGTGGCCCAATTTTATGAATAATATCGTCGTAATCATATTTAGGATAAGCTTCGTAGCTGTCCCGGCTTTTAATCTGGTTGAACCTGTTACAAATTCTGGTCCTGTTATGGCTTCCATCACAAAATCTACTTCTTCAGCTAATTTAGATCCCGGATTACACGTTATACATCCTGTTAAAAGCCCTTGCTTTTTCGCTTCTCTTACAGCGCCTATTACGTATGGTGTTCTTCCGCTTGAGGCTATACCTACGACTGTGTCGTTCTTGTTAAGGTTAAACTCTTGCAAATCGTCCCATCCCTGAGCAGAGTCATCTTCTGCTCCTTCCACAGCAATGCGAATTGCACTGTCTCCTCCGGCGATTATTCCTACTACTTTGCCTTGTTCAACCCCGAATGTAGGTGGACATTCGGATGCGTCTAAAACTCCCAGTCTTCCACTAGACCCTGCTCCCAAGTAGAACAGTCGACCTCCTTTACTCACCCTTTTAATGATTTCAGTTATGAATTCTACTACGATAGGTTTTGCTAATCCCACAGCTTTTAGAACATCGTGATCAACTTCGTGCATAGCATTAGCTAGACCAGACACGCTCATTGCATCAAGGTTTGAATATTTACCCTCGCTTTCAGTTGGGTTGGTTTTGTCCGTTTTTAATCCCATGTCATTAAATTCCATTTTTAAGCCAAATCTCCCAAGATTTCTCAGCTTGCAATCTTAACATATCCTTGCCATTCATAACTACAGCTCCCCTTTCATGTGCTAACGTCATCAGTTTTGTCGTTTCTGGATCGTAGACAAGATCAACGACAAGATGATTTTCGCTGATTCCATCATAGGGTATATCTAGAAAGCTTTGAGTGTTAGGAGTCATTCCAACGGGTGTGCAATTTACCAGTAGCAGATGATGTTTTATAGCTTCAGGCGTTAAGTCGCTATATTTAACATCTGTTATTTCTGACTTTCCTCTACTAATTATATGATAATCGACACCTAATTTCTTAAGAGAATGTGCTACAGCGTGAGACACGCCACCACTGCCGAAAATGAACGCTCTTTCATGTCGTCCTTTCAAAAAAGGTTGAATACTACGGCTGAAACCCCAAGCATCGGTATTGTGTCCAATCCATCTCCCATCCACCTTTACAATTGTATTTACAGCTCCTATTTCTCTTGCTTCTTCTGAAAGTTCATCGAGGAGGGGCATGATTGCCTTTTTATACGGAATCGTTACATTAAGCCCGACAATACTCGGGTCGTTTTGAGTAAGGGTAATAAAATCAGAAATTTCATCTAAGTCGAATAATTTATAATTAAGATCGGGTCTGTCGGAAAGTTTAAATTTTTCAGCAAATATCTGTGGAGATTTTGAATGAGAAATGGGATGTCCGATAAGTCCAAGTGTTTTCATTTGACCTAATGTTAACTCCTTGAAAAGCGATCTAATGCCGTGACAAGTATTGCTCCTATTACAACGGAAGTGACCGTAAAGATAAATTCATTGGGAGTTGAGCTGGGTAGGATATTCCCTAAAAGCCACTCCTCTCGTCCATCGCTATGTGTGTAAAGCATTTCTATTTGTTTCTTCCATGGCCAAAGCACATGGAGTGATCCCAATAAAAAGCCAGTCAGCAAAGCTATTGCCGTGGAATGATGGTTTTTTAAAATTCTAGATAAAACACGACTAAAAGTCAATAGACCTATCAGGGCGCCCAGTGCAAAAGCGCCTATTCTAAGAATGTCAAAATTTGAAAGGGCAGTAATAACGGGCGTGTACGCTCCCAGTAGTAATAGAATGAAACTGCCACTAATACCAGGCAGAAGCATTGCACATATTGCTATAGCTCCTGAAACTGTTAAAAATAGCGGTGAGTTAGATTGTACTGCTGGTGGGAGGGATGTTATTGTTACTGCGATTAATACTCCCAACAATATCAATGAGTATTTTCGAACAGCTTTGTATTTTACTTCTCTAGAAAGAAGCGGTGCAGATGCGAGGACAAGCCCGAAAAAAAAAGCGCGTAATTCTGTTGGGTGTTCTGCTTGAAGCCAATGTATGGACCCAGATAAGGCTACGACAGCGCAGATTAATCCAATTCCTAAAACTGCTAAAAAGCTTAGATTGTATTTACTCCAAACATGTTTAAACCCTTCCTTATAAAGATCTTTCACTGTGTCTATTCCCAATCCAGAGATGGTAGATAGTAGCTCGTCATAAATCCCAGTAATAAAAGCAACAGTCCCTCCACTTACTCCTGGAACTAAGTCTGCCGCACCCATTGCAAAGCCCTTTGCCGCTATTCGGCTCCAATCCTTTAAAGATCTCACGCTACCTCTATATTTGAATCAACCTCGTTTGACCACGCATTAATTCCCCCGTTGAGATCTTTAACATTTTCATAGCCCAATTGCTTTATCAAATGATGCACAACAGCAGCGGATCGAGTTCCAGATTTACAGTGTATTACCACGGGAATGTCACGCCTAATCATCTCAATAGAATCGAGGACACAGTCCATGACTATATGTAATCCGTTAATGTGTCCAATTTCAACCTCCCAAGGTTCACGAACATCAATAAGTTGATGTTCTGTGTTTTCATCTCTCCACTTCTTTAGAGTTTGCACATCTATTTTCGACATGATCTTCTTAATTGTTACTCCTCTGAGCTATCGACTACCTGTTTTAAGCCTTTAGAAATAGACTCTGGCAAGAACTCGAAAAATGTATCCCCTCTTAATCCCAATCTAAGTGTTTCTAATGGAATAACATCCCAAGGACCGATGTTTCCAAGGTTAACGTTAGCACCAAATTGTTGGACAAACCAAGCTTGCTGAGTTTTCTTAGGAGTTTCCCAAATGATATCCCCCATGTCAACTTTAGTTAGAATCATATTGATGAGCGAAGTGTCAGCTGTGCCGTTTGGTCTGTAGATCCCTACGGTTCCACTTTCTCTCGCTTCCGCGATCACTTTCCAGCTTCCAGCTTCTAATTCCTGACTCATCATGCTAGTCCATTTAGAAGGACTAATCTGGACACCCTCCTCTTTTGAGCCTACCTCGCTGAGTACTTTATAATTAGCAGAAAGTTTTCGGATCACCTCACACTTCACCTCTTCATGAATGACCATGGACCCATCACTTACTTCGAGGCAGGAAATCCCTAAATCATCAATGTATTTAAGGTAGTCGTCAAGATTATTTCGGATATAGAAAGCTTCAAAAAGTGTACCTCCACAATAAACGTCAATTCCAGCGTCTCGATATAGCTTAACCTTTTCTTTTAGGTTAGGTGTAATAATTGATGTGCCAAAACCCAGTTTTAGAAGGTCGATTTTATCTGCAGCAACTTCTATGAGGTCCTCAGTTTGTCTTAAGCTAAGCCCCTTGTCCATCACCATGTTTAACCCAGACTCTCTTGGTTTTGTGGTTCTGTTCGGAAGAAATGGTAGTTTTGCATTCATATTAGTCAGGGTTTAAGGCGGTTATATCTATCCGCAATCCTGTTGTCATTGAGCAAGTCGGGAAATAAATTAAAAAATCTACCCGCACTGTCAAAGTGGTTTATGAGTAGTATGTCTAGAAGATCAAAGGCTTTTGCCTCTTTCCCACTGGAGAAAAAGCTAAAGAATTGTTGGTATTTAAGGTGGGTAGTCTCATTAACTACCTCAATACCTTCTTTAATTACTTCTAATGCTGCTTCGTGAGCGTCAAGTCTTTGTAAGTTGTCAATTCGTCCTTCCCAAGCCTCAACGTTTTTAGGAAACTTCTCAATAATAATAGAGAATTGAGTTTCTGCTTCTTGAGGTTTCGATAGTTTCATAAATGATGTCGCTAAAAGAAGCCTAAAATCAGCATGATCAGGTTCTATCTGTACAGCTCTTTCAAAAAACCGAATCGACAAAGGGATGTCTGATTGTAAATCGGCGAGAACTCCTAAACCCACAAAGGCATCGGAGAAATCGGAATCAATGTCCAAGCACTTTTTATAATAAATTTCTGCCTGAATGTATTCACCGAGCCTTTCATAACACTCTCCAATGCAACATAAAGTGTGAGGAGTTGCAGATTCGAGTTCAATAATTTCATTATAAACCTCAAGAGCTTCACTGTAATTTTCTCCAGTGGTTAGGGCTTCTGCTTTTTGAATATAAGCTCTTAAATAAGTATCGTCTATAGCAATTGAAAAGTCATATGCACTAATGGCCTTTTTTAAAGACCCTAACCTGTGATACGAGTTTCCAAGGTTATACCAACCTAGTGTGCTGTATGGCTTTTCGTCAATGAACTTTTCGAAAAAAGTAATTGCGCTCTTTATATCGTTAATTTGATCATAGCAGAACGCTAACTCAAACAAAGCAGACTCATAAGACGGGTCTGTACTGATACATTTTTTTAAAAGCTCGATGGCTTTCCTCCAATCACCTAAATTCTCATATTCTAGAGCGATGTCTTGAATAATCTCAGGTTTGATGTCGGTATCCGCCGTGAGTAAAGCTTTGTTGAAATGAGTAATCGATAAATGATGCTCGCTCATCTTGCTATAGATGCTTGCTAGAGTGAGATGAATCTCCTCATTCTGTGGCTCGAATGCCAATAGTGTTTTGAGTCGAGTAACGGCTTTCATATGCTTACCTACACTCGCAAGTATTTGTGCTTCGCGAAGCTGAATAGTTAGGCTTTCGGGGAATAGTGAGCTGGCATATTGCAGTACTTTTTGAGCTTGCTTAATTTCGCTAAACTCGAGGTAATGTTCAATCATTATCTCGAATTCTTCGACATCAAAATAATGAGACCCCCCCGTTTCAACCATTCGCTCGTAGCGCTTAATTAAATCGACGATCTCACTCTCATCCTGCATGTGACTACCTTCTTCATTCATCCCTACCAAAGCTAATGTCCAAAGGTCTAATATTTACATTAAAAAACGAGTGTTTTACACAACAATCATTGAAAACTCAACGAATAACATTTAGACACGATGTAAAGATATGTGTTATTGCGCTTTACTTTGTCGGTATGCTTATTCAATCTATTTCGGGTATTAGAGGGACAATTGGTGGAGTTGCTGGAAATGGCTTGACTCCTCCTGATATTGTACGTTTTGCAACTGGCTATGGCGCGTGGGTTTTAGCAAATATATCGTCGAACAATTCTTCGAGTTTAAAGACCAAACCCCTTGTTGTAGTGGGTAGAGATGCTCGTCTTTCTGGTACAATTGTGAGTAGCCTTGTTGCTGCTACTTTAAACTCTTTGGGAATTGACGTCATAGATTTGGGTTTAAGCACCACACCAACTGTTGAGTTAGCAGTCCCTGAACTCAATGCTGATGGAGGCATAATCTTAACAGCCTCTCACAATCCCAAGCAATGGAACGCCTTGAAACTCTTAGATAACAATGGTGAATTTTTGTCTGCCGTGGAGGGTGAGAAAATGTTGATGCTTTCCGATTCACTTGTAAATTATGCAGACGTTGATGATTTGGGAGCAACGACTCATGATGGGTCATGGATAGATTGGCATATTAATCATGTTTTAAACCTTGACCTTGTGTCCGCTGAGGCAATTCGTTCTGCTGGATTGAAAATAGCCGTTGATGCCGTGAACTCTTCAGGTGGGATTTCAATCCCTGAACTGCTTGAAGCTTTAGGTGTTGAAGTTGTTAAGGTCCACTGTGAACCCACAGGTGAATTCGCTCACAACCCCGAACCTCTGCCGAAGCATTTACATGATCTTATGAATGCTGTAGTTGAACACAAATGCGATTTGGGAATCAGTGTTGATCCTGATGTTGACAGACTTTGTTTTGTAAATGAAGACGGAACATTTTTTGGTGAGGAGTACACCTTGGTCGCCGTTGCTGATTATGTTCTTTCGAAAACTCCTGGAAATACAGTAAGTAACTTGAGCTCGACAAGGGCTTTGTCCATAGTCACTGAACAACACGGTGGGTCATACACCGCTTCCGCTGTCGGCGAGGTAAATGTTGTCTCAGCCATAAGAGAAACAAATGCAATTATTGGAGGAGAGGGTAACGGAGGTATAATCTACCCGACATCACATTCTGGTAGAGATGCACTTGTTGGTGTGGGGCTTTTTCTCACCCATTTTGTTTCTAAGGGGCTTAAATGCAGTGAGCTGTTGGCAACATATCCCAAGTTTGTGATTGAGAAAGACAAGTTGGATCTTCCAGAGAAAGGTGTGGATCAAGCTCTGCAGGCATTGATTGATAATCATCCAGAAGCAAAAGTGAACAACATTGATGGAGTGAAGTTCGATTTAGATGAGGGTTGGGTTCATCTTCGACGAAGCAATACTGAGCCTATTATTAGGGTCTATGCAGAGTCAGATTCTGCAGACTCTGCAAAAAAGTTGGCTGGTAGATTTAAAGCAGAGCTTTTAAGTCTATTGAGCTAACAGAATCTTTACATTTATACTTTCTAATAGAAAAATAAAGAAGAGTGAAATCTATTTATCTTGACAATGCTGCAACAACGAAATTAGCTCCTGAGGTCGCTGATGCAATGATTCCTGTTCTCAGAGATGTGTTTGGTAATCCATCTTCTAGTCATTCTGTAGGGAGGAAGGCAAAGGCGCTCATCGAAACCAGCAGGAGGGATATCTCTAAAATTCTTGGATGCGAGCCCCGTTCCATAACATTTACTTCGGGTGGAACCGAGGCTGATAACCTTGCCCTGCGTGCTGCGGTAGTTGATCTAGACTGCAAACGAATTGTAACTTCTCCGGCTGAACACAGTGCAGTTATTGCCAGTTCTGAAAAAATGGCGAAGTTGTTCGGTGTTGAAGTTGTTCACGTTAAGCACTTCAAGGATGGAACGATTGACTGTGAAAACTTACTTGAAATACTGAGTTCTGGCCCCAAAACCTTAGTCAGTTTGATGCATGCGAACAATGAGATAGGAGTCATTCAACCTTTAGATAAAATTTCTGAAGCATGTAAACAGGTAGGTGCTCTATTTCACAGTGATACAGTCCAAACCATGGCGCATTACAGCTTTAAGCTTGATTCCCTGGATATTGACTTTTTAACGTGTTCAGCACACAAGTTTCATGGACCTAAAGGGACAGGGTTCTTATATACCCACCCTCGCAATAATATTAAAAGTCAAATCGTTGGAGGAGGTCAAGAAAGAGGGTTGAGAAGTGGAACAGAGAACCTACATGGCATTGTAGGCCTCGCAGCGGCGATTAAGCTAGCATATACAAATCTAGATGCGCACTCAGCACATGTAAGGGCGATTAAAAAACATATGGTTGAGGGTTTGAAAGCAAGAGTGAAAGGGGTAGAGTTTAATGGTGATTCAGATCTCGAAAGCAGATTGTATACTGTGCTAAACGTCAAATTTCCCCCACACCCCAATGGTGGCATGGCTCTTTTCTTACTCGATTTAGAAGGGGTGGCATGTTCAGGTGGAAGTGCTTGTTCAAGTGGAGCGACTAAAGGTTCCCATGTTTTGCAATCACTTGGTTACCACGATCCCGGTAGAGCGAGTTTGAGATTCTCATTTTCACACTACACCACTTTTGAAGAAATTGATGCTGCCCTAGAAGCGGTGTCTAGAGTTTTCCACGCTGTTACAGAGTAAATTAAGCGGCAAGAATGCCAATCAATAAAATCTTTTCGTCATTAATTCGCACCAGGATGTCTGGTGTAAATTTTATGAGAGATAATCCAGTAGATGCTCAAAACATTGTTTTTAAAAAGCTGACAAAAACTTTACACAAGACAAAATTTGGTAAGGATCATGATATTGCATCCTCCACTGATTTATTTACTGAAAGTGGTTTTAGATCACTCATCCCAATCAGAACATATGATGAAATCAAGCCTTGGATTATAAGAGCTAGAGAAGGGGAGTTAGATGTGCTTTGGCCTGGACAAGTGTCATGGTTCGCGAAAACTTCGGGAACGACTTCTGACAGGTCTAAAATATTACCTGTAACCAAGGAGTCGCTTAAGTCCAATCATTACAAAGGGGGGCGTGATTTGCTTGCGATGTTTTGTGATGAGAAATCCACGGCAAATCTTTATACAGGTAAACATTTGATCATCGGTGGAAGTAGTGCTTTACATCCTTATAGATCCGGATCATATACAGGAGATCTTTCTGCGATTATTATTAAAAATTTGCCTTTTTGGGTTGAAACCAGGCGGACTCCTGGTCGCGAGATAACCATGCTTGAAGATTGGGAGAAAAAGATTGAACTTATGGCTGAGGAAGTGATAGGCCAAGATGTCCGAATTCTAGCGGGGATTCCAAGTTGGATGCTTGTTGTTGTTAGAAGAGTTCTTGAAAAATCGGGGAAGAAGTCGCTCATTGAGGTTTGGCCTAACCTCCAACTTTACATGCACGGAGGGGTAGGGTTCGGACCATACAAAGATGAGTTTAAGAAGCTGATTAATTCTGATCAATTAAGTTATATGGAGACATATAATGCTTCAGAGGGATTCTTTTCAATTCAGGATTCTCTAGAGAGAGATGATATGTTACTGCTTTTAAATCACGGTATTTATTATGAGTTTTTGCCATATAACAATATTGATTCAGAGAATTCTGAAGCCTTAAGTTTGGGAGATGTTGAGTTAGGATGTGAATATGCTTTAGTAATATCTACAAATGCTGGCTTGTGGAGATATTTGATTGGAGATATTGTCAAGATTACCTCTGTTGCTCCTTATCGAATAAAAATTGTGGGTAGAGTGTCATCTTATATTAATATAGTAGGAGAGGAGTTGATGGTAAATCAAGCAGAAAGTGCAGTATCAAAAGCATTGTTAGCTTTTAACTTATCTCTCAAAGAATTTACTGCAGCCCCGAGATTTTCTAAAGAGGGTATTCCCGTTGGACATAGTTGGGTGATTGAGGTGTCTGAAAATACAGTTATATCTGATGTGTCCGTGGAGGGCGTTTCTAATGTGCTCGATTTAGAATTGAAGAAATTAAATTCAGATTATAGCGTAAAAAGAGAATTTGATTTTATTTTGGGTAAACCAGAGGTGATTTTTGTGAAAGAAGGGAGTTTTGAGGTTTGGCTTAAAAATAAAAACAAACTAGGGGGGCAGCATAAAATCCCACGCCTATCTAATTCAAGGGGTATTCTAGAAGAAGTTTTAAGAGTTATCCCCAATCGATAGACAATCCTTGGTTGGCCCTCAAATTGTTGTTAGATTTCCGTTCTGTTTCAATCAACTTAGAATAACGAACAATATGCATATTGCTGTCGCTGGAAATATCGGCTCGGGTAAAACCACACTAACCACACTTTTGTCTAAACATTATAAGTACACACCTCATTACGAAAGTGTTGAAGACAACCCCTATTTAAATGATTTCTATAAGGACATGCAACGTTGGTCATTCAACTTGCAAGTTTATTTTTTAAACTCACGTTTTGCTCAACTTATAGATTTGAAGAAAAAGGGCAAGCCTATGATTCAGGACAGAACCATTTATGAGGATGCAAATATTTTTGCTCCGAACTTAAATGCGATGGGACTTATGACTAAGCGTGACTATGAGAACTATCTTATTCTTTATGAATTGATGGAATCGTTTGTAACTCCTCCAAGTCTTCTCATTTATTTAAGAGCCTCTGTTCCCAAATTGGTGTCTCAAATCCAAAAGCGAGGCCGTGATTACGAAGAAGCAATTCGTTTAGATTACTTAACTCGCCTTAATGAACGCTACGAAGCGTGGATCTCAACTTATGATAAGGGACCTCTTCTTATTATCGATGTTGATGACATGGACTTCCAAGCTAATAAGGAAGATCTTGGGAAAATTATCGAGTCGATGGATGCAAAGCTTCACGGTCTTTTTGAAAATAAATAGTATATTTTCTTAACGTCATCTAATTTATTTTAGACATAAAAAAAGCCACGCGATTCGCGTGGCTTTTTTGTTAGTTTGTATTTAGACGAACGTCTAGGCGGACATTGAACGGTTGCTATATAGCAGTAAACTCAAATCCGATCTTCACCTCATCATTTATAACTCTATCTCCAAGATCGTCAAAGACTGACCCTGATCCATATGTTATGTTGTGCTTCGTTCTGTCAAGGATAAACTTGCCATTTATTTGGTAACCAAATTTATCAGTACGCACCTTTTTTCTTTCCACAGTAAAAGGCATGGTGTAATCAACAACTACCCCGTGAAAGTCGAAAGAGCATGAAAGGTGCATTTTGCCACTTTCATCTTTAGACGTCCCATTCATAATGAGTCGTGCTGTTGGAAATTTTTCAACATTAAGGAAGTCATCTGATTTCAGGTGGCCATCAAAATTTGCTTTATCTTCTCCTGTGATGTCAGTTACTTCAAAGCTGTTCATATCAAAGCTAACTATCCCACGGCTTATAGAGCCATCTTCAACTTTAAATTTACCATGTCCAGCCTTAATGATGCCAGAGTGTGATGAGCCGGTAATCTTTGTTGCTTCCCAAGTAATGTTGTGCTTTTCCCTTGTTAGAACATAACTACCATTGGGTATGCCCAATTCACCAACAATTGCAGATTCTATTTCAGTCTTAGTGGATTCTGCATTTCTGTCTTCGTTTGAAGATGTTTCCTCATTAGCGCAAGAAGAAGCTACCAAGAGGAGTCCAATAAATAATAGGTTAAAAAATTTCATGATTTAATTATTTGATTCAAAAGATTCTGTAGTCGTCATTGTGATTTCTACGTTTGATTTTGAAGTTGTATCATTAGAGATCGTATCTGTATGGCCAGATTTCTCACCACCAGATAATAGAGGTGCGATCACTAGACCTATTAAGCATGTGAGCTTAATAAGGATGTTCATAGACGGACCAGATGTGTCCTTAAATGGATCACCTACCGTGTCACCAGTTACTGCAGCTTTGTGAGCTTCAGACCCTTTGTATGTCATCTCCCCATCAATTTCAACACCTGCTTCGAAACTCTTCTTAGCATTGTCCCAAGCTCCACCAGCATTGTTTTGGAATATAGCCCAAAGAACACCACTCACTGTTACACCTGCCATATAAGAGCCGAGAGGCTCTGCACCCATGGTGAATCCGATGATTAGGGGAGAAACGATTGTGATCGCCCCAGGTAACATCATTTCTCTCAGAGCGGCCTTGGTACTGATGTCAACACATTTGCTGTATTCAGGTTTACCTGTTCCTTCCATAATTCCAGGAATTTCTTTAAACTGACGTCGAACTTCTTTCACCATTTCCATAGCAGCCTTTCCAACTGATTTCATTGCAAGAGCAGAGAACACTACAGGAATCATAGCTCCAACAAATAGTGTCGCGAGAACGTCAGCCTTGAAAATGTTAATTCCGTCAATACCAGTCATTGTAACGTAGGCAGCAAAAAGTGCAAGAGCCGTTAAAGCGGCAGAAGCAATTGCAAATCCTTTACCGATAGCGGCAGTAGTGTTTCCTACTGAGTCAAGGATGTCTGTGCGTTCACGTACTTCTTCGGGAAGGTCACACATCTCTGCAATACCTCCAGCATTGTCTGCAATAGGTCCAAATGCATCGATCGCCAATTGCATAGCTGTTGTCGCCATCATCGCACAAGCAGCGATAGCAACTCCATAGAATCCTGCGAATTCGTATGAGGCGTAAATCGCAACAGCAAACAGAATAATAGGACCGAAGGTTGAGATCATCCCAGTAGATAATCCAGCGATGATATTAGTTCCAGCTCCAGTATTAGAATTGCGAACGATGTCCATAACAGGTTTTTTCCCTAATCCAGTATAGTACTCAGTCATCCAGCTAATCCCTCCACCAACACCAAGTCCTACAAGAACAGCGTAGAAAACGTTAATAGAAGCGAAAGTCCTAATGATGTCTTCACCATGTTCACCTCCTTTAAAGAAATTCATAGATAACATATCAGGTAGCATCCAATCAATAAGGAAGTAACAAGCAATAGCTGTCATGATGATAGACCCCCAGTTTCCTTTGTTAAGTGCAGACTGAACTTCAGCTTCCTTACCGTCGTCATTAACCTTGATGAACTTCGTAGCGATCATTGAGAATATAATCCCAAGCGCAGAAATTACAAGAGGTAGAAGTAGAGTAGACATTTTACCGAACGTCTGGCTTTCCCAATCGTACCCAGGTCCCATGTCACCTACAACGTAAACTCCTAGAACCATAGCCGCTAGAACAGTTGCTACGTAAGAGCCGAAAAGATCAGCACCCATACCGGCCACGTCACCCACGTTGTCACCTACGTTGTCTGCAATAGTAGCAGGGTTGCGTGGATCATCCTCAGGAATACCAGCCTCAACCTTACCAACTAGGTCAGCACCTACGTCAGCGGCTTTAGTGTAAATACCTCCTCCAACACGAGCGAAAAGAGCAATCGATTCTGCACCTAGTGAGAATCCAGCTAGTGCTTCAAGAACGATAATCATGTTATTTACATCAGTAACTTCTCCTGTAAGACCAAGTATAGATGTTTTAATCAGGATGATAAAGATTACACTTAATCCGAAAACAGCTAAACCAGCTACGCCAAGTCCCATTACGGTTCCTCCTGCAAATGATACTTTCAAGGCTTTAGACAAGCTAGTTTTTGCAGCCTCAGCAGTCCTCACGTTAGCTTCGGTTGCTATGCGCATACCGATGTTACCAGCAACAGCTGAGAAAATGGCACCTATTACAAAGGCAACAACAATAAACCAATGTGTTTCTTCTACAAGAGTAGAGACTACTGCAAGAGCAGCTCCTGCGACGACTACAAAAATGGCAAGTAGTCGATATTCAGCATTAAGGAAAGCAAGAGCTCCTTCGTGAATGTAGTTGGCGATCTCAGTCATTCTTTCGTTTCCCTTAGGTTGTTTTCGAACCCAAGAGCCTTGAATAGCCATAACGATTAAGCCGAAAATGGCAATTACAGGGACTAGATAAAGTATGTTGTCAATTAAAAATTGCATGATGTATAATTTTATATTTTTGCCGAAGAACATTAGTTCGGCGAATTATTTACTTATTTATTAACGTAGACGACGTTTTTAACAGCTTCCATAATTTCTTTTATTTGTGGAAGAGCTTCGTCAATTAGAGTTGTTGCGAAAGCAAAAGGAGTGTCGGCTTGGCATAATCGAATAATGGGTGCGTCCAGATGGTCGAAGGCATTACGCTGTACGCGATATGCAACTTCAGATGAAACAGAACTTACCGGGAAGCTCTCCTCAACAATCACAAGTCGATTTGTTTTCTTTACAGATTCAATGATGGTGTCGAGGTCAAGAGGACGTATAGTAACGAGGTCGATGATTTCAACTTCGATTCCTTCCTTTGCCAATTCATCAGCTGCAGCGTGCACTACTTTGAGTATTTTACCGAAAGAAACGATAGTGACATCAGAACCCTTTTGCCTAACGTTCGCTTTACCTATAGGTACTAAAAATTCACCTTCGGGAATCATGCCCTTGTCACCATACATTTTTTCCGACTCCATAATTAAGACCGGGTCATTGTCACGAATGGCGGATTTAAGAAGCCCTTTCGCTTCGTAAGGAGTGAAGGGTGTCACAACTTTAAGACCTGGTATAGCTGAATACATTGCCTCATAACTTTGGCTGTGTGTTGCAGCTAGCTGACCAGCCGGGCCGTTAGGACCTCGAAATACGATGGGAGTTGAGAATTGACCGCCGCTCATTTGTAGCATCTTGGCAGCGTGATTTATAATTTGGTCTGATGCTAAAACAGCAAAATTCCATGTCATATATTCAACGATGGGTCTTAATCCATTCATAGCTGCACCAACTGCAATGCTTGTGAATCCAAGCTCGGCAATGGGTGTATCGATGACTCTTCGAGCACCAAATTCATCCAACATGCCCTTAGAGGCTTTGTAGGCACCATTGTACTCGGCAACCTCCTCTCCTATAAGGAAAACACGCTCGTCTCGGCGCATTTCTTCGCTCATCGCTTCAGCGACTGCTTCTCTGTATGTAATTTCACGCATTGTATTGACGCATATTTCGGTCGGCAAAGATAAGCCATTTATGACTGCATTAAGATACCTCTCTATTCATACCTTTGCAATTCTGAGATATGTGTTTCAGAATTACAATTATTAAGTATGAAATTGCTTGTTTGTATCAGTAAAGCTCCCGATACCACTAGTCGTATCGCCTTTACAGAGGGAGATAAACACTTCGATGAAAGTGGCGTACAATTTATAGTCAATCCTTACGATGAGTGGTATGCTCTTGTACGTGCTATCGAATTGGTAGAGGCTAACGGAGGTTCAGTCACGACTATTACAGTAGGTGATGCCACCTGTGATCCTATTATTCGAAAAGCCTTAGCAATAGGTGCTAGTGATGCTGTGAGAATAGATCTGAATCCAACAGACTCATCTCAGGTTGCGAGTTTGATTGCGAATTACGCAAATGATAAATCGTATGACATCATATTTGCTGGTAAAGAAGCCATTGATCACAATTCATCTGCTGTTCCTGCTATGATTGCTGAGTGTATGAATCTTCCATATGTTGCACTTGCCACTTCAATTGATGTAGAAGGTGAAGTGTCAACTCTAAATTGTGAGTCTACCGGTGGTACAAACAATGTGTCCGTAAGTGGTGCGTTTGTTTTAAGTGCTACAAAGGGTATGGCTGAGCAAAGGATCCCGAATATGAGAGGGATTATGTCGGCAAGAACGAAACCACTTATCGTTATTGAAGCCTCAGGAGTTACAGCTCCTACAGAAGTAAGCAAATTTACACTGCCACCTGCAAAAGGTGATTGCGTTATGGTAGATGCTGATAACGCCGCAGATTTAGTCCGTCTTTTACGTGAAGAAGCAAAAATTATTTAGATGTCAGTTTTAGTATATATCCAAACACAAGACGGTACGGCGACTAAAGCCGGACTTGAAGTTGCATCGTTTGCAAAAAACATGAATGTAGGTGACGTAACAGCCCTTGTTTCAGGGACGTTGTCAGCTGATGGTGGACTTGGCTCTGTTGGTGTTTCTAAAGTTTTACACTTCTCAGAAGCTGTAACAGATAACGCACAACTTTCTAAGCTTACCCAAGCAGCAGCTAAAAATGCTGAAGCGTCAACTATCGTATTCTCGGGTAACAACGATGGTAATTCTATCGCTCCCCGTGTTGCTATAGCCTTGAATGTTGGTTACGTTTCTGGTGTTACATGTCTCCCTGAGGGGAAGACTTTTACAAGAAATGTATTCAGTGGAAAAGCTACTGCTGCAGTTAACGTCATGTCTGATGTATGTGTCATTTCTATTACACCTAATTCGTTCGGTATTAAACCTGATGCGGTAGATGCTTCAGTCCAAGCATTTTCTGCTGATATAGGTATTCAACGTGTCGTTATAAATGGATTTACCCCAACAAGTAACGATGGTTCTGTTCCTCTGCCTGAGGCGGAAAGAGTGGTCTCTGCAGGTCGTGGCCTTAAGGGGCCTGAGAATTGGGGTATAGTTGAGGATCTTGCACGTGCTTTAGGTGCCACTACTGCTTGTAGTCGTCCCGTAGGAGATATGGGTTGGCGTCCTCATCATGAGCATGTAGGCCAAACAGGTTTAACCATACGCCCTGACTTGTACATTGCCTGTGGTATATCAGGTGCTATTCAGCACCTTGCCGGGGTCAATCAAAGTAAAGTAATCGTAGTGATCAATACTGACCCTGAAGCTCCATTCTTTAAAGCAGCTGATTATGGTATTGTTGGTGATGTCTTTGAAGTTCTTCCTAAATTAACAGAGGCAATTAAAGCGCTTTAATTAAATTAGCCTGACTACATGAAGAAAATAGACCTTGAAATATTTGACATCTCTTTAAATGGAGGCAATTCAGGGGCCTATGTGATGGTGTTAATGGAGAAAGGTGGTAACAGGAAAATCCCCATATTAATAGGTGGTTTTGAAGCTCAATATATTGCTATTGAGCTAGAGAACATGAAGCCCAGTCGCCCACTAACTCACGATCTTTTTAAGTCTACTTTGTTGTCTTTTGACATGAGTGTTACTGAGGTTGTCATCTTTGATTATAAAGAAGGGATATTTTTCGCTAAAATCGTTGTTACTGATGGAGATAAAGTCGTTGAAGTGGATTCGAGGTCATCAGATGCAGTTGCAATAGCCGTGAGGTTTAGAGCTCCAATTAGATGTTATGAAACAGTTTTAGAAGCTACAGGAATTACACCAGAGGAGGAGGCTGAGATTAATAGAGAAGAGGCCGAATTGGATGAGGAGGAACATGAGGTTGACGAACAAGATGAGGAGGAGCTAAATGTTGAGGGTATTGAGGCTTTGAGTCTCAATTTGGAAATTACAGAGGTAGACGAAGATCAAATTGGCAACAAAGATGACAATGTAGCGTCAGATGTAAAAGTTGATGAAGATTTTAAGAGGAGGAATATTTTAGAACTCAATAAAAATCTGAATGATGCCATTCGTAATGAGGATTACGAATCGGCTTCCAAAATTCGTGATAAAATTGATAAAATTAATTCAGACAATTAATAATTATGAGTAAAGTCGGTATAATAATGGGTAGTACTTCTGACCTTCCAGTGATGGAAGAAGCTATGAAGGTCCTCACAGAACTTGGAGTTGAATATCAAGCTACTGTTGTTAGCGCCCACAGAACTCCCGATAGATTGTCTGAATATGCAAAGCGTGCAGTTAAAGACGGGTTTAAGGTGATTATTGCCGGAGCTGGTGGTGCTGCCCATCTTCCCGGAATGACTGCTTCTTATACTCCTTTGCCAGTAATTGGAGTGCCTATTAAAAGCAGCAATTCTATCGATGGTTGGGATTCTGTTTTGAGTATTTTGCAGATGCCATCAGGTGTTCCTGTTGCGACTGTTGCTCTTAATGGAGCACGTAATGCAGGTATTTTAGCTGCCCAAATAATTGCTACATCTGATTCGGTTCTCCTAGACCGTATTGTGTCTTTTAAATCTGCACTTAAATCTAAAGTTGAAAATTCAACTTCACTTGTAGAAAATCACAAGCCAAAATAATGTCTGATTTGGCATCAACACACCAAGAGTTTAATCCGGACGATCTTAGTCCTCAGAAACTTCACGCCTTGTTGTTGGGAGGTGTTGCTCCCAGACCAATTGCATTTGCAAGTACGATAGATAAAGAAGGTAGAGTGAACCTTGCTCCCTTCAGTTATTTTAATGTTTTTTCAGCGAATCCTCCTATTTTAATTTTTTCTCCTGCACGACGAGGGAAGGACAATACGACCAAGCATACTTTAGACAATGTGCTTGAAGTTCCCGAGGTTGTAATTAACATGGTTGACTACGATTTGATTCATGCTTGTTCACTTGCGTCAACTGATTATGCTCAAGGTGTTAATGAATTTCAAAAGGCTGGTTTGACTGAAGTCCCTTCAGTAACGATTACTCCTCCAAGAGTTCTTGAATCACCGGTCTCTATGGAATGTAAGGTTTTGAAAGTTGAGTCTTTCGGTCCAAACCCCGGGGCAGGTAACTTGGTCATATGTGAGATTAAGCGAATGCATTTTCGAAACAATGTGTTGGGCTCAGACGGATTGCCGGATGCTGTTTTACTTGACCTTGTTGCACGATGTGGTGGCTCTTATTATACGAGGGCGTCCAAGGAGTCGCTCTTTGAAATACCCAAGCCGTTGGCAAATTTAGGTATAGGTGTGGATGCCATTCCTAAAGACATCCGTACGAGCAGTATTCTTACCGGGAAGCATCTAGCGATGCTGGGTAATGTTGAAAGCTTGCCAGATGAAACAGAGGTGAATGAGTATAAGCTCATTGAATTGTCTGAGATTTTTTTAGACTATGCTGACAATGGAGTAGTTTTAGAGTTGGAATTGCATAAACACGCTTTAAAACTTCTTGACAATGGAAATGTTGATGAAGCGTGGAAAACCCTTCTAACTTTTAACCTCGGATAGTATTGTTTTTACATTTCCTTAAATTACCTTTATAGCATGTCATTTGAGATTAAAGGAAAAATTAAAGTTCTGTTCGATAGGCAGGATTTTCCCAGCGGCTTTTTTAAGCGCGACTTCGTTATCACTACTAACGATCAATATCCACAGGATATTAAATTTGGTGCTCTTAAAGAGCGTGTTGAACAATTAGACGGACTTACTGTTGACGATGAGGTCACTGTAAAGTTTGATGTAAAAGGCCGTGAGTATAACGGCAATTACTATGTTGATTTAAATGCTTGGAGAATTGAAAGAGGTGCTTCGAATCAATCAACTTCTCAAGCGGGTCAATCTTCTCAAACGAGTCAAGCTTCAGCTCCAAATGTGAGTTCAACTCCTTTACCTGAGGTAGCTGCTGTTGAATTGAGTTCTTCTGCTGACTCTGATGATGATCTCCCGTTTTAATAACGGATAAGATTTAGTGAAAGAGAGTATTAAAGCCAAAGGGTCTCAGTGGCTTCTGGCTTATTCTCGAGCTTTTCATAAATTTCTACCATCTCCATTTGCAATAGCGTTATTATTAACTGCTGTTGCTGGTTTTAGCGCCCTGCTGATTACAGATGCCGATAAAGTGATGAGAGCTTGGTCAGACGGCTTGTGGAATCCTTCTCTGTTGAGGTTTGGTTTTCAAGCGATGTTTATGCTGGTACTTGGCCATGTTTTGGCTTTGTCTGCTCCGGTTAAATATTTCCTTGATAAAGTTGTCATCTTAGCTGTTAGAAATAAAGCTTTTGCACCTGCATATGTTGCCTTATTTGCATTGTTGTTAGGTTGGCTTAATTGGGGGCTGGGATTAGTGGCTGGTGCTCTTTTAGCGAAATCTGTCATTGATAAATCAGAAAAATATGGTTATGGTATTCGTCCAGGACTGTTAGGTGCAGCAGGATATATGGGGCTTTTGGTTTGGCATAGTGGTCTAAGCGGTAGTGCCCCTTTAAAAGTTGCGGAATCGGGTCATTTGCTTTCATTGTATCCCCAAGCGGCTGATTGGAAACTTCCTATTCCGGATTCGATCTCCATTTCATCTACAGTTTTTTCAACTTGGAATCTCTCAATTACACTTAGCGTTATTGTCGTTGTAGTTCTTTTATTTGCTGTATTGGGACATTTATTTACCCAGCCAACAGAAGGTACTAAAATATTAACGCCACAGATCATTCTCCCGGATGCAGTGAAGTGTACAGAAAGTGTTGCGAATTCTTCCATTTCGGAGAAATTAGACAATGGAAGAGGTATGGCATCCGTGTTTGGAGTTTTGTTTTTAGGAACCGCCATTTGGTTGACTATTTCGTCTGACTTAGATGCTGCCCGACTTGGGTTTATTACACCAGATTGGATTAACTTAATTTTATTAGGCTTAGCACTTCTGGCTCATGGGTCAATAAATAAACTTCTTTCTGCCCTTGAAAAAGCTATAGGTGGTGCCTCGGGTATACTGTTGCAATTTCCAATTTACTTCGGGATAATGGGTGTTGTTACTGGTACGGGGCTTGTAAATATTTTATCTGGAGCTTTGGTCTCTTCAACCAGTTTAACAACATTGCCTTTGGCAATTTTTACATCATCAGGTGTCCTGAATATATTTGTCCCGAGTGGTGGTGGCCAATGGGCAGTGCAAGGTCCTCTTGTAATTGAAGCTTGTCACAGTATGGGGATGAGTTTAGAAAAGGGAATCATGGCAATGGCTTACGGTGATCAATGGACGAATATGCTTCAACCATTTTGGGCATTGCCTCTTTTAGGTATTACGAAATTGAAAGCCCAAGATATATTGCCTTTTACTCTAGCGGCATTGATCGTTTCAGGTTTGGTCTTTATTATAGGATTACTACTGATATCTTAACACCTCAAGGTATATTTGCGAACCCAATGAAAGTCGAGTTTCACACATTCACATTACCAAATGGCCTTCGGGTTATTCATAAAGAGGTGCCTAGATCAGCTAGTCACATTGCTCTTGTAGTTAATGCTGGTTCTCGTGATGAGTTGTCTGGAGAAGCTGGTGTTGCTCACTTTATTGAGCATTGTTTATTTAAAGGGACAAAGAAAAGGAAGACTTTTCATATTTTAAATCGTCTTGAAAGAGTAGGTGGCGATTTGAATGCATACACGACCAAAGAAGAAACTTGGATTAGTGCATCTTTTTTAGAAAGAGATCTTGATCGAGCCATTGAGTTGGTGTCTGACATCAGCTTCAATTCAACATTCCCAGAAAAGGAAATTGCAAAAGAACAGGAGGTGATTCTCGATGAAATTGCTTCAGTTTTAGACAACCCTTCTGATGTAATTTTTGATGAATTTGAAGAACGACTTTTCGGCACCCACTCCTTAGGTAGAACGATTTTAGGTACCCAAGAGTCTGTAAATAACTTAGGGAAGCTCCAAATCAATTCTTTTGTAGAACGCTATTATTGTCCAGACCAAATGGTTTTTGCTTCGGTGGGTTCAACACCAATTGCGAAATTCAAAAAGTTGTGTGAGAAATATCTAGGACAAGAAGTTGGACGGATTTCACAATTAAACCGCCTTGTCCCTCAGGCTATTCCCGTTTTTGACGAACGTGTCGAACAAGACACACATCAAGTTCATCATCTTTTGGGTGGAATTACTGTTGGGGCAGACCATCCGGATAAATTACCATTAACTCTACTAGCTAATTATTTGGGAGGACCCGCTATGAATTGTAGGTTAAGTTTAAATATTCGTGAAAAATATGGAATGGCTTATCACATTGAGGCGGGATACTCTCCATATCAAGATAGCGGTGTTTTTTCAGTTTATTTCGGTACTGACAGAAGGCATCATGACAGGGTTGAGGCTCTTGTTGATAAGGAATTAATGCTTCTGTGTAACACCAAGTTAGGCGTGAGGCAACTCCATGATGCGAAGACTCAATTAATTGGCCAAATCGCATTGTCTCAAGATAGCGGTCCAGCAATGATGACTGGTTTGGCTAAGAGTTTTTTATTGTACAATAAAGTTCAGCCGTTAGATGATTTTTTTAAATCAATTGAAAAAATAAGTGCAGACGACTTGTTAAGAGTTGCTAACCAATTTATTAAACCAGATCTGTTAAGCAGGCTTGTGTATTTAGATAAAAACTAGGTATTGGTTTTTTACCTCATAGAGTATGTGTGAAAATTGTCCAGCTCATCTTGAATATCGTTCTTAACAGATCGAATTTTCAAAGCGATCATTGCCCATTCACGATGTCCCTCACGCAACAGTTGCTCTATTGATTCATTATCGTTGTCTGCCCCTTTTGCGATTAGAGCAAGTTTCTCATACTTGTTTTCGATGAGCCAAACACATGCTTTTTCGTCTCCTTCAGCACCATTTATTAAAGCCATTAGTTCTGGGTATCCACTTTCTACCAACCATTTCCGAGCATCATCTCT